>Ga0154407_1041_pt1 | contig 32559 bp, 24 predicted proteins | sample RifGroB2_FD_115911 | JGI IMG/M metagenome (GOLD analysis project Ga0154407, IMG submission 115911) | Desulfobacterales bacterium GWB2_56_26
CATGAAGCCCTGCAGCAAAGCAGGGAAAAGTATCGGGCTATCTTCGACAACGCCACGGAAGGTATCTTCCAGCTGGCGACCGACGGCACACTGCTTGTTGTCAACCGCGCCCTGGCCGGGATCTTCGGTTATTCGTCGCCGGAAGAAATGATCGAGGCGGTCAATTCAGGCTCGAACGGTCTCCTCGGGCAGAAAGTGCAGGCCGAGCTGCTATCCGCCCTGCAGGAAAGGCAGACGGTGGAAGGTTTCGAACTCGAATACCGCCGCCGGAACGGCGCCTCGGTTTCCCTGTCGATCAAAGCCCATGGCCTCCCGGACGCATCCGGTGCACTCCGAAGGATCGACGGGGTGATCGAAGACATCACCGGCAGGAAAGAGACCGAGCGCTTACGGATCGAACGGGATGCCGCGGAGGCGGCAAGCAAGACTAAAAGCGATTTTCTCGCCAATATCGGTCACGAGATCCGTACGCCGCTGAACTCGATCCTCGGTTTTTCCCAGATTCTCCAGGCCCAGCTCGGGGAAGAACGGCTGCAGCAGTATATCCATGCCATCACCGCCAGCGGTAAGACGCTGCTCCGATTGATCAATGATCTCCTGGATCTCTCCAAAATCGAGGCGGGAAAATTCGAAATCCAGCCTTCCGCCGTCGATCTGCAGCGGGTCGCCCGGGAGATTCAGCTGGTGTTCATGCCTTCGGTCGACGAAAAACAGCTGAAATTCGTGGTCGACCTCGATCCCAGCTTGCCCAGGACCGTTTTTCTCGACGAGGTCCGCTTGAGGCAGATTCTGGTCAACCTGCTGAGGAATGCCTTCAAATTCACTGATAAAGGGAGCATCACCCTGTCGTTGCGGGTGATCGGCAGGTCCCGGCCCGGAACGGTCGATCTGGAGATCGAGGTGGCCGATACCGGCATAGGCGTTCCACCGGAAGATCAGGAGACGATCTTTGAGGCCTTCATTCAGCAGCGACGGCAGGATCAGGCAAAGTATGCCGGGACCGGCCTGGGGCTGAGCATTACCAGAAGGCTGGTCGAGATCCTCGGCGGTCGGATTTCGCTGCACAGCGAGGTGGGCAAGGGCAGCACGTTCTCCGCTGTACTGCACGGTATTCCGATCGCCGAAGATCACTTCAATCGGTCGCTGCACGACAATGAGGGGCGGAATATCCTGTTCGACGAAGAGGCGGTTGTGCTGGTTATCGATGCCATGGACAGCGACCGGCTGCTCATTCGTGAGTTTCTCCGGTCGACCAAGCTGTCCATTGTCGAGACGATCAGCATCGCCGACGGCGTTGAATGGTGCATGGCGATCAAGCCCGATCTCATCCTCCTCGATTATACCCTTTCCCTGGTCCCCGACCCTCTTCTGGTGCAGCGGTTCAATCGGGTGAAAGATGATCTGAATATCCCCATCGTCGTCATGACTTCGGTGACGGGTGTCGGCAGCGACGATTTTCATACCGATTACCGGTTCGATGGCTGGTTGGGCAAGCCCCTGCTGTTCGAGGATGTCATGCGGATGCTGGCGCGGTTTCTGCCGCATGCCACTCTCGGCCGGGAGGATGACGCCCTGGGTATCGACGCGAGGGAGGAATATGCCCTGCCCGCCGAGACGGAAGTGCGGCAGGCGGTGGCAGGGCTGAATGGCCGGTTGCCGGTCCTGCGGCGGATTCTCCTTGGCAATATGCTTGCGCAATGGCAAGAAATCCAGGAAACATGTATCATCAATGAAATGAAATCATTCGCCGAGGAAATCGAGCAGATGTCGGCGGAATACAATCTCGATTTTCTGGCCGATTGGGCCGGAGTTCTGCTCAACCGGATCAGGCTCTTCGACATGGAGCGGGTACCCAAAACCTTTTATCTCTTTGCCGATCTGGTCGATTTGATCGAAAAGTGCAGCCGGATGGGATCGGCAGCCGAAGAACACCCTTACCTTGAGAACTAAAAGAACCCCTATGGACAATTTTGACTTTGATCTTCCCGAAAGACCGCCCCTCATTCTGGTGGTCGACGATATCCCTAAGAATCTTGAACTGGTCGGTAATATCCTGAGCCTGGAACAATACCAGATATCGGTGGCCGACGATGGCGACAAGGCGTGGAAAATCATCAACAGGATTTCTCCCGATCTGATTCTCCTGGATATCATGATGCCGACCATCGACGGCTACACTTTGTGCCGAAAGATCAAGGCACTGGAGGACAAGAAAGATATCCCGGTGATCTTCATAACCGCCAAATCGAGTCCCGAAGATCTGATTAAAGGCTTCGAGCTCGGGGCGGTGGATTACATCACCAAACCCTTCAATGCTGCAGAGCTGACTGCCCGGGTTCGCACCCACATCGCTCTGTACCGGGCCAAGAAAAAGAATGAATATCTCATCGAGGAACTTCGGGCGGCTCTGGTCCAGGTGAAAACCTTGTCGGGGCTCCTGCCCATCTGCTGCGTGTGTAAAAAAATCCGCGACGACGAAGGCTATTGGCAGCAGGTGGAGACCTACATCTCCGCCCATGCCGACGTCCGGTTTTCCCACGGCCTGTGCCCGGCCTGCATCCGAACGAAATATCCGCAGTTTGCCAAGGCGATCCTGGATAAGCAAAAAACCGAGGCCGATCCTTCGCCGCCGCCGGCTTCTCCGAAAAAATGCCGGCGCTGAGCGTCGGTAAGACCGTCTCTTACCTGCATTCACATCTCCTGCAACCGCCGTCCTCGGTATCCCAGTCAGCTGTGCCTATCGCATTGATTGATCGTTGAAACCTGCTGCCCGTGTGGGCGGAGGGGGCAATATGAAAGGCGGAATTGCGTCGACAGCCAAAATGCCCCAAAAATGCCAAGGCCTTGAATAGTTGCTGGAAATAATCGATAATTGAACAAGTTTGAGATGCCGTTCTGTCTCCACTGAAATTAACCTCGCTCAACTCGCGCGGTGAAGGCGGGCAGCGAACACGTTCGCATGGGGATTCCACTCCGGTAAACGAATGAAGAAAATTCGCTTCAAATCAATCCAGTTCAAGATCGCCTTGTGGGCAAGTGCCTGTCTTATAGTGAGCGGCATGGTTATTGTGGCCTATGCGGTTGCCACCTCCCGGGCAACGGCCATAAGGGCAGCCGAAGAGCGGTCTCTCGCCGAAGCGCGGACCCAGGCAGGCATCGTCAAGGCAGAGATCGAGGTTGGCCTCGATACCGCCCGGGCAAGAGCCCATGAGCTGGTTGCGGTTCGCCAGCCGGAGGACCCGCTGGTCATCAGCCGGGAACAGGTCAATGCGATGATGCGCCAGGTCCTGCTGCAGAATCCGCAGTACATCGGCGTTTGGACCTTATGGGAGCCGAATGCTTTCGATGGCCGTGACGACGATTATGCTGGTTCCGCGGCGTATGGCGAAAGCGGACGTTTCTTTCCCTACTGGAATCGGGGAACCGGTGTTGTCACCGTTGAGCCCATCGTCGATTTCGATACCGGCGACTGGTATCAGGTGCCGAAAACGACCGGTCGTGAATACGTAAGCGATATCTATAAATATCCGGTCATGGGGAAAGATACCTGGATGATTTCGGTTGTTGCGCCGATAGTTGTTCAGGATGTTTTCTACGGCGTCGCCGGCGAGGATATTTCCATTACCTTTCTGCAGGATCTCACCGATCGGCTGAATATCTACGACGGCACCGGCCGACTCTTGCTGATCGGCAACAACGGCAGGGTGGTGGCGGCAACGGGTCAGGAGGGACTGCGCGGCAGACCGCTTGCCGAGGTGCTCGATCGGCAGGATGCCGAGGAGCATCTGGGGGCGGTTCAGGCTGGTCGGGAACATATCAAGCACGCTGCCGATCGTCTGGAAGCGGCCGTGCCCATTTATTTCGGTCATATTGCCAAGCCGTGGACCGCACTGATCGTTGTCCCTTCGGAAAAAATCACGGCTCCGGCCAACACGCTCATGTGGCGATTGGTGGCGACATCTTTGGTCATGATCCTGGCCGGAATGGCGGCGCTTGCTCTCGTTGCCCGGCGGATAGCCCAACCTGTCCAGCGGGTTGCTGAGGTAGTGCGGAAAGTGGCCGCCGGCGATCTGAGCCAGGTGGTGTCGGTGGGCGAACGTGAAGATGAACTGGGGATGCTGGCCCGGGATTTCAATCACATGACCCGGCAGCTTCGCGGTTTATACGATACCTTGGCGCAGCGTGTTCAGGAACTCAATCGCAAGAGTCAGGAACTGTACCGGAGCGAGCAGAAATTTCGGGTCATTTTCGATCAGACTTTTCAGCTTATCGGCCTCCTGGATCTTGACGGCAGGATCATCGAGGCAAACAAGACTGCCCTGCAGTTCATCGGCATCGAACAAGCCGAGGTCCTCGGCAGGCCGTTCTGGGAAACGGCGTGGTGGGCGCATTCACCACAGCTGCAGGATCAGGTGCGAGCCTCGGTGAAAAAAGCCGCCGAGGGAGAATTCGTGAGGTTCGAGGCCAGCCATCCCGGTGTCGACGGCAGGATGCGCAATATCGACTATTCCATCAAACCGGTGCTGGATGAAAACGGCAAGGTCGTGCTGCTGATCCCGGAAGGACGCGATATTTCTGAATACAAAAAACTTGAAGGGCAGCTTCGTCAGGCCCAGAAAATGGAAGCCATCGGTACCTTGGCCGGTGGTATTGCCCATGATTTCAACAATATCCTCGGTGTGATTCTCGGCAATGCGGAGATGGCCAGAGAGGATTGCCCTGCCGGTTCCAGTCAGATCGATCTGCTTGACGACGTGATCAAGGCGAGTCACAGGGCCAAGGAACTGGTGAAACAGATCCTGGCCTTCAGTCGCCAGATGGAATCCGAACGGCATCCCCTGCAACCGGCGGGCATTGTCAAAGAAGTAATGAAAATGCTGCGGCCTTCCATACCTTCAACCATTTTCATGGAGCAGGATATCGCCGCATCGACCAGTCTCATTCTGGCAGATCCGACGCATATTCATCAGATCCTGCTGAATCTTTGCACCAACGCCTATCATGCCATGGAGGCAACCGGCGGCAGGATAGCCGTGTCGCTGCATGAGGTTGAATTGAACGATGCAGACCTGCTAAAAGAGCAAGAGGTCAGGCCGGGCCGCTTTGTCCGGTTGACGGTGGAAGATTCCGGGCCGGGTATGGCGCCGGAAGTGCAGGAGAAGATCTTCGATCCCTATTTCACCACCAAGGAAGTGGGAAAAGGAACGGGGATGGGCCTTTCCATCGTCCATGGCATCGTGAAAAGCTATGGCGGGTTCATTTCCTTGACCAGCGAATTGGGGGCCGGCACAACATTTGATGTCTACTTTCCCGCGCTTGTGGGTGGCGCTCCATCCGAAGAAAATGCAATCCAACCGATTCCCTTGGGGACGGAGAGGGTGTTGCTCGTCGACGATGAAGCGATGCTTTTGGGGATGACGGAGAAGATGCTTGAAAGATTAGGGTACAGAGTGACAACAAGGACCGACGGCATGATGGCGCTGGAGACCTTTCACAATATGCCGGACCATTTCGACATCGTCATCACCGATCAGACCATGCCGGGCATGACTGGGCTTGAGATGGCGACCAGGATGCTGCAGATCCGGGCCGATCTTCCCGTCATCCTGTGCACCGGTTACAGCACCATTATTTCGGAAGAGAAGGTCAAGTTCGCCGGTATTCGCGGGTTTATGTTGAAACCGTTAACCCAACGAAAAATCGCCCGGACGATCAGAAATGTCCTGGATGGCAATGTCTAACAGGGTTTTCGTAGGGTGCGCCGTGCGCACCGAAAATCATCCCGGATGCCCGAAAACAATCTCAAATACCGTTCCCCCTTCCTCACGGACATCCACCGCCACGTCCATGAGCGCATGCCACGGTGCGCACGGCGCACCCTACCTGGAAAACGTTATTTTGAAAGCTTTTGGCATGAGAATCAGCAGTCGACCAGGTTGACCGCCAGGCCGCCCCGGGCGGTTTCCTTGTATTTGTCGTTCATGTCGAGGCCGGTCTGGTACATGGTCCTGATGCATTTGTCCAAAGAGACGTAGTGGCTGCCGTCGCCCCGGAGTGCGAGCGTCGCCGCGGTGACCGCCTTGACTGCGCCGAAGCCGTTGCGTTCGATGCAGGGCACCTGGACCAGGCCGTCGACCGGATCGCAGGTCATGCCGAGGTGGTGTTCGAGGGCGATTTCCGCGCTGTTTTCGATCTGTTCGTTGCTGCCGCCAAGCACGGCGCAGAGCCCGGCGGCGGCCATTGCCGCGGCGGAGCCGATTTCGCCCTGGCAGCCGACTTCCGCACCGGAAATGGAACCGTTGTGCTTGATGATGCCGCCGATCGCCGCGGCCGTCAGCAGGAATTTCCGGACACCTTCGGGGGTCGCGCCCGGGTAAAAGGCGAGATAATAGCTGATCACCGCCGGGATGACGCCCGCCGCCCCGTTGGTCGGCGCGGTGACGATCTTGCCGCCGGCGGCATTTTCCTCGCTCACGGCCATGGCGTTCTGGACCAGCCACTCGTTGACCAGTAGAAAAGAACGGTCGCCGCTCGCCATCTCTGTCTCCAGCTGCCGGTGCAGCGCTTTCGCCCGCCGTTTCAGTAGAAGACCGCCGGGCAGGATGCCGCCGGCCGCAAGGCCGCGGTCGATGCTGTCCGCCATGACTCGCCAGATCCGGTCGAGCCGCTCGTCAAGCGCTATGCTGTCTACCAAGGTCAACTCATTGGCCCGTTTCATCTCGGCGACGGAAAGGTTTGCTTTGCGGCCGGCCGCAAGCATGTCGTCAGCCGTGTTAAAGGGATAGGGGACTGCCGGACCGTCGGTTGCCTCCGTTGCCCGGCGCCTGCCGTCCTCCAGTTCGGCAGCGGTCAGGACGAAACCGCCGCCGATGGAATAGTAGGTCTCCTGCCGGAGAAGGGCGCCGTTTTCGGCCATGGCCGAAAAGCTCATGCCGTTGGCGTGACCGGGCAGGGGCGGGCCGTAATCGAAGACCAGATCCTCATCCGGGTTGAAGTGAAACGGCGCAAAAGCCTGAGGATCGATGCGGCGGGTGGCGTGGATGTCTGCCAGTGCCGCGGCCATTTCCTCGGCTTCGGCCGTTTCCGCCGAAAAGCCGGCAAGTCCCAGGATGACCGCTCGGTCGGTGGCATGGCCCCGGCCGGTAAAGGCCAGGGACCCATGGAGCCGGACCCGGATGCGGTGGGGCGAGATGCCGGCCTGCGCCAGAATCTTGAGAAAGAGCAGAGCGGCGGCCATGGGTCCCATGGTGTGGGAGCTGGAAGGGCCGATGCCGATTTTGAAGATATCGAAAACGCTGATAAACATGATGATCCCTGTAACCCCCACTCAATTCAAAAAATCCGGCCAGGCAGGCTTACCGATCAACCGAGCGTGCTGGTCCGGACGGTTTTCATCCCGTATTTTTTCATTTTTTTCAGCAGGGCCGGATGGGAAATCTGCAGGGCGCTGGCGGTTCGCCGTACCGATTTACTGTCGGCAAAGGTCTGCTGAATGATTCTCTTTTCAAATTCGATCACCTGATTTTTGAGCGGTCTGGCGAGCTGGACAGGTCTTTCCAAAGGAGAGGTGGTAAAGGTGTTCAGTTCATGGCTGAAGAGGATATAGTGCTCATCGATCACCTCGGATTCGCAGAGGATGGCCGCGCGTTCGATGACATTTTTCAACTCCCGGACATTGCCCGGCCACTCGTGACCCTGCAGTCTCTCCAAGGCCTGGGGGCTCATCCTGGGGACGGCCTTGCCCAGCCGGTTGGCGAGCAGGAAGAGAAAATGCTCGGCCAGGTCGGCGATATCCCCCAGGCGCTGCTTGAGCGGGGGGATATGGATGGGCAGGACGGAGATGCGATAGTAAAGATCCTGGCGGAACTTTTTCTCCTGCACCAGCAGTTCCAGGTTTTTGTTGGTGGCGGTGACGATGCGGGCGGAGATCGGGATCTCTTTGGCTCCGCCAATCCGGCGCACCGCCTTTTCCTGGATCAGCCGCAGCATCTTGGCCTGGGACACCAGAGGCATCTCTGCGATCTCGTCGAGGAAGACCGTGCCGTTTTCAGCGATTTCGAACAGGCCTGGCTTGCCTTCCTTGCGGCCGCCGGTGAAGGCCCCGCCGACATAGCCAAACAGCTCGCTTTCCAGCAGGTTCTCTGGCAGGGCTGCACAGTTGATGGGCACGAAGGGGCCCTGCCGACCGGAGGAGCTGTGGATGGCTTTGGCGAACAATTCCTTGCCGGTGCCGCTGCCGCCGTAGATGGAGATGGAAATGTCGGTGGCGGCGATCTTTTCGGCAAAAGCGATGGCCTCCTTGATCGTCGAGTTCCTGCCGATGATGTCGGAAAAGCAGATCCTGCTGTCCTCGGACAGGGATTGGGCCAGTTTCTTGATCTCCTGCATGTCCTTGGCTATTTCCACCGCGCCGATGATCCGCCGCTCGGCATCGTAAATCGGTTTGCAGGTTGAAAAATACTGGTACCGTCCGCCGGGCGTAATCAGGTTCTGCTTAACGTTGTTGAGTTTGGTGCCGTCCAGGCACTGTAGCAGATGGTAATCGGGGATGGCGAAGCTGTCGAGCTTCTTGCCGACCACTTCCGCCGGTGTCTTCATGAAGGCCTTGCAGGCCACCGTGTTGATCGTGGTGATCCGGCCCTCCCGGTCGATGGACAGGACTCCGTCGCTGATATTGTCCAGCACCACGGTGAAGCGGTTGGTCTTTTCCTCGTGGGGCAGAGTCTCGATGCGCTCGATCCGGCGGAAATCATCGATTTCCCGAAATCTTTCGATAAAGAAGTCCTTGTCATGGATGCTGTCGGCGTTTTCGATTTCCACATAGACGTCGGTCAACTCCTGATTTCTGATCACCTCCATGTGGACAATGTTGAGGCCGAACCGGGTGATCACGGTGGAGACATCGGCAACGATGCCGATGCGGTCCCGGAAGGTGGCCTTGATCTTGATGGTTCCTGACTCTTGGTGATCTGCAGCCGAGGGGGGTGTTGGAAGCATCCTGTGATTCTCCTTGGCAAAAGGGGAAAGGTTTGCGGGCGGTTTTCTTGTTGCCGGTTGCAAAAAATCCGCCACTTTCGACGCGCGTCCGGGCTTTTGCGGGAATAACGGGGGATGTTGCAGGAACCTCAAACATCCCGAAATGTTAACGAGAAGATGAAAGGCCCGCCTCAGCTTCCTGGGCGGGCCCGAAGCGGAGCAGGAAGTTCCGGTAGATTTCGCAATGGTAATAAAAGTTACCGTTGCTGGATGCGGTATATGATTTAACTCTATGAATATATAATCAACAAAATAATCGGTACGATTTCGTGCCAGCGGTGTTTATTGATGCCACAAACAGGAGGAGCTGACCGTATTGCGGCACGCAGGGTGCCGGCTAGCCAAGTTCAAGATGCATTTCCTCCATTTCCTCATCCTTCTCGCCCGTCCGGCTAAAGCCGTATCGGTAGCCGAGGCGGATCATCCGGGTGTTGCTCTTCATGATCTCCATCAACAGGGTTTTCAGGCCGATCTCTTTCGCCACGCCGATACAGAAATCCATGAGCAGGCTGCCGATCCGCTTGCCCTGCCAGCTATCGGCCACGGTAAACGACAATTCGGCGCTTTCGAGATCGGGGAACCTGTTCAGCCGTACGTCGCCGATGATCGCCTCTTCCCCGCCGACCACCGCGAGGAAGGCCAGGTCCCGGTCATAATCGACCTGGCAGAAGCGGGCCAGATGGTCATGGGGCATGTTGATACGCCGCTGGCCGAACCGGAAGAATACCGATTCTTCGGACAACGCCTCGAAAAAGCGGCTCAGGGCCGGCTCGTCTTCGCCGCGGATCGGCCGGATATGGACGATGGTGCCGTCGGCCAGAGAGAAGTTTTTCTCGTACTTGAACGGATAGGGCGGGATGGAGAGGTGAAGCGGGCAGAAATCTCCCTGCGCCCATTTATAGCCCTTCGGCAGGTTGTCGTCGATCCGCATGGTCACGTCCCGGACCAGACATCCTTCCGCCATGAGCAGCAAGGGATTGATGGCGATCGAACCGATCTGGGGCAGGTCGATCACCAGCTGGGAAAACCGCACCAGCATTTCTTCCAGGGCGCGCAGCCCTCCCTGCAGGACGCCGAGCTGCTGCAGATACGGGTAGATCCTGGTTTCCTCCATCATCCGGCGGGCCAGGGTCTGATTCAAGGGCGGCAGGCCGAAGGCATAGTCCCGCTCCGCCTGGTAATATTTGCCGCCGAGGCCGAAGGAGATGACGGTGCCGAAGTTTACGCTTTTCTGGGCGCCGATCAGCAGCTGATAGCCGCGTTTGACCACCATCGGCTGGACAATGACCGCCGTCTCGCTCTGCTCAGCGAGGTGGTCCCGGAGGGTGGCATAGGCCTGCCGTACCGCCTGATCGCTTTCCAGCTGGAGAAGGACGTTTTCCGGCGCATCGCCGCGGCTTGTACCCCCATCGGTCTTCATCGCCACCGGATAGCCGAAATGCCGCGCGGCCCGCACCGCTTCGCCCTCGTCATCCGCCCGGATCGTGTCGATCACCGGAATGGAGTACGACCTGAGGATTTCCCCCGCTTCATCGCCATGGAGGGTGTAGCGTTTCCGGTCGAGACAGCCGCTGATGATATGCTTGGCCACGTCCAGCTTGGGGGTGAAATCCCTGATGATGATATCCGGAGTCTCCTGGAGGAGCTTCAGATTGTAGTCGTAGCGATACATGTACATGAAGCTCTTGACCGCCTGCTCCGGGGTATAATAGGTGGGAATCCCGTAATTGTTGAGGAAATCGATGTCGTCCTGGATGGTTTTCTCGCCGAACCAGGTGGAAAAGAGTGGGATATTCGGGCGGTTTCTGACGGCGGTCACGATTATTTCCGCTATTCGCTTGGCGGCGATGCCGGGAAAGGGGGTGCAGATCACCATGAGGCCGTCGATCTCATGGTCCCGAAGACAGTTTTCAATGGCTGCCCGGTAGTCCTCGGCCGAGGCATCGGGGAGCAGGTAGATCGGGTTATGCGGCTCGCACCGGCCGGACAGATCGCATTGCCCGGGTAGAATGGCGGCGATCTTGGCCAGCGTCCTCGGGCCAGGCGCCGCCAGCACGCCGCCCATGGCATGCAGGGCATCGATGGCCATCTCGGTCGGGGCGATGCTGTTGGAAATTATCATCAGCCGTTTGCCCTTCGGCCGGTTTTGCTTGGCGATGGTCTCGACCATGGAGAGCAGATCGAGAATGTCGTCGACCCGCAGACAGCCCGCCCGCTTGAAGACCGCCTCGTAGATGAGGTCCTCCATTGCCGGGAGATGGGGGTCGGCGAGCAGCGAATAGCTGCCGCCTCGGCCGGGCTTGACGACCACGATGGGCTTGGTCCGGGCGAAGTTACGGACGGCGGCCATGAATCTTCGGCCGTTGTTGATTGTCCGGAGCAGGAGGAAAATCGCCCTGGTGCTGCCGTCGCCGCCGAGGAAATCGATGGTGTCGGCGATATTGATGTCTTGCTTTGCACCAAGGGAGATGAAATAGCTGAAGCCGACTTTCTTGCTGATGGCGTGTTCAAGAAATTCAGTCGAAAAAATCCCGCTTTCGGAGATGAAGGCGATATGGCCTTTCTGCGGGAGTTTCGTGTAAAGGCTGGCGTTGAGATTGATCGCGGGCCGGAGAAACCCGAGAGAGTTGGGTCCCAGCACCCGGCAGCCGTACAGGGCCGAGAGCTGTCTGATCCGGTCCCTGATAAGCGACGGCCGGCCGATCCTGGCGGCGTGGTCCGGGGCGAGGATGGCGATGCCTTTTACGCCTTTGCGGCCGCAATCCCCCAGAACCGCCGGCAGGTGCTGCGGCTCGGTCGCCACCAGGGCGAGATCGACCGGATGGGGGATGTCGGAGACGGTCGGATACGCCTCGACGCCCTGCACCCCGCCCATGTCGGGATTGACCGGGTGGACGATGCCCTTGAAACCCTTGCCGATCAGATTCCGGAAGATGTGATAACCGATCGACCTCTCATCCTCATTTGCCCCGATAACCGCTATTCTCTGCGGATTGAACAGGATATCCAGGTTCTTGAGCGACATATGCCTTGCCTCGCTGCCGGAGTTGTGCATAACATTGATGTCAGGAGTTGATAGAATTGGTATATCATCGGTGGGCGATATCGCCAAAGGAATTTCGTTTTTCCATCTTCTATCGGCGTCGCGACACCCCGATGTTTTCCCTGTTTTTTCTTGCGGCTTGAGCCAATTCGCGTTATGCGCTTATAATTGGATAACAGAGCGTACAGCCTATAATGTATGAGGAGCACCCCATGAGAATTTCGATACTTTTTGCATTTTTTCTGATGCTGCAGCCGTCCCTGGCTGTGGCGGCGAATGTCGTCCGGCAGACCATGGATATTGAGAACAGCGCCAATCCGCGGATGGCGTGCCAAAACCCCAAGTTTAATTTCAACAGGCAGGAGACGGAGATCTGCCTGGGCGTCTACCAGGGCTGCCTGCGGCCCGACTTTAAACAATCGGAACGGGAACAGTGTATCGTCGATGCGGTGCGCAAGGGCAAGACCTCGACCGGTCAGACCGGCGGCGGCCCCGGAGCGCAGGGGCCCGGTTCGGGGCCAAGGGCAGCCAATATAGATTTTTCCTTCAACTCCTTTCAGGCCTATGATCTGATCGAGGTCTGCGAGCAGAAGCAGAATAAAAAAAGACCGCTGTGCTCGGGAGCCATCCTTCCCAACAAGGCCAAAATCATCTCAGATATCAATAAGGCACGGCAGTAGCCGGGAGTCGGGCTGCAAAGAAAGAGGGGCAAGAAAGATGGCAGGCAAATATACCTTGATCTGGCGGTTCCGGGTCCGTCCCGACTGCCTGGCCGATTTTCTCGCCTGTTACGGACCGGACGGCGACTGGGTCAGGCTCTTTCGCCGGTCCCCCGGCTTTTGCGAAACCCTCTTGCTGAAGGATCTTACCGTTCCCGATTGGTATCTGACCATCGATCGCTGGCGGAGCGAAGCGGCCTATGGTGAATTTCGCCGCGAGTTCGCGCTCGAATACGCGCAACTCGACCGCCAATGCGAGGGCTTGACCCTGGCCGAAGAGTTTCTCGGCGCATTTTGCGAAGAGAACAGAGGCGCCGAACTCCCTGAAACCTGTTGACTTAAAAGTCCTCTTCGCATAATGCTACGGCCTCTATTGCTTCCTGATCAGGATTTCGCCGATCTCTCCATACCCGCCGCAAAAGAGTCAGTCAAAACCAGAGATATGAAAAAAACTGAACCACATAAGAAAGATACCACCAAGATCTCCGATATTCTCGTCGAAGAAGAGGATACCCTCCTGGCCTGGTTGCTCGCAAGGCTGCCGGGGAAGAGCCGCAGCACCGTCAAGGCGGTGCTCAAAGACAGCCAGGTCATGGTCGACGGCCGCGCGATCACCCAGTTCGACCATCCCCTGGTCCCCGGCCAGCGCGTCCGGGTGTACTGGCAGCGGACGGCGGCGCCGCGGGAGCACTTCGGGCTGAACATTGTTCATGAGGATGACGAGATCATCATCATCGACAAGCCTTCCGGACTGCTCACCATCGCCACCGATAAGGAAAAACGCAAAACCGCCTATGCGATCCTGAGCGACTATGTGAAAAAGGAGGACCCCGACAACAAGATCTTCATCGTCCACCGGCTCGATCGGGAGACCTCGGGGCTGTTGATGTTTGCCAGAAACGAGAAGGTCAAACAGCAGATCCAGGAGACCTGGGAGACCACCATCAGCGAGCGCACCTATGTGGCGGTGGTGGAAGGGCAGGTGGAGCCGCCGGAGGGAACCATCACTTCCTGGCTGACCGAGAGTAAGGCGTTGATCGTCTATTCCTCGCAGAATTCGCAGCATGGCAAGAAATCGGTGACCCACTATAAAAAGATCCGGGAAAACAGCGATTTTTCCCTGCTGCAGCTGAATCTCGATACCGGCCGCAAGCATCAGATCCGGGTCCATATGCAGGAGATCGACCATCCGGTGGTGGGCGATAAAAAATACGGATCGACTCTCAACCCCTTGCGCCGCCTGGGGCTGCACGCCCAGGTTTTGGTTTTCACCCATCCTAAAACCGGCAGGCTTTGCCGGTTCGAGACATCCATCCCGAAAAGCTTTCTCAGGATTTTTCAGACCAAGGAAAAATAAAGAGGGGCGGCAGGCCTTCCGTCTGCTGCCGTCAACCCCGGCTTTCGAGATATTCCTGGATAAGGGCAAGTCCCCGGCTGAACTCCTCGGGCGGGACGATCAGGCTGACGACAATCCGGTTGCTTTCGGCAAAATCGTAGAAAAAGCCGGGATGGACGATGAGCGAATGACGTTCCAGCAGTTCCAGACAGCACTCTTCGTCGGGAATATGGTCCGGGAGTTGGAGGATCGCATACCATCCGCCTTCCCGGTGGAGGTGGGGCAAGGTGGTCGCCGACCTCAGAGCGGTTTCGTTGGCCCGGATCCGAGCCATGATCTGGGACTGGATCTCCTGTTGGCAGTTGAGGAGCGCAGGGGCGGCCTGCTGGATCATACTGCCCACCGAGAGATAGGTGTCGGCGATGAATTCCAGCCTTGCTTTAGCCCCTTCCTTCAAGGCCGCAGGTCCTTCCACATGGATCCAGCCGAGCTTGGCCTGGGGCAGAGCCAGAATCTTCGATAAGCCGCTCAGGGTAAAGGTGAGCGCGCCGCGGTTGGTAATGACCGAGAAAGGTTTTTGTCTATCTTGCGGATTGATGTAGTCGAGGAACACTTCATCGACGATAAGCGCCAGGTCGTGAATCCGGCAGAGTTCGTTCAGCCGCTCCAGTTCGCCCGCGGTCAGGTAGGAGCCGGTCGGATTGTTGGGGTTGACCACGACGATGGCCCGCGTGAGGCTGGAGATCATCAGTTCCAGGGAACGGAAATCGATCCGCCAGCGACCTTCTTCGTTCAACTTCAGGGCATATCGGACCGGCGTGACATTCTCCAGGGTGGCGAGGAGATCGAAGAGCGGATAGCTGGGGGCCGGTATTAACACTTCGTCGCCCGGTTCGGTGAGGAGCTTCAATAAAAAGCCGTAGGCCTCGCTGGTCCCGGCCGTAAGGAACAGGTCTTCGGCGGAAATCGAGCCGTGCCGGTTGCCCTGGTAGTAGCGGCAGATGGCATCCCTGGCCTCCGGCAACCCCTGGGCCGACGGCTCATAGCGGCCGGGTATGTCGCCGGGAATGTTGCCCGTCCGCAGGAAATCATATGTAAAAGAAGCCTCGGTCGGATTCGATTGGGTCAGATCGAGTATCCGGACGCCTGCAGCTTTTTTGGCCTGCAGTATCGTGGTGAACTCGTTAGGTTCGAGGTCTGTCGGCAGTCGTGATGAAAACATGGAGTGTGGGATCGGTAGGGGTAGCATTATATGGAATGATGAGGTGGTTGCCTTGCCGGCCTCCATCGGCACCATCGCTTTTTCTTAAGCCTCCGCTCGACAGGATGCTCGGCGGTGGTTACTCTTATGTACCATAAGCGGGTAAAATCGGTAAAGAAAAGTCTGGCTTCAGCCGATACGGGAGTATGGCAACACAAGAGACTTCTGCCAGGGAGGGAGACGATGAAGACCCAAGAAGCTATCGGCATCCTGATGCTCAGTCCCGGTTATTGGCGAATGAGACTGCCGGAAAGAAAAGAACTGATCAGGGAATTCATGGCCAGTTATTCAGCCATCGACTTTTCGCTCACCTCCATGCCGAACAAAAAGCGCACCGACAGTTGAACCTCTCCTGCCTTTACAGGATCGATGTTTATCGCCGTTTCACGACCGAAAGTCCCCGTCTCGTCATCTCCCTGGCGTATTCCTCCACGCCCACTGCCGAGATCAGCTGCAGGGAAGCCTTGCGGTCCGACTTGAAGACCAGGGCGAAGAACTTGGAAAAAATATTGTTCAATTTCCGACAGGCCTGAACGTCGGGGAACTCAGTGCATTCGGCGCAGGTACGGTAGCCGCGCTCCGCTGTACAGGTCCGCACCTTGCACCAGGTGGCCTTGACATTTCCCGCGCAGCCGGGGCATTTGCCCTTTTTGTAGCGGTGGCATTCCCCGCAGTAGAGACCGCAGGCCGCAACGAGTTCGCTTCGAGCTTCACTGTTCATGCGTTTTCCTCCTTGCCGTTGGTTATGCCGATAAAAATCGCCACCGATTCACGCCCCGTGTATTCTTCGAAATCGCAGCGATAAGTGCGGGCGGGGGCGTTTCCTCTCGCAAAATATTCCCAGACTTTCTGCCACAGGGCGATGACCGTTGCCGGGCAGGGGCCGCTGCCCTCAAAAGAGAGGTAGGTGCCGGCGGGGATTGTCACCTCGCGTGCGCCCGGGTGGGGAAAATCACCCGGCAGGGCCGCGGTGACGGCAAATTCGCCATGTATATCCGAATCATAGTCGGAATAGACGCCATAGACCCGGACCGGCTCCGCGCAATTGCCGCAGACCCTGCCAAACTCCTGCCAGAGGCCTGGGATAATCGCCGTCTCCGGCTGAGTTTCAGCGCGGTTGGTGGTGCGGACGGATAGCCCGCGGACCGTAAATTCTTCTCGTTGTATCGGTTTCATCGTCTCTTCTTCTCCGTTTCATTTGTGGTATTCTAGTAATTCCAGTGTCTATCGGAAAGAAGGTACCAGACGGCTGTGACACCGTTATGTCAAGTTGCGTAGATTTTTTCGACGGCCGCACATGTTTTTTTAATCGCCTCTCGCCAGCGGGGCGGGGAGAGGACTTCCAGATCGCTGCCGAAACTGAGGAGAAAGGAGAGAATCCAGTCATCCTCCGGCATGGTGAGCGTGGCAACGAGCGAGCCGTCAGTTGCATGACGCAGCTGGGAAGAAGCAAAATGTTCCTCGACCTTTATCCGGAGTGCCGGATGAAATTTCAGGACAAGTTCCACCGGCGGGCGGCTGTCCTGCTCGAAAAACCGGCTCAGGGGTGGCACAGGCCTGCGGACGAAATGTTCCGGCAGCGTCTGCAGCTCCCGCATCCGCGACAGCCGAAAGAGCCGGAAATCACTGCGTTTGCGGCACCAGGCGAGGAGATACCAGGTAAAACCCTTGTAGAGCAGGGTGTGCGGTTCGACCAGACGCTGACTGCCGCGGCCGTTGGCACCGGTATAGGCAAAACCGAGGAGCTGCGACCGGCTCACCGCCTCGTGCACGATCTGGACTTTGTCCCGGTGGTTGTCGACCGTGCCCCAGGGGGTGATGTCGATGACAAAGGAGTCGGCATGGGTCCGGTAGAGGGGTTCCTTCTCCTCCGGGATGAGGGCGGTGATCTTGTCGATTATCCGTCCGATATCGCCGTTCTTGAGCGTTTGGTTGACGCCTTTCAGGGCGGTCAAGAGGGAGAGCATGTCCTCGAAGGTGAGAAGCTGGCGGCTCAGTTTATAGTTGTCCGGAATGGTCAGGCCGCCTTCATGGCCTTGTGTCGAAATAACCGGGATGCCCGCGCCGTTCAGCGTTTCCACATCCCGGTAGACGGTGCGCACCGAAACCTCGAAGTGTTCGGCCAGTTCCCTCGCGGTAACCCGCCGCCGGTTGAGGAGCATTACGGTGATGGCCAGCAGTCGTTCGATCTTCAATAGGTGTTCCCAACAGTCCAATGAGAGAAAATGATACGGATTTGCCTTTGCTCAGAGTGGCGCAGGCTCTTGCCGATAATAGCTGCTTTTCGGGCAGGAAATCGAGCTTTTTTGCTCTGGCACTGATTTCTTTCAGCAATGCATCGGGGTTTGCCCCGGTTGCGGCGCGGCCGGCGTCCGCCGCGCAGGACTGGCAGACAGACCGGTTCGGGATTATCGTTGAATCTGTTGGGAAATCCAAGATGCCGCGATTTCACGTGAAGGGGTTGCAGGTCCAGCATAATTTTTTTTTGGACATTTGCCTGGAATGACCGGCCGGAGTAAAATAGAAGAAGAAGAGTCCCGGCGGCCGCCGACGGGAAAATGGGGGCTAACTCATGCGGAACATCCCGGAATATATCGATTATCTTTTGGCACCGTCCTGCTATCCGCATAAGGCAGACGACACCCACCTGGTGCAGACTCATATTTCCTTTGTGATCCTGGCCGGCGACTACGTCTATAAATGGAAGAAGCCGGTCAACTTTGGGTTTGTCAACTTTTCCACGCTGGCCGGAAGGAAATACTTCTGCGAGGAGGAACTGCGTCTGAACCGGCGGCTCTGTCCCGAGATCTATCTCGGACTGACCTGGGTCAGCCGCGAGGGTGGAGTCTTTCGCTTGGAGGGGGGCGGCGAAATCGTCGAATATGGGGTGAAGATGGCGCGCATGCCGGAAGAAGCGATGATGAGCCGGATCCTTGCTGCGGGCGGGGTCCGGAAGGAACACCTCGATACCCTGGTCGGGATCCTTGTGCCGTTTTACCGGCAGGCCGACGGCGGGGAGCGGGTGCGGGCCAATGGCCGGGCGGAGGCGGTGGCCCATAACATCTTCGACAATTTTGCCCAGACCGCGCGGTTTGTCGGGGACACGGCGCTTGGCACCGACCGATTCGCCACGATCAAGGCCTACGCGGAGCGGTTCCTCGCGCGGGGGGAACTGTTCGCCGAGCGCATCGCCGCAGGAGCTGTCCGCGATTGCCACGGCGATCTCTATTCGGGCAATATCTGCCTGGCCGACAAGGTTTATATTTTCGACTGCATCGAATTCAACGAGAACCTGCGCTTCATCGATTATGCAGCCGACGTGGCCTTTCTGGCCATGGACCTCGATTTTCATGGTTACGCCGGTTTAAGCGAATATTTCATCGACCGGTTCATCGCCCTGTCGGGCGATCCGGGCTTGCTCAAGATGCTCAATTTCTATAAATGTTATCGGGCCTATGTGCGGGGCAAGGTGGGCGTGCTGACGGCCGTCGACCCGGCGGTCGAGCAACATGCAGCCGAGGCCGCCCTGGCCACGGCCGCAAAATATTTCCGATTGGCGGAGGCGTATGCCGAAAGGCAAAACTGATTCGAGAAAGCGGATAGTGGTCTTCATGGGGATGATCGCTTCGGGCAAAAGCTATCTGGCCGGGGCCTGGGCGGGACGGCACGGCTGTCCGTATTTCAATACCGATGTGATCCGCAAGACCCTTGCCGGAATCGATGCCACCGAATCCCGGCCGGAGGAGGCGGGGCAGGGGATCTATTCCGCCGAATACACCCGCAGGACCTATGATGCCATGCTGGTTTCGGCCGAAGAGAGACTTCGGGATCCCGCTGTTTCATGCGTGGTGCTGGACGGTTCGTACCAGTCCGAGGCGGAGCGTGACCGGGTGCGCAGAACTTTTGAGAAAACGGCCCGGGTGGTCTTCGTCATGTGCAGCTGCAAGGAGACGGTGACCAAAGCGCGGCTGGCCGAGAGAGCCGCCGACCCGGCCTCCGTTTCCGACGGGCGCTGGGAGATATATCTCGCCCAGAAGGACGCTTTCGAATTTCCCGAGGAACTGCCGGTTGAGCAGTTTCGCCGGCTTGACACCGATGGTCCGCTCGACGTTTTGCTTGGGCAACTCGATGCCCTTCTCCAGCAGGATGCCGCAGGTTGTGGCGGGGATAAGACTGAGAGGAAAGGACTGAGGACTTAGGACTGAGGACTGAGAAATGCAAGGACTGTAGGGGCTAAAGATTTTTCGCCCCTACCCTCAGTCCTCAGTCCTTTTGCCTCAGTCCCTTTACTTAATAATTGAGATCGAAGGTCAGGAAGACGTCGCTGTTGGATTTCTCCGTCAGCGTTATTTCTTCCGCCGCTCCGTAAGTCGCGGTCCGTTTATCGTGTTTGCCGATAATGGAGAACTGCAGGTTGTCGGTCAGGTTGATCCCTAGCTTGACCCCCATGTTCAACGAACTGAGCATGTTGTTCTCGGTCGCCGCCCCAAGGGTGTTATCCTGGTCTGAGTACTGCAGGAGCATCGACAACGACCAGCGGTTGTCGGGGGTCAGCAGGGTGTTGAGGCCGAGGGTCCTGGTGGGGGCATCGAAAAGGTCGGAAGTGCCGTTTTCCAGGGAGTAATCGAAATAGGTGATGGACGGGGTAATCAAGAGCCAGTCGCTGGGCTGGAAATTGCTGGCCAGTTTCACTCCCTGCCTCACCCCGGTTTCGGACGAGCCGTCATCCAGCCGATAGCTCATATTTCGGGTTGAGGAATCGAAACCCGGAATGGCAGTGGAACCGTCGAAGGTCTCGTGAATGGCAGTGAAATTCATGTTGAAGCCGTCGGCCAGGGCATGGTCGTAGCCCACCTCGTAGAGATTGAGATGCGACTGATCCGTGCCCAGATCATAGGAACCGTCGGTAACGGTGTTGAAATCGACCTGCAGCAGGGTGGATGATTCGGTTCGAAATTCATCGCGGGTGAAGCCGGTCAATGTGCCATTCTGATGGAGAGGTATTTCCACAGAGCTCTCAAATCGCACCTGGCTGGCCTCGCCGCCGGATTTCAGGGCCAAATGCCGTTTCGAGCCGACAAATCGCTTCTTCCAGTAACGGTCGTCAAGGCTTGACACCATCACGCCATTGCTGCTGCTGGCATGAATGAATTGGCCGTCGGACAGGTAGACGCCGACATGGTTGATCCTCTTTTTCTTGTAGCCAAAGAAGATCAGATCGCCGGGCTGCAGGTCGCGTGTGGCGATCTTCTGCAGGTCCGAGGATCGAAATTGGTTCACGGAGTTGTGCGGCAGATCAATGCCGAACAGCCGATCGTAGATCATTCGGGCAAAACCGGAACAGTCGAGGCCCCGGGTCGAGGTTCCACCCTTGCGGTAGGGGATACCGAGGAATTCTTTGGCTTCGCTTTCAAACTCATGCTCGGTCAGTCCATAGGAGGAGAGCGGAGAGTCTGAATTCTTTTTTCCCATGGCGAAGGCGACGGGGGAGGATACGGTGATGAGTGTGCTGCAAACGACGCAAATGATGCTTTTGGATAAGGAAAAGTGTCGAATTTGTCTTTGCATTGGCCCAATTGTATTTTTTTTCTATCTGGAACGGAGCTGCCAGCTTCCGTAACACCGCCTCTCACGGTGTAAAACAAACAGCAAAACAGTAAGGATTGTTGTGGCAATTAACAAATAATAGTAGTCAAATTGCCATCTCCGGGAAATGCGTAACGCCTTTCCGGCAAACATTAATTCCCCCAGGAGATAGTATATTCCGGGGGGGCTTGTCAACCTTCAATCCTCCTTTTCGGAAGAAAAAATGAAATGAATTCGGTACTCTCAGACTATTGTTAGGCGAAATCACCGACTGATCGCACCGATTGTGCGGCTTTTTTGAGAGTGCTATGGACGCTTGTGCCGCCTCTTGTTGGGAATCATCCTCAATAATGATTTGATAAAAATGTGTTGCTTTTCCTCCGTTGACAGGCAGGTCTGGCTCGATTTAAATTGAAAGTCAATTGGGACGTGCATTATCGGAGGAGATTTGGACGTTCATTTGCAACAACCTGTATAATGGGAGGAGTGCCATGGATCGAGAGGTGAGAGAACTGTATGCCAGATACCGGGGGGATGAGATCAATCGCCGCCAGTTCCTGGAAAAGCTGGCAATCATCGCCGGGGGAGTGGCTGCCGCCTATGCCCTGTTGCCTCTGCTGGAAAGCGATGTAGCCCAGGCGACAATCGTGGCCGCAGACGATATCCGGCTGATGACCGAGCCGGTAACCTATAAAGGCGCTAAGGGAGAAATACGGGGGTATCTCGCCCGGCCGAATGACGCAGGCAAACTGCCGGGCGTGGTTGTGGTCCATGAGAACCGGGGCCTCAATACCCATATCGAGGATGTCACCAGGCGGCTCGCCCTGGCGGGCTTTCTGGCTTTTGCCCCGGATGCGCTGTCCCGGGAGGGCGGTTCGCCCGTCGACCCGGAGCAGGCTATCGCCATGATCAAAAACCTGGATATGGATGAGACCGTGAAAAATTTCGCCGCGGCCGCCGCCTACCTGAAAACCCATCCCCGGTCCACCGGCAAGGTTGGGGTGGTCGGCTTTTGCTGGGGCGGGGCGATGGCGAATCTGATGGCCGTTCACTCCCCCGATATCATTGCCGCCGTACCCTATTACGGTAAGGCGCCGCAGCCGGAAGACGTGGCCAAAATCAAGGCTTCGCTGCTTCTCCATTACGCCGGCAACGATGAGCGCATCAATAAGGATATCCCGGCATTCAAAGAGGCGCTGACGAAAAACAAGATTGATTTCCAGATCCACATGTACGAGGGAGCAGAACATGCTTTCAATAACGATACCAACCGCGAACGGTATAACAAGGTGGCGGCGGAACTGGCCTGGACCCGGACCATCGAGTTCCTGGACAAAAAGTTGAAGGGCTGAGCAGGGCGGCGAAAGATTGCCCCTATTTTCGCCCGCAGCATTTCTTGTATTTCCGGCCGCTGCCGCACGGGCAGGGATCGTTCCTGCCGGTGTGGCCCGGTCGGCCGTCGGTTTGGCTTTGCTGTCGCCATTGTCTGGCTACCGCCTGCACGAAGGGCGTGCAGTGGTTGAAAAAGAGCTTGTAGCCGGCACAGAGGTAGTTCAGTTTTTCAGTTTCGTTCCCGCCTGTCACGAACCGGTTTTTCGGACATTCGCCGTTACACATCGCGAGCACCTCGCAGGACCGGCAGCTTCGCGGCAGTGAGGTGCGTTTAGCCGCACCGAACCTTCGCAGCCGTTCCGAGCCGAGAATCTCGGCGAGGGGCTCGTCCGCGATATTGCCCACCCACCATCCCGGTTCGACAAAATGGTCGCAGGCGTAGACGTCGCCGCCCGCTTCGACCACCGGAATATCGCCGCAGGTCGGCCGGAAAAGACAGAGGGAATGGTCCTGGCCAAAGGCGGCCCTGGCCGCTTCTTCGAAGATCTGCATCTTGACGGTGCCGATATCGCTCGCCCGCCACTCGTCGAATATGGTGCAGAGGAAGGCGCCGAATTCCTCCGGCGGTACGGTCCGGTCGCTGACCCCATTCTCCAGCGGTTCGACCAGGGGCAGAAAACTGAGGTGGGTGGCCCCGATCGACTTGAAAAAACGGTACACCTGCAGGGGAAACATGACGTTATGACCGTTCACCACACAGAGGATGTCGGTGGGGATCCGGTGGTCGGCCAGGACCCGGTAGCCGCGCATCGCCGCCGCATGCGACCCCTGGCCCAGCCGGTCCGTCCGATAGACGTCGTGAATTGCCTCCGGCCCGTCGAGGCTCAGGCCCACGGTAAAGCGGTGTTCGGCCAGGAATCGGCCCCAGTCGTCGGTGAGCAGCGTTCCGTTGGTCTGGATGCCGTTGGTTATGTGCTTGCCTGGTGGGCAATGCTTCTGCTGCAGCTCGATAATCCGGCGGAAACGGTCGATGCCGAGCAGGGTCGGCTCCCCGCCGTGCCAGGAGAAGCGCACATTGTTGCCTGGATAGGCTTCGATATGGCCCCGGATGTATTTCTCCAGGAGATCTTCCGTCATCTGCGGCGCAGGTTCGGTAGGAAAGATGCTCTCTTTCCTGAGATAGTAGCAATAGCTGCAGTTCAGGTTGCAGCGATAGCTGACCGGTTTGGCGAAGATCTGGAAATCGGGTGGGGTTTTAGTCATCGCTTTCTTTCGTGCCCAAATTATGGAATCAGGCGGCATTCCCGACATAGATATACAAACGGGGACCGTGCCCCTCTCATCCTCTTCTGTATGCCGCCTCTTAGGTTCTTTATCAAGGAATTTCCCATTGAACAGATGAACAGATGACACCGATATTGACATCCCCCGGCATATCCTCGATACTGGTATAAAAAATAGCTTTAATGGATTTTATACCTGTATTTGGGGACACTGGAGCGATAAACGTGAAAACTGCGTATTGGTTGCAGGGCGGTGGCTGTGGCGGGGATACCTTCTCCTTTCTGGGCAGTGAATATCCGGATGTGATCGAACTGTTTCAAGGTCTCGACATCCGGCTGCTCTGGCACGCCTCGCTCTCTCCTCTCTCCCCCAGGGAACACGAACAGCTGCTGGAGGATCTCCTCGCCGGCAGGCGGCCCCTCGACATCCTCCTGGTGGAGGGCTCGGTCATTTGCGGTCCGGCCGGGACCGGGATGTTTCACACCAAGGACGGCCACCCCAAGAAGGAACTGATCTACAGCCTGGCATCGCTCGCTCAGGTGGTGATCGCCGTCGGTACCTGCGCGTCGTTCGGCGGTTTCGGCGCCGACGATATCATCGAGGCGCGCGGCTTGCAGTTCACCAAAAAAAGTCGCGGCGGCTTTCTCGGCGAGGATTTTACCGCCAGGTCCGGCCAGCCGGTGATCAATCTGGCCGGCTGCCCCTGCCATCACGATGTCATCGCCGGAGCCCTCATTGCCGCGGTGAGCGGCGTGACCCTACCCCTCGACAAATTTCAGCGGCCCCTGGAATGGTACGGAAGCACCGTGCATCAGGGTTGCACCCGCAACGAGTACCACGAGTACCGGGTCGAGGAATCGGATTTCGGTGAGATGGGCTGTCTCTTTTTCCATATGGGCTGCGCCGGCCCGTTGGTGCCGGGGCCCTGCAACAAGCTGCTGTGGAATCAGCAGTCGTCGAAACCGCGGGTCGGGGTGCCGTGCTTCGGCTGCACCGATCCCGAATTTCCGCGGGCCACGCCGTTTTTCCAGACGCCCAACATCGAGGGGATTCCGCTCTCCCTGCCGATGGGGGTCAACCGGGCCCATTACATGGTATATAAAGGTATGGCGGCCGCCGCGGCGCCCGAACACCTGAAGAATCGGGTCTCGAAGGTTTGAAATTTCTCGGGGTTAAAAGCTTCGTGGGGTCAAATCTTTATCTTTGACATTTTCTCCCACCTAGCGATTTAAAAGGAAAACAGAAAAAAATGTCAAAGATAAAGATTTGACCCCACCCAATATAGGTAGGTAACCGGCATGGTGAAGACGACGAAGGGCATGAACATCCCCCTGAACAGGGCTGAAGGGGATCTGGAAATACGGGTGGAGATCGAGGACGGGGTGGTGACCGAGGCATGGAGCGCCGGCACCATGTTCCGCGGCTTCGAGGCGATGATGCAGGGCCGCGGGGCCCGGGACGGCCTGGTGATGACGCCCCGGATCTGCGGGATCTGCAGCCTCACTCACTTGACCGCGGCCGCCCTGGCCCTCGATGCGATCGCCGGCGTCACGCCGCCCGACAACGCCCACCGGCTGCGCAACATTGCGCTCATGATCGAGACCATCCAGAGCGACATCCGCCAGGCGGTTCTCATGTTCATGGTCGATTTTGCGAACAAAAAAGCCTACGGCAGCCATCCTTTAAGCGAGGAGGCGCAGGCCCGCTACGGCGCGCTCTCCGGCAGGACCGCCATCGAGACTATCCGGGAGAGTAAACGTCTGCTGCAGGTAGTGGCGATCATCGGCGGCCAGTGGCCGCATACCTCCTTTATGGTGCCGGGCGGGGTGACGTCTTCTCCCGATATCTCGAAGATCCTCCAGTGCCGGATGATCATCGACGGCTTCCGCGCCTGGTATGAACGGACCATCCTCGGCTGCTCCATCGCCAGGTGGCAGGAAATCGTAAGCGTCGACGACCTCTACGCCTGGCTGCTCGAAAAGGAGGCCCACCGCGAAAGCGAGGTGGGTTTTTTCCTGCGTTTTGCCAAACATGCGGGGCTCGATACCTTCGGCCGGGGTCCCAATCGGTTTCTCTCCTACGGCAATTATCCGCTGCCGCAGGCGACGGCCGTGTCGGGGCAGGGGGCGAGACTCACCCGCGCCGGGTACGCCGTCGGCACGGAAGTCTTTCCCTTTATGCCCGGCAAAATCGCCGAGGATATCTCCCATTCCTGGTACGAGCAGAACGGCGAGCCGCTGCATCCGTTTTCGGGCCGGACCAAGCCATACGCCTCCGGCCAGAGCGGCCGGCTCTATTCCTGGATCAAGGCGCCCCGCTATGACGGAGAGGTGGTCGAAACCGGGCCGCTTGCGGAAATGGTGATAGACGGCAATCCGCTCTTCTGCGAGATGATCGAGCGGGAAGGCCCGAGCGTTATGGTAAGGGAGTTGGCCCGGCTGGTCCGGCCCGCGGGGCTTTTAACCCCAATGACGACCTGGGTGGATGAGCTTCTCGCGGCGAGTAATGACAGCTTCTACCACCCGGTTAAGGCGATTCCCGACGGCGAGGGCGCAGGGCTCATCCAGGCCGCCCGCGGCGCCCTGGGACATTGGGTGAAGGTCGAGGATGAAAAGATTGCCCACTACCAGATCATCACTCCGTCCGCCTGGAACGGTTCGCCCCGCGACGGGCAGGGCCGGCGCGGCGCCTGGGAGGAGGCCTTGATCGGCACGCCGATCCGCGATATCGACAACCCGGTGGAGGCGGGCCACGTGGTCCGGTCGTTCGATCCCTGTCTGGTCTGCGCTGTCCATTGTCTGGACAAGGGCGGCGGCAAGGGTGGGCTCAGGATTGGTCCAGGCCGGTGACCGGGTGCATCATCTGCATCGGCAACCGCTTTGTCGCGGCAGACGCGGCAGGCCCGGCGGTCTTTGACCGGTTGCGGGAGATGGTGCTGCCTCAGGGGGTCGATTTGGTCGAGGGCGGGCTTGCCGGCCTGAATCTCTTGCCTTTTTTGGAAAATGGCGGCAGGGTGGTCTTTGTTGATGCAGTGTGCGGTTTCGCCGGTCCGGGCGAAATGGTGCTGCTTACCGAGCGGGAAATCACAGGGACTACAAGTCAAGTCCATTACGATCACGGGGCAGGTCTGCCTTACGTGCTGGCGGTGCTGCCGCAGGTCGCAGACGGCGAACCGCCGGAGGAAATATTTCTGGTCGGACTGGAGGGTGAATGCAGCATGGAGACGATCGATCAGGCCGCCAGGCTGAGTATCGCCGTGGCAGCCAATGGCCTCATGGGTAGCGGGTGATGGAAAAGACCAGGGCAGAGATGCAGCGGGAAATCGACATGCTGCGCGAGGAAATCCGGGTTGCCCGGGAAGCGGCGGAAATCACCGCCGACTTCGTGGTCAAGCAGTTCGAGCAGACCGAACAGATGCTGCACCGTTTCCAGAGCGCCGATGCGGAGCGGCAGGCGGTCCTCGACGCCGCCACCCAGCTCTCCATCATCGCCACCTACCTCGATGGCACCATTCAGCTCTTCAGCACCGGCGCCGCGACCCTGCTCGGCTATAAGCCTGCCGAGATGATCAACAATAAGAACATCCTCTCCCTCCATCTGCCGGAAGAACTGGACCATTACGGCCGGCAGGTGAGCGGCATCGAAGGCACCAGCCTCCAGGGCATGGAGGTTTTCGACCAGTTCGTCAAACAGAAGCACAGCCGCGCCCTGGAATGGAAGTATGTGTGCAAGGACGGCACTCATCTGCCGGTCAGCCTCTCCGTCACCAGCCTGTACAATCCGGTGGGCCGGGTGGTGGGGTATCTTTTTGCGGCGATGGATATGACCCGCCACAAGCAGATGGAACGCGAGCTGATCCAGGCGAGGGATCAGGCGGAATCGGCCAACGCCTCACGTGGCGATTTCCTTGCCCGGATGAGCCATGAGATTCGTACGCCGATGAACGGCATCGTCGGCATGGCATCGCTCCTGCGCAAAACCGCCCTCGATCCCAAGCAGCACAATTACGTGGAGAAGCTGCTCGGCTCCGCCAATACGCTCTTGCGCCTGATCAACGATATACTCGATTTTTCCAAGATCGACGCCGGCAAGCTGGTGCTGGAGGAAGTTCCCTTCAACCTGGAAGACATTCTCGGCAATATCGCCAATGTCGTCGGCATGCAGGCCGAGAAGAAGGGCTTGGAGTTTTTGTTCCGGATCAGCTCCGAGGTGCCGTACAACCTGATCGGCGACCCGCTGCGCCTTGGCCAGGTGCTCATGAACCTGGCCGGCAATGCGGTGAAATTCACCGAACGGGGCGAAATCGTCATCTCCGTGGGGTTAGAGGCGCGCGGCGCAGACGAGACCACCTTACGCTTTTCGGTCCGCGACAGCGGCATCGGCCTCCGGCCGGAACAGATCAAGCTGCTGTTTTCAGCTTTCAACCAGGCCGACGATTCCATTACCCGCAAATACGGCGGCACGGGGTTGGGGCTTGCGATCTGCAAGCAGCTCACCGAACTCATGGGCGGCCGGATCTGGATCGAAAGCGTACCGGGCCGGGGCTCGGAATTCATCTTCACCGCCAAGATGCGGCTCTCGGCCGGCGTCCGGCAGCGGCGGGAGCTGTCGCCGGAATATCTGCAGGGCTTGAGGGCGCTTGTGGTCGACGATAACGAGACCGCCCGTGAGGTCCTCTCCTCCATGTTGAGCTCGCTCAAGATCAAGGTTGACACCGCCAATGACGGCCTGTCCGCCCTGGACAGCCTTGAGGCGGCGACGCAGCAGGGCGATCCCTACGACGTCGTGCTGCTCGACTGGATCATGCCCGGCATTGACGGCATCGAAACCGCCCGGCGGATCAAGGCCAACGAGTCCTACGCCAAGGTGCCGGCGATGCTGATGGTGACCGCCAACGGTCGGGAAGAGGCCATTGTCGAGGCGGGGCGGGTGGGGCTCGACGGTTTTCTGCTGAAACCCGTCTACGCCTCGGTCATGTACAACACCTTGCTGGATATCCTCGGCATCGAGTCGGTCGCAGGGCCCGCCACCACCAAAGAGAATACCACCACGGTCGACCTTACCGCTCTGGCTGGCGCTCGTATCCTGCTGGTTGACGACAACACCATCAACCAAGAAGTGGCCATGGAATTTTTGCGGGACGCGGGCATGGTGGTCGACATCGCCACCAATGGCCGTGAATGTTTGAATGCACTGCACTGCAGCCAGTATGATCTGGTCCTGATGGACATCCAGATGCCGGTGATGGACGGCCTGGAGGCAACCCGGAGAATCCGGCAGAGCGATCGGTTCAAGGATCTGCCCGTGATCGCCATGACCGCCCATGCCATGACGGGCGACCGGGAAAAAAGTCTTGCCGCGGGAATGAACGACCATATCACTAAACCGATCGACCCGGATGTCCTCTATCGGGCACTGAAACAGTGGATTGTGGGGCAGCCGTCGGCAGGGACCGTCCGGGCGTCTTCCCTGGAACCGGGCGGTGGTACGACGGACGAACTGCTCCTGCCGCACTTGCCGCCCCTGCCCGGCATCGATCAGGCGGAGGCCATGAAGATCCTCAACAACAAGGCCGGTCTCTTCGTCAAGATGCTCTACGACTTCCGCAATAATTACAGCATGCTGCCGACCGTTCTGCGGGAGTTGTCCGCGGCGGGCGACTGGGACGAGATCCGGAAAAAGGCCCATACGGTGAAAGGGGTGGCCGGCTATATCGGCTCGGTTCCCTTGCAGCAGGCCGCGGCGATACTGGAAGAGGCGGTGCACAGCGACCTGCGGGAAGAAGCGGTTCGCCACTTGGCCGCCTTTATCGACACCCTGGATGAAATCCTCTCTTCCCTTGCGGCGCTTCCCGAGACCGAAGCCGATGCACCACGGCAGACACCCGACCTGGCAGGAGACCTGGCCGGCATGCCGGAGGCGGAAGAACCCCTGCAGCTCCTCCTCGGCCAGCTGAGCCGGGGAGAGGTGGCGGCGGAGGAGCAGGCCGGTATTGTCGGCAAAATCCTGGCCGGTTCGAAACTTGCCGGACCGATGCAGGAAATAATCTCGCTCATCGAAGACATAGAATACGAAAGCGCGGCGGAAAAGGCGCAAGGACTGTTGACCTTGCTCAGAGAGAGACGGGGGAATTGCCATGCGTAAGGAAAAAGCCCGAATCCTCATCGTCGACGACGAGAAAATGAACCTGAAGGTGCTGGCCGACCTGTTGAAGGAGGAATATTCGCCTGTGCTGGCCAGAAGCGGCGAGCAGGCCCTGCAACAGGCCTTCGGCGAGGCGCCGCCCGATCTTATCCTTCTCGACGTGATCATGCCGGAGATGGGAGGCTACGAGGTCATCAAGGCTCTCAAGAACAGCGACAAGACCAACCACATTCCGGTGATTTTCGTCACCGCCCTCAACTCCATCCAGGACGAGGAGCGCGGTCTTTTGCTGGGGGCGGTGGATTATATAACCAAGCCCTTTTCCCCGCCCATCGTCAAGATGCGAGTCCGTAACCACCTGCGCATCGTCCATCAGTACAAGCTGCTCGATCAGCTGGCCCATCTGGACGGTCTGACCGAGATTCCCAACCGGCGGCGCTTCGAAGAGGTGTTCCACAAGGAGTGGGCGCGCGCGGCCAGGAACGGCACGCCTTTTTCCCTGGCCATGGTCGATGTCGATTTTTTCAAGCAGTTCAACGACCACTATGGCCATGCCATGGGCGATATCGCCCTGCAGCGGATCGCCAAGGCCCTGGACTGCGTACTCCGGCGGCCGGGCGATCTGGTCGCCCGGTACGGGGGCGAGGAATTCGTCATGCTGCTGCCGGAGACAGACGCCTTCGCCGCCTACGAGGTAGCCCAGCGGTGTCTGCAGCAGGTGGTGGGCCTTGCCATCCCTCATCAATATTCCAGGGCCGGCGAGACGGTGACGATCAGCATCGGCCTGGTGACGAAAGGGATAGACGCCATAACCGCCCCGCAGATTTTTATCGCCACCGCCGATAAGAACCTCTATCTCGCCAAGGAAAACGGCCGCAACCGGATTGTCGAGAGCGTCATCGGGTAGGGGCGAAAAAATCTTTCGCCTTTGAAATATCATAGGATCAGGGAGAAAGCCGTTGAGCAGAACGGCCGAATATACTACATTGGTCGCCGTTTGCTAAAAACTGCAGGCTCTGGCTGAAATGAGGACAGCCGGACGCCGTGATGCCCCATTTGGCATCCTTATTTTGAATTCCCGTCAATTGCCGTCATCATGTCCCTGTCATCGCCACCCCATCACGAAGAGTTGGATCGTCTTTTCACCCAAGCCTGCGAGGATTACCGCAACGGTCTGCTGGAGTCGGCAGGCGAGGCGTACCGAAAACTCTTGGAGTATTGCCCCGACGTCCCGATCCTGCATTACAATCTGGGGCTCGTCCGTTATCAGCAGGGCGAGTTCGAGAAGGCCTGCGAATCCTTTGCCAGGGCGGCGGAGCTCGCACCCCACGATGTCGATATTCTCTTCAATCTCGCCCTCAGCCAAAAAAAATGCGGCAATAGCGTGACGGCGACTGTCACCTATCTGGAACTGCTGCAGAGCGACCCCCACAATGTCGACGCCCTGTACAATCTGGCCGGCTGTTACAAGGATGAACATCTGCATCGGGAGGCCAAAGAAATCTACCGCGAGGTGCTGCGGCTGGCCCCCGACCATCCGTCGGCGAACAATAACCTCGCCTATCTCCATCACCTGGACGGCGAGTTTGAACCGGCTCTCGCTTGTTACCGGAAGGTCCTGGCGCAGAACCCCCAGCACCTGGCGGCGGCTCATATGGTCGCCGCCCTGACCGGAGCGGAAGTCGCCGGTCCGCCCGACGCCTATGTCCGGGAAGTTTTCGATCAATATTCCGATCGCTTTGAAGAGAGCCTCGTTCATGGCCTTAAGTATCGGGTGCCGGACCTCCTCAGGGATTTTCACGACCGGACGCTTGGGAAGGTTGCGAAGATTGGGGAGGTCGGACACTATGCCCTTGGCCTCGATCTCGGCTGCGGAACCGGCTTGGGCGGTGCGGCCTTTACCGAACTGGTTGCGGTGTTCGATGGGCTGGACCTCTCGGCGAAGATGCTCGCCATCGCCGAAGGCAAGAACATCTACCGGCACCTCTACCATGGCAGCATTGCCGAGATACTTACGGCTGTCGACAGCACTTTCGATTTTATTCTTGCGTCCGACGTCTTCATCTATGCCGGCGAGTTGGAGACAACCTTCCGCCTGCTGAGAGAGCGCGCCAGTGCAGACGCCGTCTTCTGTTTTTCCACGGAGTTTGCGGCAGGAGAAGGCTTCCAACTGCAGCAGAACGGCCGGTTTGCCCATTCCCCCGAATACATCCGTCAGACGGCGCAGGCGACCGGCTGGCAGGTCGAGGCCGCGGAAACAGCCCAAATCAGGAAAGAGCAGGGCGAGTGGGTGGAGGGTGCGCTCTGGATATTTCGGCCTGTGGAATCCTTCTGAGGCTTCAGGTACCTCGAATTGCCCAAGACGGGGCAGAGGTCTACTCGACTCCTCCCAAACGAAGAACTCCCAGGACATTGGAAAAATCATCGGTCCACTGAGGGATCAACTCATCCTGCTCAAGCCTTTGCCATCTTGTCGACTGGGTAATTTCTGCCGGTAAGGCTGATTCCCTGGCGATAACGGCCACCTGGCTGTGACTGAAGTAGCCCATCGGCTGGTTGGCTGGCTCGGGCTTTTCCACGCCCTTTTTTGAGGCATAGAAGAGTGCGTAGCCCTCCGGCAGCCGGTAGCCCTGCATCACCTTTCTGAGATTGAGATAGCGGTTGCTGAGATGAAAGATGAGGGCGCCGTCGTCTTTCAGTTTCCCCAGATACATGGCGAGGGCCTCGGCGGTGAGGAGGTGGACGGGGATGGCGTCGCTCGCGAAGGCGTCGATGAGGAGGATGTCAAACGAGGCATCCGGCGCCCGGCGCAGCTGCA
>Ga0154407_1008_pt1 | contig 32314 bp, 26 predicted proteins | sample RifGroB2_FD_115911 | JGI IMG/M metagenome (GOLD analysis project Ga0154407, IMG submission 115911) | Desulfobacterales bacterium GWB2_56_26
ATTGAGAATCGTTTTTAGTCACAAGTATTAAAAACTACTATCTGAAAAAGGCTACCTTACCGAAAGGTGAGGACGCAAAATCACCGGTCTAAGGGGGATGTTGCCCTAGGACAGCGGGATTGCCAGATATGTACACTACATATTCTGTTTATCTTCCTGCTGGACAAGACATGGATTGGTACCAACAGGAATCTGAGATATGCAGAATCATTGTTCGTTGTTCAAAAACTTTCTTCATGCCCCATTTTCACTCTGCGCAGGCAAATCATGCCGCAGACCGTCCAACGCCATAATTTTTCTCTTGTCCGCGTGGTTGTATGTGCTGACGATGGTTCTGCCCGTTACCGCAATGGCAAGTACTCCCCCCGTGGCAGGATTCTCCGACATGCCGCTCGAATACGGCAAGGTGATTTATCGTATCAACGAAAACAGCCCCAAGCAGCTCTATATCATAGGGATCAGTCACCGCGATCCGGAGACCGGACGCAACGGCAGTACCACCATCCAGACCCAGACCGATATCTTTCGTATCGGTGAATGGCTGCACCGGAACAGGGAATTGCAGCTGCTGTTGCCGGAGGGGTATTTCACTGCAGCCGAAACCTGTCCCCCGGCGCTTGCCCACAGCTCATCGAGCCAGCTGGACAGTTATCTCCTCCGCCAGAAACTTGCCGATGAGAGCCGGTTCGTCAATGCCGAGATGCTCCTCAAGGAAAATTGCCGATTGCGGGTTTCCCAGGTGGAGGATCGCAGTATCTATGATGCAGTTTTCCAAAGTCTGCGCAACCTGAAGACCACCGGCACCGCCCAGTCATCGCCGCAGGAACGACTGGCCCAGCTGCAATATCTGCAGGAAGTCCGGACAGCGGTGCTGCTCCAGAAAATTCCGGCGATCGTCGACAGGGAGCTCAATGATGGCATGATCCATAACCAATCCGCCATGTTTACCATCGGTCTCAATCATCTTCAGGATATAGTTCGCTATTTTCAGAACAACGCGATCAAGATCAATTCCCCGGACGCCGGCCGGATGCAGCCGGCAAATTACACAGCTGAATTGAATCTGCTGAAAAACGGCTTCGGAGTGACCATCATCATTCCCCGTACCCTGGCCGATGACAGGAGACTGTTGCAGATGACCAATCTCGACCGGATCCTCCTGGCCTATGGCCGGACCGGACAAGAATGGCTGAACTGACCGCATCGGTCCGCTCCATCCCCCCCCGCATCAATACTCGTCCTTTGTGACAGGAAAGATTCCTGAAATACCGGAATTCATCAGCCTGAACGCCGCAGTTTTACTGGTACAATTTTAATATTGCCAAGATGTTGGCGGCGTTGTTGTCCTCTTTTTACCCCTGGCATGGAACTTGCTGAATGAGGGGTATCTTGGATACGAGTCTTCAATGTTCTCTATCCAGGCTCAAAGGCAAGTAGAATTGCATTTCCAAGTACAGGAGGATGAAAATGAAAAAAATTACGGTTTCCATAGTGACCATGTTTGCCGCACTGGCATTGACTGCCCCGGTATATGCAGCAGGTGAATACAAAGGAACATCTGGCGCAAAAACCGAAAGCGGGGAGCTCAAAGCCGGTAGCGGCCAGCAGCAGCGGTCGATGTCGCAAGCGCAATCGGCCGAGGAGATTCTCGGGATGTCTGTGGTCTCTCGGGATGGAGAAAATATCGGCGAGATCCAGGATATCAAACTCGATACCCGCACCGGCCGGGTCAATTACGTGACCGTTCAGAAAGGCGGCGTAATGGGCATTGGCGGTGAAGAGGGTATCCCCGTGCCGCTGGAAGCTTTCCAGTTCACTCAAGAAAACGCCAAGCTGACAGTCGATAAGAGCAAGCTGGACAATGCCCCGAAACAGTCCGGCATGTCGGATCAGGAATTCCAGCGCGGTCTGCAGAGCCACTACGGCATTTCGCCGGCATGGCAGGAGGGTCAACCCGGTATGCAGTCTCCCGGCACCCAGTCCCCGCAGATGAAGATGGAACAGCAGCAGAGAAGTCAATAATATCACATAGGCCGAGGTCTTGTTGCTGAGACAGGGCACTCGGCCCCATCACATTGCATACTTGCCTGAAAGGAGCGTCACGTGACGCTTCCGGGGAATGAAAAATCCCCTGAAACTGCCGGACCGGTTCAATAGGCCTGTCCGGCGGTTCTCTTTGCGAATTTGTCTTTTTCCGCCGCATCTCACAACCGTATTCCGCCGAATCCTGTGACAGGAAGCGAGAGTTGTCGGTAATCTATGGCAGCTCTATTTTCACTGTCGTTTCTGGTTCCATGGCAGGAATATTGCAAGAAAAAAAGTGTGTTTGGATGAGAAGCCGAACTCTTATGAGAGAGTGGAAGGTTCTTGTCCCATTCGAACAGATCGCATGATTATATGCAGATGTAAGGAGGTTTTATATGAAAAGGATCACACATTCCGTACTGACTGTATTGGCATCGCTGGCCTTGGTAAGCCCGCTGTATGCTGCAGAACAATGGAGTCATCAAGCTAGAGGAACAACATTCAACCAGAATACCATGCTGGAGGACAATAACACGGATTCGATCGATCAGACAGGCGGTCGAACCGTAGAGGTGCGCTCAGGCCTGTCGCGCACAGATTCGGCTGGACAGCTGATCGGACTGCCGGTAGTAGCCCAGGATGGCGAAAATATCGGTGAGGTCCAGGATCTGAAGGTCGATACCAGTACCGGCAGAATCGATTACGTGATAGTTGAGAAAGAGGACGCCATGGGTGCCGGAGAATCTATAGCGGTCGCCGTGCCGCTCGGAGCTCTCCAGTTCACCGATGACAATGCCCGGCTGACGGTTGACAAATCGAAGCTGAATAATGTGCCGAATCCTGCACTTATGTCGGAGTCGGAATTTCATCAGGGGCTTCACACCCACTACGGCATAGCCCCCACCTTCCAGGAGGAAAAGACGATTATCCATAGGGAAGAACGTAGTAAAACACTGAAGCCGTGACGATGATCGCTCACTCCCGCGGGAAAAGGTCGATTGACCGCCGCGGGAGATCATGCCGGTTCATCCGGCCTCTTCATTCTTCCCTTTCTTCACCTTGTGCAGTTCCTCTTTCAGCATGCCCTGAAACATCGCAATCTTATAGCCGTTGGCCCGAAGGGGCTGGGCGCCGGCCACCGCCGCCTGTGCTGCGGCAGCTATACTGTCGTCGGTAAGCGGATGGCCGGTGAGAAGTTGTTCCGCTTCCCGGCTGCGCCAGGGGATCGGCGCTGCGCCGGAGAGAACGATATTCGCCCGGACCACTTTATCTCCCTCCCTGACGAGGGCGAGTGCCGCGCCGGCGAGAGAAAAATCCCAGGACTGCCGGGCCCGGATCTTTCGGTATGAAGTGGAGAGGCCTTTTGCCGGCGGCGGGACTTCGATATGGGTGATGATTTCGCCTTGCCCGAGGACCGTCTCCGCCCGGACGTTCACCGCCGGCAGCACGTGGAGGTCGGCCACCGCAATCGTTCTTTCACCCTGCGGTCCGGTCACCAGCGCTTTGGCATCAAGGGCGACCAGCATCGGTGCGGTATCGGACGGGTGGACGATGGCGCAGATATGGTCGTGGCCGAAGATGGCATGGAACTGATTTTCGCCGGCCATGGCAAAGCACCGGTCGCCGCCCTTGCGCAGGCAGTGGAAATCGCCGCGGTAATACCAGCAGCGCGGCTTCTGGCAGAGGTTGCCGCCGACGGTTCCCTGGTTGCGCAGCTGAGGACTGGCAACCTCGGCGGCCGCGCCGGCGAGCCCCGGGAAGTTGGTCCTTACCGTCGCATTTTCGGCGAGCTCGGTGATGGTGGTCAGGGTGCCGATGCGCAGCCCGCCGCCCGGCGTGGTTTTTATCCCGGCAAGTTCGGTAAGACCGCTGATGCTGACGATCTTGTCACAGGCAATTATTCTCTCGCGGAGACAGCCGAGCAGGTCGGTGCCGCCGGCATGAAGGGCCGCGCCTTCGGCCTGCAGATGTTTGACCGCATTGCTCAGCATGTCCGGGCGCACATAGGAAAATTTCGGTAACATCGTTTAGCCCTCCCGCCGTGTAAGTTTTCGGATCACCTCCATCGGCGTCACCGGTGCCGAAGTGAACCGGATGCCGGTGGCCATATGGAGGGCGTTGGCGATGGCGGCCGCCGTCGGGATAGTGACCGGCTCGCCTAAGCCTTTAGCCCCGGTGTTGTTGCATTCCCGGTCGCCCATTTCAATCGGTAGACTCGCCATTTCACGCGGTATATCGAGGGCGGTGGGCAGCTTGTAATCGTGCCAGTTCCTGTTGCATAATTTGCCGGTCTGGCGCTCGTCCAGCCGGCGTTCTTCGGTCAGGCCGAAGCCGATGCCCATGACGATGCCGCCATAGACCTGGTTGTCGTAGGTCAGCCGGTTCATGACCCGGCCGCTGTCATGGACGCCGAGGAAACGCAGCAGCCCGATCTCGCCGGTCAGGGTGTCGACCTCCAGTTCGCAGAACTGGGCGGCAAAGGGCGTGACCGCCTTGCCTTCCGGATTGGGGCCGCGATAGCCCACGCCGATCACTTCGCCGCGTTTCTTGAGCCTGGTGATCTCGGTGATTGGAATCTTTTTGTTCGGATCCCTGCGTGAGACTATTTCCTTGCCGGTGTAGACCAGCTCCTGCCGGTCGACCTGCAGGTCTTCGGCTGCCATACGCAGCAGCTCCTGTTTCAGGGCGATGGCGGCGTTGCGGACGGCCGGCGCCTCGGTGGGCACGGTTTTGCTGCCGCCGCTCGGGGTGGCGAACTGGGTGGTGGCGGTATCGGCATGCTCGATCTGGATGACGGACGGCTGCACGCCAAGTTCCTCGGCCACGACGAGAGCCATCACCGTTTTGGTGCCGGTGCCGATGTCGCTCGCCCCCATGTTGAGATTGATCGAGCCGTCCTTGAACAGTTTGACGATGACCGTGGACGGCGGATCGCCGCCGCCGGCGATCCACAGGCAGGCCGCGACGCCCACCCCGCGCTTGACATGGGCGGACTGGCGGTTGAATTCCTTGATTTTCGCCAGCGACGACTGCCACCGGAACTCTTCGGCCCCCTTTGTAAGACACTCGCGTAAGCCGGTACTGGTGTAAGGGGGATTATTTTCCCGGCCCTGACTGGTTTCGGAGATATTCTTCAGGCGCAGTTCCACCGGATCCATGCCGATTTTCCCGGCCAGCTCATCGATCATCTGTTCGAGCGCCCAGGCGCCCTGGGGATGTCCCGGGGCGCGGAAGGGCCGGGCCGGACCGGCATTTATCAGGACATCCCGGCTTGTGGTCCGGACGTTGTCGCACCGGTAGAGATCCCGCACCAGCCAGTCCACCAGCTGGGCGCCGCCGGCGGGGTAGGCCCCGCTCGGTCCGATACAGTCGAAGTCCAGGGCGGTGAGCCGGCCGTCTCTCGTGACGCCCGCCTTGAGCCGCATGGTGTTTGGCGGCCGATTGCCGACACAGAGGTAGGTTTCTTCCCGGGTGAGCAGCAGTTTGACCGGCTTGGCCGCTTTTTTGGCGAGCAGGGCGCAGATTGCCGTATATTTGCCCGGCTGCAGTTTGCTGCCGAAACCGCCGCCGACGTAATGGCCGATCACCCGCACCCGGGCGAGCGGCAGGCCGAGAACGCCGGCAATCGTCGACTGGACGGCAAAGACGCCCTGGCTCGATTCCCAGAGGGTCAAACGGCTGCCGTCCCAGTCGGCCACGCAGCCGTGGAGTTCTACGGGGGTCTGCAATTCGCTGGAGGTCCGGTAAGTTTCCTCCAGCACGGTATCCGCCGCGGCAAAGCCTTGTTCGACCGAGCCCCGCTGGTGGCTGTCTTCGCCCACAAGATTACCTTCATCCCCGACTTTGGCCGCGTTCTGATCGAGTGCCTTCTCGTAGTCGGCGACAAAGGGTAGCACCTCATAGTCGACCGCGATGGCCCGGACGGCATCGGCTGCCTGGTACCAGGAATCGGCCGCCACCGCCGCTATCTCCTCACCCTCGAAGCGGCAGTGCGCATCGAAGAGGGCGACCTGCCGGTCCTGATAATTCCATCGCACGCCTTGAGTTTCCATCGACTCGCCGGTGAGGATCGCCCTGACCCCCGGCATTTTTGCCGCCGTGGCGGAATCCACCTTCCTTACCAGGGCATGGGGATGGGGGCAGCGCAGAATGGCGCCGTAGAGCATGCCCGGCAAGAGGATGTCGGACGGATAGACCGCTGAGCCGCTGACCCGGGCGTAGCCGTCCACCCGGGGCAGCGGTTTGCCGATCAGGTCGGTCTGCTGCCACGGCTCCGGAGCCTGTCCTTCCGCCGGAGTTTCCGGCACCGGCAGGCCTGCAGTGTAATAAATGGTGTCGTCGTTTGCCATGAACGCTCCTTTCAGGTCTTTTTCAGCCGGGCAGCCTTGTCGGCCGCGGCGAAGATGTTTTTGTAGGCCCCGCAGCGGCAGAGATTGCCGGAACAACCTTGGCGGATTTCCGCGGCGGAGGGTGACGGGTTCCGGCGCAAGAGACCCTCCACAGCCATGATCTGGCCGGGGGTGCAGTAGCCGCACTGAAAACCATCCTCCAGGGCGAAGGCGGTCTGCACCGGGCCGAGTTGCTCGCCGTCAAGCAGTCCTTCGACGGTGGTTATGGCCCGGTCCTGCGCTTCCACGGCGAGCGTCAGGCAGGAATAGTGCGGCACGCCGTCGAGAAGGACCGTACAGGCCCCGCACTCACCCCGGTCGCAGCCGATCTTGCTGCCGGTGAGTCCGAAGATTTCCCGCAGAACGTAGAGCAGGGACCAGCGCGGCTCGACCGTAGCGGTCCGGGAGCTGCCGTTGACGGTCAGCTTGATCATGACCATGTCGTCCGCGGCCAGGACCTGTTCGGGAGAATGGGCCAGCAGGGGCCTTCTGAGCGGCGGAGCCATCAGCGTCGCGCCGACCATCCCAACCCCGACCCCGATCAACTGCATGAAATTCCTGCGGGAACAACCTCCCTCGCCCATCCCTGCCTCGTGTTCATGAATTGCCATAGGTTTCCTCCATGGAGATGCAGTACCGGAGTGAAAATTCAAAAGCATATTCTGTGTCAGGAAACAATCTCTGATGGAAAGCAATTCGCATTCCATTTCCGGGAAGGCCGACAAATCCGGTCCATACTGCGGGAAACTGTGGAAAACTTGGGTTTTGGCAGGAGGTCATCAAGTCCAATGCGACAGGATACGTCCTGTCCGTCAGGACGATGATCATCGCCCTGCACCGGTGCCGGCATCGGCGACGAGTCCCCGGACTTTCGGGCGACCGTCGGTTTTCAGCGGTCGTTTTAACGACCGAACAGGGCCTCGATCCTTCGCCGGCTGTCGACCAGCAATTGCCGGTCCTGTTCGAAGATTTCCAGGGTCAGCGTGTCGTCGTAGCCTATCTTTTTCAGGCGACGGACCAGTTCGGTGAAATTTACCGTGCCGCGGCCGACGGCCAGATGGTCGTCCCGTTTGCCGCGGTTGTCGGAGAAATGCAGATGGCCGAGCCGGTCGCCGAACTGCTCGACCAACTGCAGCAGCCGACTGTTGCCTTCGCTGTCGATATTGGCGTGGCCGGTGTCGAGGGTGAGGCGCAGGGACGGATGGGCGGCGAAGATCTCACCAAAATCCTCGGGCGTCACGCCAATGCGGTTGCGGGGAAACATGTTTTCCAGGCAAATGGTGATCTGCGGTTCCTCGGCGGCGGCGACCATCTGCGCGAAAAATTCGAAGGCATAGCCTTTGGCCGTAGCGGGCACGAAGGCCCCCATGCCGCCCACCATACTGGGGTGCAGCACCACCTTGTTCGCCCCAAGGGCATGGGCCGTTTCGAGCGACCGGCGCATCTCGTCGACCGAGGCCTGCCGCAGACTTTCGGTGAGATCGGCGGTGGAGACGAAGGTCGGCAGGTGACAGACGAGGCCGAGGCCGGTGTCGGCGAGGGTCTTGGCGATTGCCGTTCGATTCGCCGTCAGCACGCTGTGATGGGCCATGGGCGGGTCCATGGCCAGTTCCACATAATCAAAGCCCAGCCGGGCGATATTCTCGATTTCTTCCAGGACCGGCATAACCGGGAAATTCATAGCACCGTACTGCATCGCTGCCTCCTGTGTTGTTTTCTGCATCTCCGTCGAATGCAGTTTTTAGAGCCTGTCTCGGTTCGGATACTCCTTCACAAAACGTATCCAGGATTCTTCGATCGGCGTGTTCGGAGACTCCTCGCCCCGACAGACTTGAACAAAATGGGCATTATATTGATCCATCGGGGCGATTCGCCCTGCCGCCAGGGCGTCCAGCCAGTGGCCGAAACGAGTAATGATGTACTTTCCTAAGGGATGGTAATCGTCGCTCAGGGTCACCTGATAACCACCTTTCATAAACTCGTTCATATGATCTTCGGGATAGGGGCCTTTGACCGTCTCGATCACGCCGAGCAGCCGCTTGATTGCCTCGCGGTTCCTGAGGATGCCGGTATGGGTGTCGTTGAAGCCGAACTGGGCGGCGGATTCGTCCTGGGCCCGGCTGCAGAGTTGGCTGGCCAGCGGCACCACCCCGTCGCTGTTGTCGCCGAGCTTGACCATGCTTTCGTTGCCGAAGGCGTAGATGAGGTGGTACTCAAGGCCGTCGGGCAATTTCTTTCGCCATAGCCGCTGCATGAACTCGCTGTTCGGATCGACGTCCCGCCAGGAAGGGAGCACCATCGGGCCCTGGGAGGACATGGCCGCAGCCGGATGGCCGCCCAGTGGACTGGCGACGGTGACGAGGCGGGCAACCCTGTTCTCATCCTTTTTGCCGGACTGCCTGTTCAAGGCATCCCGCACCACCAGACCGCCCATGCTGTGGGCGACGATCACCAGCGGCATTTCGCCCAGCGGAATGGTCTTGCCGGAAAGGAAGATCTTGTAGAACATCTCGCTCAGCTGGCCGAGATCCTCACCGGAGGGATAGAAAAAGAACCAGGGGCTGTAGTGCCGGCGATCGAGGCCGGCGACGATGTCGGCGAAGTCCCGGGCGCTGCCGTCGATGCCGTGGACGAAAACCACCGGCACCTTATACCCCGCATTCTCCTCCAGGGCGTAGAACATCATCGGCGCCTCCTCAAGGAAGGCGGCCGGCTGATACATGCCGAGCGTCGCCATCTGTCGGCCGAAGATCTCGTCGTCGAGGCTTCTGATCGACCCTTTGGGATAAAAGAGGGACTCGGTCAGGGCTTCGGACTTTTTGGTTTCCACCTGAAAAACGACGGGAGAGGAGGGGGCAAGTGGGGTGGCCAGATCGATGTCGAAGTCGCCCACTACCTTCTCCGGCATGGACTTGGGGTCGAGTGTCACCTGCCGACCGCCCACCACCTCCTTTTCATCGTAATGCCCGTCGCGGTTCAGGTCGCCGACCACCAGCAGTCGAAATTCCCCGGCCGGCAGGTTGAGGCCGTAGAAGGAGCTGTTTCGGGAAAAATGGCAGACATCGACCACCTCGTTTTCCTGGTAGAGATTGGAGACGGCGATCACGGCTGTCGCCTCCTCACTTTTGCCGTCGCCGTTTTCGATCTTGCCGAAGACGAAGAAATTGTCGGCGGCGAGCATATGCTTGTAGACCCTCTGGGCCGGCGATTGCCGGAAGAGGGCCGACAACCCGGCCTGTTTGACGGTATTGCCGAGGTACGAGCAGCCGCAGAGGGCGAGAGACAGGGCGAAGATGATAACCAGGTTGCGCATGGAGAACATCGTTATTTCATCAATGATTATTGAAATTCTTTCTTGAACAACACAAACTCATTCTTCAGCATCTCAAGATCTTCCTTCAGGGATGCCACCGATTTTTCCAGCTCGGCGAGGCGATCGTTATCCGCATCTGACGTCATTATCACCGGTACGCAATAGGCGGCCGACTGGTCGAGGTTCTCAGGTTCGCCGGCCAGCAGATGGGCGTAGCGCTGTTCCTTCCGGCCGGGCTGCCGAGGGAGTCTTTCGACCAGCCCGATCGCCGAGAGATTGTCCAGAGCCTGGCCTACTTCCTCAAGGCTGTCAAAGGTACAAAGCCTCTCCGTCCGGCTGCGCAACTCTCCCGCCGTCTGCGGTCCGCGCAGCAGCAGGGTGCAGAGCAGCGCCGCCTCGCGTCTGATCAGGTTATGTTCTTTGCCGAAATTGTGCAGGTATTTCGGCACTCGGCTGGCGTCGCTTTGAAAGACCAGCCGCTTGTCTTTCAGGGACTGCAGCGCCCCGGCCACCTCCCCCTCGTCAAGGGACATCACCGGTAAGCGGGAAGTCTTCTGGTTGCAGGCGTTGATCAACCCGTTTAGCGAAAGGGGGTAGTATTCAGGCGTAGCCAGCTCTTTTTCCATCAGGCTGCCCAGCACCCGGACTTCGATTGCATCGAGGATTATATCCATGGGTGATCTCCCGAAGGTTTCGTGTATTTCAGTTATGATATGCCGTCAGTAGGATTCAACTCGAAAAATTATGGGAATGAACAAAAAAGAATAGCCAATTGATCGAGATTTGTCCCTGTTTTCGGTAGCTGTCCTTCAGCTTTTCTTTCTATAGGCATCGAGTTAATGCATATAATACGAGTAGCGGGAAAAAGATTATCAACCAAAACCGGATTAATTATGTCATCACTCACCGACCTCACGCCCTTCATCGCCGATATCCAGCATAACTGCGATATCTCCGATGCCCGGGATCACGGCATCTATTCGATGTGTACCATGGTGCTGAAACTTCGCAACCTCTACAAATGGGAAAAGAACCTGCAGCCGTGGGAAGAGCCGGAAGCGGCCGACCTCCTCGACTGGATCGACGGCAAAGAGAATTATTGGGCCACCATTGCCGGGGAGCCGTTTCGCTCTCTTGCGGCTGGCGGGAAGCGGCTTGAGCCGCTGGAGCTCGAAGAGATCAACGGGGCGCTGCAGGACGAGACGCTGCTCTATGGCGCAGGCTTTGGGCGGTCGATGAAGGCGGTTTTTTTTCTCGCCGAAAAGCTCGAAGAGCGCCGGGCGGAAGGCTGCCCGGTTTTAATCCTAGGCCGGGAGCGGGCAAGGGAGATGGCCAGCCCTTTTGCCATGGTTCAGGACGGCCTGATCATCATCCGCCGGGAGTCGCTTCGCTTCTTCTTATGGGACCAGATTCAGGAGGTGCGCTCCTCCTGCCGGAAATCATTGCAATACGCGCTGCAGTACTACGGTGTATTCCGGGACGGGAGCCTTGATCGGGAGCTGCTGCGGGCGAAACTGGATACCATGGTCGAAGAAGAGATGGATCTGTTCATCGCGCATGAAGTCGGAGAAATTCTGCAAACCACCTTGAAGTCCGAGACTCTGCAGACAGTTATTGGCCATTTTCCTGGCACCGTGATCGAATTTGTCGGCCGGTCGATCAAGGATATCCTGGCCGATACCCATCCGCAGGGGCTCCTTGCCTATCTTGTCAGGGAGCAGCGGGATGCCTCACTCGGCTTTTATCTCACCTTCCTCGACGGTCTTCGCAGCAAGCTTTTTCCGGAGATCATCGAGGCCTGGCAGCAGTTTGTTGCCGATCGGGACTGGCGTCGCATCGAGCAGGCGCGACGCACCTGCTGGGCGCGCAACAGCCGGATTGCAGGGCAGATCGAGGAAATTGCCGAAACGATCGGTCACGATCCGGACGAAAGAGTCATGGGCCGCTTCAACCGCGAGATTCTTGAACCCCTGGGCCTGGCGACGCCCTGAGCGCTGCCGATTCTCCGTGATCAGCGAGCCTGGCCGATAAAGAAGCGGAAAAGGCTGCGGTGCTCGTGATACCGCTCCGTCATCATTTCCGGATGCCACTGGACGCCGAAGACCTTGCCGGTGTGGTGCTGGAAGCCTTCGATCAATCCCTCCCGGCTCACCGCCGCGGGGATGAGATCCGGGGCCAGCGTGGCCACGCCCTGATGGTGCAGGCTGTTCACCCAGAGGGTTTCCGTTGTGTAGCACGACCGCAGGACGGTACCTTCCGCGAGCGCCACCTCGTGCACCAGCGCCTCCCGCCCTAGATGGGCGCTGAAGTGGGGGATTTCAGTGTTGTAGCAGGTTGCCAGATCCTGATGAAGGGTCCCGCCGAAGTAGACGTTGATGAGTTGAAAGCCCCGGCAGATGCCGAAAACCGGAATCCCCTTGGCCAGCGCCGCCGTGAGCAGTGCCCATTCGTGCCGGTCGCGCCGTTCGATAACCGGCCCGAGCCCCGGCTGAGGCTCCTGCCGGAACAGCGCCGGGGCCAGATCCTCGCCGCCCGCGAGCAACAGGCCGTCCAGCCGTTCGATCAGTTCGGCGGCCGCCTCCGGCCCCTCCAGGGTCGGCAGGGCCACGGGAATGCCGCCCCCTTCGTAGACGCTCCGGGCGTAGTCGAGGTTGGACATCAGCATATCCTGGCCGACTGTGCCTCGCACCCGGCGCCCGTCAAGTTCCTTATCTGCAACAAAATAGGTGGTGATTCCGATCAGCGGTTTCATACAGGTTCTTCGTTCTGCAGGGTTTTTGATGTTACTTCTCCTGAAACGGTTATAGCCGTTTTCTCTCTCTATGAAAAGGTGAAGATGGTCCATTCTTTCGGGGAGAGAGGTGACAAAAAGATGGATGTTGACCAATAGTTGCGGTAGATACAAAACATTGCCCCGCAAGAACCTGGATCAATCAACGCGACCGCCGGATTATGCCGATTCTCAACACCTGCCGGGAATTCCTGGACCAGTGTCTGCTGTTTGACATCGAAGTAGGCGAAAATAAACGCATCTACTCCATCGGCGCATCGTTTTGCGGCAAATCGTTCCTGATCCCGCCAGGCAAATCGATCGGTCCGCGGCAGCTTGACGAGTTCGAGGCTTTCGGCGCGGCGGCCTCCTTCATCCTCGGCCACAATGTCCTGGCCCACGATATCCCGAGGTTGTGGGAGATCGCCCCGTCCCTTGCCATCCTGGAGAAGCCGGCCGTCGATACCCTCTACCTCTCGCCTCTCGCCTTTCCGGCCAATCCCTACCATAAACTGGTCAAGAACTACCGGATCGTCCGGGACAGCGTCAACGATCCGGTCCAGGATGCCCTGCTGGCCGGACGGGTCTTTGAAGAACAATGGCAGGCCTTCGCCGAGCAGCTGACGGCGGGGGCCGATGGGCCGCTGCTGTATCGGGCGTTGCTGCACCGGGACGAGGGGTTCGCCGGGACCGCCGAGGCCCTGGCGGCCATGGGTATTCCTTTGTTGCCGGATGACGATCTTGTTGAGGCCTTTGCCTGGCTGGCCAGAAAGAAGAGCTGTCTGTCGGCGGTGGACCGTATCGTCGAGCAGCTGCAGGACGGCACGCTTGATCCTGCCCCTCTCGCCTATGTCGCCGCCTGGCTGACGGTCGCCGGCAGCAATTCGGTCCTGCCGCCCTGGGTGCGGCATCGCTTTCCCCAGGTGCCGGTCATTCTCCACCAGCTGCGGGATAGCCCCTGCGAAAGTCCGCACTGCGCCTACTGCCGGGAGCACCACGAGCCGCTCACCGTGCTGCGGAAGTACTACGGTTTTGAGGCCTTCCGGCCGGAGCCGGCGACGGCTGCGGGTGACAGCCTGCAGGAGGCGATCGTTTCCGCCGCGGCCAGGGACGCCACGCTCTTTGCCACTTTGCCCACCGGCGGCGGCAAGTCGCTCTGCTATCTGCTCCCCGCCCTGATGCGCTACCAGCGGCGCAATCTGCTGACCATCGTCGTCTCGCCGCTCCAGGCCCTGATGAAGGATCAGGTGGATAATTTCTCCCGGCAGACCGGCACCCGGATGGCCGCCGCCCTGTCCGGGATGCTCACCCTGCCGGAACGGGGCGAGGTGCTGGAGGCGGTGCGGCTGGGCGATGTCGGCATGCTCTACATCTCGCCCGAGCAGCTCCGCAACCGCAGCTTTGCCGTAACCGTCAGCCAGCGGGAGATCGGCGCCTGGGTGTTCGACGAGGCGCACTGCCTCTCCAAGTGGGGTCATGACTTTCGGCCGGATTACCTCTATGCGATCCGTTTCATCCGCGAATTCGCCAGGAAGGAAAAGACCGCCATCCCGCCGGTGCAGTGCTTTACAGCCACCGCCAAGCAGGACGTGACCTCGGAAATCGTCGACATCGTCGAGAGCGAGCTCGGCCTGCGGATGGTCAAATTTGCCGGCGGCCATGAGCGCAGCAATCTGCACTACGAGGTCTGGCCGGTGGAGGCGCGCGAGAAGTATCCGACGATTCTGGGACTCCTCAAGGCCCGCTACCGCAGCGGCAGTGCCGTCATCTACTGCGCCAAGAGGAAACAGACCGAGAGGTTGGCCGAATTCCTGCAGCAGGAGGGTTATCAGGCCGAAGCCTTCCATGCCGGTCTTGAACCGTCTCTGAAGAAGCGCATCCAGGAAAATTTCATCGACGGAACCACGCCCGTCATCTGTGCCACCAACGCCTTCGGCATGGGCATCGACAAGGACGATGTCCGCCTCGTCATCCATGCCGACATTCCGGGGTCGCTGGAAAACTATCTGCAGGAAGCCGGCCGGGCAGGGCGGGACCGCGACGAGGCCGAGTGCATTCTGATCTTCACCGAGCAGGATATCGAAAGCCAGTTCCGCTTGAGTGCCAGCTCACGGCTCAGCCAACGGGAAATCGCCCAGCTGCTGCGCGGCATCCGTTTTGCCGCCCGAAGCGGTGAGGAGGGGGTGCTAACCGCAGGCGAATTGCTGCGGCTCGAGGTGGTCGATATCGATCCGCAGCAGCTGGCGGACGGCGACACCCGGGTGCGGACCGCCGTCTCGTGGCTCGAACGGGCGGGGTATCTGCAGCGCAACGAAAACGAAACAAGGATCTTCCAGGGCAAGCCGCGGGTCAGGAGCCTTACGGAGGCGGAAACAAAGATCGACGAGCTGAACCTTTCGGCGCGGCAGCGGGCGCGGTGGCTTTCGATCCTTGCCGCCATGATGGAGAAAAGGCCAGGCAACAAGGGCTTCAGCGCCGACGAACTGGCCAGCCTTCCATCCTTTGCCAAGGCGGAAGGGGAAGAAGATTCGGAGACGGAGCGGGTTCTCCGCACCCTCCACGACATGGCCGAGCAAGGCCTGCTCACCAAGGAAACCATCCTTTCCGCCTATGTGCGGCACAAGGTGCAGAACAGCGCCGAAAGGCATCTTACTCGGGTGACGGCGCTGGAGCGGGATTTCCTCAAGGTGCTGGAAGAGGCGGCTCCGGACCTGGCCTTAGAGGCCCCGGCCGAACTCGATCTCCGCCAGCTCAATCAGCTGCTGCTCGACCGGGGGCACGACTCTACCACGCCCCACAGCCTGAGACTTATCCTCTACGGCCTGTCCCGGGACGGCAAGGGGCTGGCCGGACAGCGGGGCAGCATCACCGTCCGGGCGACCGGCAACAACAGGTTCAATCTGCTGTTGCACCGCGACTGGGAATCGCTGGTCAAGACCGTCCGCGTGCGGCAACAGGCCGCGGCCGTCGCGCTGCAGGTTATTATCGGCAGGATTCCGGCGGAAGCGGGTGCGAGTGCCAGTCTCTTGGTCGAGTTCACCCTGGAGGCGATCGTCGAGGGGCTGAAGGGCGACCTGCTCCTCTTTCCCTTGCTGAAGGATCCGCTGGCCGCCGCCGAACGGGCGCTGACCTTCATGCACGAGCAGGGGGTCATCGATCTCCAGCAGGGCCTCGCCGTCTTTCGCCAGGCCATGACCCTGCGGCTGAGTCCTGCAGCGAAAGCCCGACGCTACTCCCAGGCCGATTTCGCTCCGCTCGACACCCATTACACCGAGCGCAACTTCCAAATCCATGTGATGAACGAATACGCCCGCCGGGCCCTCGACAAGCTCAGCGCGGCCATGGGCCTGGTCGCCTCCTACTTCAACGACGATAAGGAGGATTTCATCCGTCGCTTCTTTGCCGGACGGACCAGAATGTTGAAACGGGCCACCAGCGAACAATCCTTCCAGCGGATCGTCGACGACCTGAAAAACGATAGCCAGGAACGGATCGTCGGCGAAAGCCCCGAGCAGAACATGCTGATCCTGGCCGGGCCGGGGGCAGGCAAGACCCGGGTGGTCGCCCACCGGGTGGCCTTTCTGCTGCGGGTGAAACGGGTCAAGCCGCAGGCGATTCTGGTACTCTCTTTCAACCGCAGCGCGGTTCTCGGCTTGCGCCGGAGGCTGCGGGAGCTGGTCGGCGAAGAGATGAACGGCGTCACCACCCTCACCTTCCATGGTCTCGCCCTGCGTCTCGCCGGCAGATCGCTGGTCACCTCGGCTGGTTTACGAAACGGCGATGCGGACTTTGCCGGGGTGATCCGGGAGGCGGTGGCCCTCTTGAAAGGGGAAAAGGAGGTGCTGGGGCTGGGCGAGATGCCTGTGCGGGATGTTCTGATCGGCAGGTTCAGTCACATCCTGGTCGACGAATACCAGGACATCGACGGCGAGCAGTACGAGCTGGTCGCCCTGCTCGCAGGCAAGCAGCTCGAAGAAGTCGACCGGAAGCTGACGATCCTCGCGGTGGGCGACGACGACCAGAACATCTACCGATTTCGCGGGGCAAGCGTCGAGTTTATCAGGAGATTTTCTGCCGACTATGAGGCGGCTACCCATTATCTCATCGAAAACTACCGGTCCACCGGCCATATCATCGCCGCTGCCAACTGCCTGATCGCCCATAACACCGAAAGGATGAAGACCGGCCACCCGATCCGGATAAACGAGGCACGACGCGGGTTGGCGCCCGGCGGCAACTGGCAGAGCAGGGATCCGGTGGCGGGCGGTAAAGTGCAACGGCTGATAGTCGCCGATCGGGACGACCAGGCCCTGGTCCTCCTGGAGGAGATTCAGCGGCTGCGGCGGCTGGAGAGCAGCTTCGACCTCGACAGCTGCGCGGTGCTGGCCCGGGAATGGAAGGATCTCGACCGGGTCAGGGCGGCCTTCGAGACGGCGGGGATACCGATCAGCTTCAGCTGGGGGCGGAGCGATTCATTTCCGCGGCTGACAAGGGTCCGGGAAAATGCGGTGCTGCTCGAATATCTGCTGGAAAACCGGTTGGCGATGCTGACCGCCGGCTCGCTTTTTGCCTTCCTGCCGAAGAAGGCGGCAGACGATTCGCCCTGGCAGGCCAATCTGCGGCGGCTGCTCGAAGATTTCCGTGACGAAACGGGGGACATCCCGCAGCAGGTTCCGGCGATCGAGGAATATCTCTACGAGGCGCTCGCCGATCAGGGCCGGGCGAAAAATATCGGCAGCGGCCTCTTTCTATCCACCGTCCATTCCGTCAAGGGGCTGGAGTTCGATCATGTCTTCATGCTGGGCGACAGCTGGCAGGCGAAAGAGGGTCAGGAAGGGGAGGAAGAGCGGCGGCTGTTCTATGTCGGTATGTCGAGGGCACGGCAGACCCTTGCACTCTTCAGCCTGGAGAATACCGGAAATCCCCACGCAGTACTGCTGGACGGCGACTTCCAGGTGGTGCGGCGGCTCCGCCCGGCGCAACGGCATCAGCCGGTCGACCGGCGGTACGCCCTTCTTGGTCTTGAGGATATGTTTCTCGATTTTGCCGGGATGAGGAAGGAAAACCATCCCGCTCGGCAGGCCCTGGCAGGACTTGCAGCAGGGGATGTCCTGACGGCGGAGATCCGAGGCGAGCACATCGAACTGATCGACGCCCGCGGCGTTGCCGTCGCCCGCCTGTCCAGGGCCGCGCGGGAAAAATGGGCGGGACGGCTGGGGAAGATCGGGACAATCCGGATCGTCGCCATCATTCGCCGGTATCGCGGCGATATCGCTGAAAAGGAGTACGGCGACCGGTGTTACGGCAATGTCTGGGAAGTGCCTGTCGTTGAGATGGTATGGTGAAGCAGCTTCCTGCCGCTACTCCTCGCCGGGATCTTCGCCGCGCAGGATGGCGGCGATCAAGGCCTTGCGTTTTTCATCAGTGATAAAGGGACGCATGCGGACTTCCAGGATTTTCGTCTCGCGCTCCCTGCGCTGGCTGGCCGCCTCCTCGATATAGGCGATGAGGTCTTCGATCTTGCACGGTTTACCCAAATAATTGTAGGCCCCGAGTTTGATCGATTCCACCGCGGTATGCACCGTGCCCTGACCGGTCAGCATGATGACTTCCAGGAGAGGATTGGCCTTCTTCATGGCCCCCAGCGTCTCGATGCCGTCCATTCCCGGCATGGCGATATCGAGCACGGCAACCTCGATTGCATGATCCTCCTCCACCTGGCGCACAGCCGTCGCGCCGTCCAGGGCAGTTTTCACCACACATCCGCGTTTGCCGAGACGTACAGCCAGGGTTTCGGTGAACGCCTCCTCGTCGTCGACGATAATGAGTGAAATTGGTTGCATAAGATTGCCCGCCCCGTTTGCTAAGCGCTCATCTTCAATGGGCTTTCGTAGGGTGCACTCTGTGCACCATCTCTATTACATTGGTGCACAGAGTGCATCCTACTTCAGGAGACCGCTCACCTTGTCGAGTGCCCGTCGGTTCAGGGTCTGGGCACAGTAGGTGCCGCCCTTGCTTGAGCCGACTCCGTCCCGCCACTCGGACAGAAGGGCGCCGTTCTCATCGAGCAGCTTGTGGCTGAGATCAAGAGACGCGGCCCCCGCACCGAAACCGACAAAGGCCCTCGCGGCCCGGTTGCCGGCATTAAAGCGCTCGACCTCGATCACCAGCAGTTTTCCCATGTTCGGTTTATAGCCCTGCATCTCCTTGATCAGCACCGGTTCAAAACCGGCCTGTCTCATGATCTTGATAATATCGCGGTCCATCCACTGCATCACCATGTCCAGTTCCCTTGCCTGGTCGGCGGTTTGACCGGCAAGATCGCCGTCCAGGGTGAGCACGGCAATTTTTGTCCCGACCTGCGGCTTGACTTCAGCCTGCTTTGTGCCGTTTTTACCACAGCCGCCGGTCAGGCCGACCAGCAGAACGAGGGAAAGTATCAGGGTGAGGTGTTTCATTGCTGCTCCTTTTCGATTCGCGCCGCATCGGCTTTCAAAATTGTACATCATGGTTATACCAAAGAAACCGCATTATACCCAAATGCCAGGTAAAGTCATGTCGATTGTGTTGGCTATGCCTGGCCAACTTCGGGTAATAGTGAAAAGAAATTGTATACAATTTCATCTGGAGGAACCATGTCCAATACACGATTGTCCAAATTGACGAAGCAACTGCAGGAAAAGGGTTTTGCCGCCCTGGCCGTCAATGCAGGGCCGACGCTTACCTATCTGACCGGACTGCATTTCCATCTGATGGAGCGGCCGGTAGTCATGCTTTTTTGCATCGACCAGGAGCCGACGATTATCCTGCCGGAACTGGAACAGGCCAAGCTCGACCGTCTGCCTTTCCCGGCACGGGTCTTTGCCTACGGGGAGAATCCGGACGCCTGGGGGGAGATCTTCGGCGAGGCCCTGGCAGGGCTCGGTCTTGCCGGCCGGAAGGTGGGGGTAGAGCCTCGGCAGCTGCGGCTTCTGGAATACGACTACCTGCGTTCCGCCTGCGGCGAGGCGGTATTCACCGACGGTTCGGCCATCGTGACACCCTTGAGAGCGCGCAAGGATGATGAAGAGATCGCCTGCATGCGCCGGGCGGTGAGAATCGCCGAGGCTGCCCTCACGGCCACCCTGCCGCTCGCAAAAGTGGGCGTCAGCGAAAAGGATATCGCCGCCGAACTCTTTCTTCAGCTGATACGTCATGGGGCCGACACCGCGCTGCCGTTTGCCCCGATCGTCGCCGCCGGACCGAACGGGGCCAATCCCCATGCCCAGCCGTCGGACCGGCAGCTGACCGCGGGCGATCTGCTCATCGTCGACTGGGGGGCAGCCTACGGCGGGTATGCTGCCGATCTGACCCGGACCTTTGCCGTGGGGGAATCACTGGACGCGGAGGCTGAGAAGATCCATAAACTGGTCCAGGCCGCCAACCGTGCTGGGCGGGAGGCGGGCGGTCCCGGCGTGCCCTGTGCCAGGGTCGATGAGGCGGCGCGCCGGGTGATCGCGGCAGCGGGCTACGGGGCCTACTTCACCCACCGCACCGGCCACGGCATCGGCATGGAGTGCCACGAGGAGCCTTACATTCGCGGCGATAACGAGCAGCTCCTGGAAATCGGCATGGCTTACACGGTCGAGCCGGGCATCTATCTCCCCTGCAAAAACGGTGTCCGCATCGAGGACGACGTGGTGGTCACGGCAACCGGGAGCGAATCGCTCAGCACCATGAGCCGGGAGATCCGGTTTGTCGGGTAGAACCTCGGCACCCTTACTCACCTGCCCGGCGACAGCTATTTGAACGACTCGCAGCACCCTGGTATGATTTTCTCACCAGCGCTGCGAGCAGGAAGCGACCCTGCTCGCAACAGAATTCAACTCATTGTTTGGCATAGACCAGCCGCTGCTTTCTCTCGCCACTCGGCATGTGCATCGACAGCTCAAGTACCATCTCCCGGCCACCCGCACTGAGGCTGCGTTTATCCGCCATTTTCATCTCGGAACCGTTGATGGTGGAAACGGTCTTGCCGACTAAGGTATCCCCCGACCAAGTCATGACGGTTTTTGATTGTCCGCCGTTCGGCAAGGTGTTTACGCTTTCGCTGCCGTCGAGTTTGTAGAGGGCAACGTCCCCGGTTGCCCGCTGAATGCTCAGTGTGTTTTCCGTCTGTTTGATGACCAGGACCACCTTCATTTGGGTTTTGGCGGCAGGAGTGCCGAGATCGCTTTTACTTCCATCAAGCGCCCAGGTGCCGGAAAAATCGGCAACGGCATGGGCCCGGACAGAAGTACCGAAGACCATGACAACTGCCAGTACTGCCAGAAAAAATCCTCTCATTTTCTCCTCCTCGTAAATTGGCTTAAAGCTACGGTTACTTGTAATCTCACCCATTTTCAGTTTTCCTCAAGGGTTGTCAACGGCAAATCTTCCTGGCACCGATCCTCTTGCTTTCGATAATCGGTCGACCTCTTTGAGCAGGGTCGGCATCCGATAGCTGCCGTGCATCGACGCTATCAACTCCCCGGCATCTTCGGGTTTGATGCCGCAGGCTGTGATAAATAAAGGATTCTTGCTCCTTCCACGTTTAACTTCCACGGGATTGCTTCCCGCGAAATATTTCTTGGCCACCCCAATTATCGGAATGGCCGAATTGAGCGATTTACTGAGATGCTTGCCGAGGCCGGGACGATCTCCCAGAAAAACGTAGCCGTCAACTATGATAATATCAATGATCTCGTTGATCTCGGAGAAGAGTTCCAGGATGCAGGGCAGCTCTCGTTTGTAAAAAGAACCCGGCACATATTCTTCGACGTGGACAATCCTTTTCCGATAGCTGCGTCGAGGTTTGGCATCGAAGAAATGCTCGAACACCACTGCAGCGGCCTGGGCGCTCCCGTCATCCGGATAGCCGACATCGAATGCTGCAATCATGGGCAATAAAGAAGAGCGTGAGATCAAAAAACATAGGCGAGGATGAAGATTCCCACCATGGAAAAGGCAAGCATCAGCTTGGCCGCGATGCCCAGAACGAAACCGATCCAGGTGCCCACGCCCACTCGGCCGGCCATTCCCAGGTTACGGCCTACGAGCAGCTCGCCGATCACTGCGCCGATAAAGGGTCCGAAAAAGATGCCCACGAAGCCGAAGAAGATGCCGACGACAGCGCCGAGAGCAGCTCCAATCACCGCCTCACGGCTGGCGCCTATCCGTTTGGCGCCGAGGCTGCCAGCGACGAAATCGGTCGCAAAGGCGACAATCGTCAGAATCGCCAGCACGATCATCGTCACGACGCTCACGTTCTGAAAGTTATCGGCCCAGGCGGTCAGCAGCAATCCGGCAAAAATCAATGGGGTCCCCGGGAGTCCGGGAATAAGAATGCCGGCAATGCCGACTCCGACTAAAAGCAGGCTTGCTACCCACAGTAAAGGTGTCATACGTATTTCTCTATCTTAGAACTCGATTGAAAATTTGAGCATGCTCTTGTTTTTGGCAATGTAGGTGGATAACCCACGACCTGCCGCGGCAAATGATTTCATGAGGTCGACATGTTGCTTTCCGGTAATGGCATAGCTGTAGACATACAGCTTGTCATCGTCTTTGAATTGAACGGTGATCGAGTCTTCCGCAGGTAAGAATTCAGACACACCGGAGTTTCCATGAAAATTTGCATATTTTCGCATGCAATCACCTCCCTCTCACAGGGGCCAGGTCGTCAGGGCGATGGTGAGTCTAACGTATTTATTTACCAGGATTTGTCAAATACGCCCTGTTCTTTTTCCAGGGTAAAACCCAGGTTTTGGTAAAACGTGCGGGCTTCATCCCTGCCATAACGTACGCGAACGCGGACGCGAAGCTTTGCCGTACCGCAGTCAACCGACCATTCTTCTGCTCGTGCCAGGAGGCGTCGACCGATACCATGCCGGCGATGCGATTCCGCGACCACCAATCCGCCGAGTTCGGCAAACGGCTCGGACTCAATCCGCTGGGCAAGAAAAACGTGGACCCAGCCGACTACTTGATCATCGAGGTAGGCAGCAAACACTGCATGACTTTTCGATCCGAGTATCGCGTCCAACCTGCTTTCAGCTTGACGGATCGTTGTGGGATATCCCAGTTGACCCGACAAGTGCGCGATTGTTCTTGCGTCCGCCGAGTTGGCCGGCCGGATTTCTATTTCCGGCGGCTTTACGATTGGGCAAGCTTGCGGCTTTTTACCGGGGGAATCTGCTTTGTTTTTCAGATCCATCTGAAAATGCAACGATTATGAGAATTTCATCTGTGGTGAGTTGAAAGGTAACCTGCTCATCGGATGTACCGGTTTGCCAGGCGTCATCTCCCTTTGCCAAAAGGATCTTTTTCCCTTCTATCTTGCAGGAGTACTGCTGCAATGAGCTGTTCGTCGGCAAGGTGTACGAAAGACGCATCATACCTTTTTCAATGCTATCGACGTTGATGGTCGAGGTTGGTCGATTGAACAAGGTTGAGATGGCGGCGGTGCAGATATTCTGCATGTCCTTGTTGGTTATGCCGATTTTATCAGGCTGCCTGGATTGAATGTTTTTAATGACCGGCACTTGGGCTGCAAGACGAGACTCCCAGCCAAATACCCCGGCTATCAGACATGTCGTCACGCTCATGAAGAGAAGGAACGTCCGGAAACCACGGCGAAAAATATTCGTAGAAGATTTCATTTTTCCTCCGATCGGACCCTTGGGTACTCTCGAACAATCAATTCAAGACAAGTTCAACGTCACACTCTACCATAAGGGTAATGCGTTAGGCTGCAATTTGCTTGAGTACCTTCTCCTTTCATTCGTGACCAATATTTCCCGGTTTCTGCAAGCGACTCCGGGGCTTGTGGTAATCGGCGGGCTCTTCTCAGTCAAGAACCCGCCCTCGCGTCCGGCCCTGCTGATTTCTACTTGTTCTTTTTTTCCTGTTTTGCCTGCTTTTTCTCTTTTGCAGTTTTCTGAGGCTTTTTCTTCTCGGACTTTTGGGTGTCTTTTGACTTGGCCATGTGGTTCTCCTTTGATGTCAGATTCTTTAAAATTCCACTGCTATTTTCCCTTCTGCGGCTTCTGCTTGGTAGTCAGTAAAACTGAGCGCGGCCGAGTTGCCTTGGAAGAGAGAAACTCTTTAAACGACAGTATGAAGTTGAGCAAGGTTATTCTTTTACACCGGCTTCGACGAGAATTCTTTCACTCTTTTTATCGTTTCCCTCTCTTAGTTGAATTATACCTTGGTAAGAAGGGCATGAGGCGCTTTTGTCAAGATTAAAGATCTGACCCCTTGTTCTGGCCCCGGCTTCGACGAGAATTCTTTCAATTTCACAGCACCGCATGTCCAATCCTAGCCGAAACGGCAACTTTTTCCAATGCTCGACTGGCTGGCTTCTTTGAGATGGGGCTCATTGGCGGCGAGTGTTGTGACTCAGCTCTCTTTTGCTGTTCTATGGCAGGCAAGGACATATTTGATCTCTCCGTAGGTGCATGCATCGCCGAGTGCCTCTTTGATCTCGCCGAGTCTTTGGTCCTTCATCGGCAGGATGAGAGGTTCGAGTGTCTGGCGCCTTGCCGGGTCGATAAGACGGTCGATGTCGAGTTCTCCCTGTTCTACGCATTGGGTGAGGTGGCTTTCGATGGTGGTGATGGCAAAGCCGCGGCGTTCGGCGATCTGGGGAATGGTCAGGCCCTGGTTGAAGAGTTCGACGGTGAGGAGGCGGGTGGGGATTTTCGGGCCTTTTTCCGGTTTGGGTTGGTCCGCTTCTTCGGGAGTTGCCGATTCCCGTTGAGGCGGAGCGGGGAGGATGACCTCGGTGATATCGTTTTTGGCGCGGTATTCCGAGACGAGGAGGACAAGTTCTTCGCCGTATTTTTCCCCGAGCTTCTGGCCGATGCCCTTGATCTTGGTCAGCGCCTTGAGCGTCTCGGGCAGGTTGACGGCGATTTGGACGAGGGTCTTCTGGTGCATGACCTGGAAGTGGGCGACGTTTTCTTCTTTTGCCTTTCGGCTCCGCCACTCCTTCAGGGTCTGGAAGAGTTCGGGGTGGCCGACGTCGGCTTCGGAGTAGATGACGGCCGAGGCTTTTTCTCTCTTCGGCGGCTTGATGTTGATCTCGGCTCTGGCGATGGCCTGCAGGTAGCCGGCGGTGGAAAAACCGGAGGCGCAGCATTGCACGGCGGCGAGTTTCACCGCGGTTTCTTCCTGGAGTCGTTTGACCAGGTCTTTCACTTTTTTACGGATCTCTTTATTGTCGGTTTCGACCTGCAGCAGGGGGACTGTCTCGCCGATACCAGCCGCAAATTTTTCCTGGAAGTAGGCGGAAGCCTTCTGCAGCCGTTCGCGGATCGTCGCATCGCCCTCGGGGGGGACATTTTCCGAGAACATCCCGTTGAGTTGCTTGCGAAAATTCACGCCGACGTTGCAGATGTCGTTCACCGTCCTGGCCTGCAGCTCGCGCAGATTGCCCGCGCCCGTCACCCGCACCAGTTCGCCGTTCCGCTCCACGATCATGGCCAGCCGGCCGAGCGTCCCCTGCAGCCGCTGGAAATCGAAGCATTCGAGCAGCAGCTGCTGTTGGTAGCGGATCTTGGCCGCCGAGAGTTTCTCCCTGGTCGGGACGTTACCCCCCGCCTCCTCGGTGAAACGGCGCACCGTGGCGTCGGTTTTCACGGCTCTCGCCGAGAGCGGCGAGCTGAGAACGATGCCCTCCAGGGTTCGGCAGCGGCTGAGCGCGACATAGACCTGGCCGTGGGCAAAGGCGGCCTGGGCGTCGATGATCGCCCGGTCGAAGGTGAGGCCCTGGCTCTTGTGGATGGTGATGGCCCAGGCCAGCCGCAGCGGATACTGGATAAAGGCGCCGATCTTGTTTTCGGTGACTTCAAGCGTCTCTTCGTTCAGCGAATACTCGATATTCTCCCAGGTGGCCGGTTCGACCACGATCTCCTCGTCGTCACCTGCGCATTTGATAAAGATCAGGTCGTCCCTGAGCCGGGTGATCGTGCCGATCTTGCCGTTGAAGAAGCGTTTCTCGGGCGAGACGTCGTTCTTCACGAACATCACCTGGGCATCCGTCTTCAGCTCCAGCGTGGGAGCGGTGGGGAAGGAATGCTCCGGAAATTCCCCTTCGATCTCGGCCTCGAAGCGGTGGGTTTTGGCTGAAAGTTTGGCGAGCCGTGCCTGGTTGATGGCATCGGCGCGGCTGTTGTGGGTGCAGAGGGTGATGTAACCGAGGTTTTGCTCGTCGGTGAAGCCCTCGCTATGGCGGAGGTTCAATTCCGTCAGCGTTGCCGGGTCGAGCCGGTTGTCGCGGACCCGGTTGAGCAGGTCGATGAAATGGCTATCCGCCTGGCGGTAGATGTGCTGCAGTTCGATGGCGACGAGCTCGGTCTTCGCCAGGCTCTGGCTGCTGAAGAAATAGGGCGATTCGTAGTGGGGCTGCAGGAGGCGCCAGTCGGCATCTTTGACCACCGGGGGCAGCTGGTGCAGGTCGCCGATCAGGAGCAGCTGGACTCCGCCGAAGGGCAGGCTGCTGCGGCGCAGACGGCGCAGGACGCTGTCGACGCCGTCCAGCAGATCGGCCCGGACCATGCTGATCTCATCGATCACCAGGAGGTCGAGGCTCTTGATAAGAGTGACCTTTTCCCGGCTGAACTTGTACCGCTCCTCGCCATCGCTGCCCGGCACGAAGGGGCCGAAAGGCAACTGGAAGAAGGAGTGCAGGGTGACGCCGCCGGCGTTGATCGCAGCCACGCCGGTGGGCGCAGTGACGACCATCCGCTTCGGGCTTTCTTTCCTCAGGTTGTGCAGGAAGGTAGTCTTGCCGGTGCCGGCCTTGCCGGTCAGGAAGATATTGCAGCCGGTGTCGCGAACAAACTCCTCGGCCAGCGTAAGCAGCGGGTTTGGCGTCGTCATCGGTGGTCCCTACGAGTAAACTTCCTCCAGTACAGCATTGATCAGGCTGATCTCTTCCTTGCCGAAACGTTCGGCGGCGAAATCCTCGCCCAGCCACTCTTTGTATTCCTGAAACTCGTCATTGTTCGGATCGGCAAGGATCTTCAGAAGACGGAGATACCCGGGAATTCCGCCGACATCCTCCGGCGGGCAGGCGCGTTTGCCGGCAACGAGGACGGGATAGGGTTTGCCCTGGCCCGGCTCGATAACCTTTTCCACCGTTATCTGGTGCGCCCAGTCGTCGCCGAAATCGTAGATGTAGTAGAACCCGTCGGAGATTTTTTCACCGAGGGCGGCAAGGGTAAACTTCGCCTCGTTTTTCGGTTTGCCGATTCGCTCGGAACTCTCCTCTTCGGGAAGACTGTAACAGGTGCTGTCGATCAGGAACTCGTGCATATGGCTGTCGGTCCAGCCCATGCAGAGCTGAATGACCTTGTGCAGCTGAACGAGGGTAAAGTCGCCGGGCACGAGAATACGCCGCCAGATAGGCGGTTTCGCCCCCTCCAGGGACACCTTCAGTTGGTAAACGGCACCATCTTTGCCGGTTTTTTCCCGGTGCTGCGGGAAATCGACCTTGATCACGTTGGATTTCTTCGCCCCTGTCGGCCGCTGGGCTCGGGTCTGTCCCGCGCCGCTGCCGCAGCATGAACCGGGCTGCCCGGCGCTGCTGCAATGACATGAAGCGGACTGCCGGCTGGCCTTCGACTTGAAGGAGGACAACTGCACCGGCTTGTTCCCCGCCTGCTGCCGTTTCTTTTCGATGGCCCGGGCATGATTCTGCAGGGTCCGGACGGCCAGCGGCAGGGAGGCGAGCAGGAAAAGCTGGATCTGCATGTCCCGGTCCATCTCTTCGGCATCCATCCCGGGAAAGCTTTCCCGCAGGAATTCTTCCGGCATGTTGTCGAAGAAATCCGTCAGCTCTTCGGGGTCGACCAGGCCCTGGATAATCATCAGGCTGAAATAGAGCTCTTCCCGTTTTATCTTGTTCAGCTTGGGAAAAAATTCCGGATCCCACACGGATTCGCGCATGGCGAGAGCCTCGTCGAAACCCGACACCCATTCGTAGACGGCGAGGAGCTGATCGTCGACGAGGCCGGTGATATCGAAGGGGAAGTCGAGCGTATTGGCATGATAGGAGTCGACGAACCGGTTGTAGAGGCGGAGGAGGCAATCTATCATCTCCGCCGCCTGCTTCGCCGATTTGAAGGCCGGTTCCTCTCCGCCGAAGATGCAGGGGATCCATTCGTCGGGAAGGACGATCTCGGGAGTCATGGCCAGGCCGAAGAGGAAGCCGAGCAATTCATCGTAACTGAAGGTGTCTTCGGGGTTTGAAGATAACAATAGGAGTTTTTTGAGTTTTTTCTCTTCGTCGGGAAGCGGCATTGAAAGGGGTGATCCTGTTTTTGGGTTGCGGGATAAGGATTTTGACGATCGACCCCTACCATTAGCGGAAAAGGGGGGTAAAGGAAAGAAAAAACTGGCCGTACGGGCAAATACCCGCCGCCCCGGGCGCTGTTGGCCCGCATGGTGCGGGATGTTTGCTATTGTCGGCAAACTGATTTATATCCTAGGAAAGATCATCAAAAAGGAGAACCCGCCGAGGGCATCGAGAAATTCCCGATTTCGGGATGGTGACGCCATGAGAGTTGCAGTTTTTTCGGATATTCACGCCAACCTGGAAGCGCTCGAAGCGGTGCTGGACCACGCTGCCCGGCACCAGGCCGACCGCTATATCTGCCTCGGCGATGTGGTGGGCTATGGCGCGAATCCCAACGAATGCATCCAACTGCTGCAGTCCCTGCCGGACTGTCCCTGCCTGCTCGGCAACCACGACGCCGCCGTGCTGGGCATTCCCATCAACATGAAAAACGAGGCGCGGCAGGCCATCAATTGGACCCGCGGGGTGATCTCCCATGCGGCGACCTGGTTTCTCCGCGAGATGGAGGATCTGGTCAAATGGCAGAACCTCTCCTTTTGCCACTCCAACCCTTACCGGCCGCGCAACTGGTATTACGTTTCGGAAAAGACTTACATTTCCAGTTCGTTTGCCCGTTCCAAGGCCAAAATCCTGTTCGTCGGCCACACCCATGTGCCGATAGCAATCACCCGCAAAAATTTCTTCTGCGTCTATATCCGCTTACCCCAGCATTCCATGGTGGTGCCGGCGGCGGAACTCAACCGGCAGATCTTCAACTGCGGCAGCGTCGGCCAGCCGCGGGACGGCGATCCCCGAGCCTCCTATCTCATCTACGACGATAAACGGCGGACGATCGAGTTCTACCGGGTCGCCTACGATCACGACCGGGCGGCGGCCAAGATCCTGGCGGCGGGTCTCCCCAGGGCCTTTGCCCTGCGTCTGGCCGACGGGCTGTAGGGTGCGCCGTGCGCACCAACATCCGGTCATCCGTGGGACAGAATTATCTGTCCCACGGGACGAATTAGCGTTGCGCACGGCGCACCCTACGTGGCAAGAATTCTCTGTTTTCCCCCGACTCAATCGGGCAATATCCGGCCCATGCCGAATTGCGGGAAAGAGGCCCGCAGGTCACTCTCCAATTCAGTGGCGTTGTGGTAGCGCATATCCAGGTCTTTCTGCAGGCAGCGCATGATGATCCGATCAAGCTGTTCGTCGAGACTCGGATTGATCAGCCGCGGGGCCCGGCTCTCGACCTCCACCTCGATATCCGCCGGATAGGCGTCGTTCACCTGACTGTAGGGCACGGCATTGGTGGCAAAGATGTAAAGGATGACGCCCAGTGCCCAGACGTCGCTGGCGATGCAGCTTTTACCCAGGAATTGCTCCGGCGGCATAAAGTTGACGGTGCCGGCGGAGCTGTCGTCCGCTTCCTGCCAGGAGAGGTCGCGTGCGATACCGAAGTCGAGCAGCTTCAGTCGGCCGGTAGCGGTGATGATGACGTTCTCCGGTTTGATGTCCCGGTGGATGATCTTGTGCTTATGGGCGTAGGAGACGACCGAGAGCAGCTGGAGAAAATAGCTCTCCTTGTCAAGCGCCGGCACCCCCTTCTCCAGTAGCTGCTGGAGGGTGGGACCCTCCGCATATTCCTGAACGAGAATGAACCTGCCCTGGTCTTTGACTACCTCGACCAGGTGGACCACATTCGGGTGGTGGACCAGCCTTTTCAGGATGGCCGCAGACCGCAGGACGCTGATATTGAGGATGGGCGAGTGGGGGGTTTTGGCCACGGCGATCCGCCCGGTCGCCACCTCCTTGACCAGCCAGACCGTGCCGAAGCCGCCGACGCCGAGGCGGCGCAGCCGCTGCCACCGGTCCGAGATGTTTTCCGGCCTGACGCTCCGGATCAGGGACTTCGGGGCAAAGTAGCTGAGCCCGTCCTGGATGTAATCGACAACCCTGCTCCAGCCGTCCCGTTCGACCGGAACTTCCCGGTCGACGGCCACGGTCGGCCGCAGCTCGCGATACCGGGGTAAAGCCTGGCCCATCTCCAGGAGGATCAGAAAGCTGATGGAAAAGCGCTCCTCGTTCAGCGGCAGTTCGACGAAGTCGTCGGCCCCGGCCTGCAGCAGTTTTTTCAGCTCGCCCATCTTTTCCTGCGGGACGAGAATGAGAAAGGGGACGATCTCGCCGACAAAGTCGCGGATCAGCTGAATGACCCGGTCCTGCTTCGGGTGTTCGGGATTCACATGGTAGACGACCAGATCGATCTTCTTGGCCGGATTGTTCTTGACGAAATTGCGGACGGTGGCGATGGCCAGGGGCGTTGTTTCTATTTCGAAGGAGGAAACCAGCCGGTCGACCAGGGTCATCTCGGCGTCCGACAAGCCGAAGGTCAGTATGGTTTCTATGGGCGTCTGCAAAGAATTCCCCGCTGGCCGGATTGACTGCCGTCGTCCACGATTTTTCCAGGGGCCGCTTGTTCACGGCGATAATTAGAGCCTATCAGATGAACCGCTTGCCGGGCAAATGATTTTTGCGAAAGGATGGGCGTTCTTCAAGAACTCAGGGAATCGGGCGGCGGAGGATGGTCATTGCTTGCTAAAGTGACGGAGAACCAATAGTATTCCAGACAGATGCTGGCGGAGGATGGCGGGTTGAAAAAATACTTAAGAGCTGGGGATTATCATGACGAGAGATTCGGGTTACTGGGCGGACAACTATCAGAGAAATAAACTCTCGGTCGAAAAGGCGATCGCCAAGATCAATTCCGGGCAGCGGATCTTCATCGGCTCCTCCTGCGGCGAACCGCAGCGGCTGGTCAAGGGACTGGCCGATGCCAGTCTCAATTACACCGATCTCGAAATCGTCCGTATGTTCAGCGGCGAGACCACCTCGCTGTCCCGGATCGCCGAGAAATCGAAATCCCAGAACGTCAATATCCGCTCCTTCTATCTGGGTTCTGCCAACTCCAAGAGCTTTAAGGGCGACCTGCGTTTCATCACCCCGATCAACCTTTCCGCCGTCCACAAGCTGATCAAGTCCCGTCTGATGCCGATCCAGGTGGCCCTCATCCAGGTCACCCCGCCCGACGATTTCGGCTGGATGAGCCTCGGCATCTCGGTCGATGTCACCGCTTCGGCTGTCGCCGCGGCCGACCTGGTCATCGCCCAGGTCAACCGGCGGATGCCGCGGGTGCTGGGCCGCAGTTACATCCATGTGAACGATATTGATTACTTCGTCGAACACGACGAGGAACTGATCGAGATCGGCACCTACCCGGATGTGGCCACCGCCGGCAAGATCGCCCGCTACCTGTCGCGCCTCGTGGAAGACGGCTCGACCATGCAGCTGTCGCTCGGCGGCACGTCGGACGCCAGCATCGCGGCCATGACGGAGAAAAACGACCTGGGCATCCATACCCAGTATGTGACCAATACCATCATGAAGCTGGTGGCCATGGGGGTGGTCACCAATCGCAGGAAGGGTTTCAACAACGGCAAGATCATCTGCAGCAACGCCATCGGCAACCGCGATCTCTACGACCTGCTCGACAACAATCCGGCGGTGGAGTTCCATCCCTCCAAGTACGTCAACGATCCCCGCAAGATCGCCAAAAACAACAAGATGGTGGCGATGAACGTCTGTCGGGCGATCGACCTGACCGGCCAGGTGGCGGCCGATGCTTTGCCCTTCAACTATTTTTCCGGGGTGACCGGCATCCTCGATTTCTTCCGGGGGGCATCCCTTTCCAAGGGCGGCAAGTCGATTCTCATGATGACCTCGACCCGCAATGGCGGCAAGGACAGCCGGATCGTGCCGATGCTCCAGAACGCCGCGGTGGTGGTGCCGCGCAGCGAGGTGCAGTACGTGGTGACCGAGTACGGCTCGGTGAACCTGTTCGGCAAGTCGATCCAGGAGCGGGCCGTCGCCCTGATCAGCATCGCCCACCCCGATTTCCGCGACCGGCTGTTCGAGGAGGCCAAAGATCTCGGCCTGCTGGGGCCCGAACGTTCGCTCCGGGAGGAGATGAATTCGATCTATCCTTTGGGCCTTGAGGAAACCAGGGTGCTGGACCGGCACCCCATCACCTTCCGGCCGGTGAAACTGACGGACGAGCGGATCATCCAGGAGCATTACTACGGGCTCGACACCATCGATGTGGTCTCCCGGTTTTTCCACGAGAAAAAGAGTTTTGTCAGAAAGCAGATCGAGCACACCTTCATGATCGACTACGTCAAGGACCTGACTATCCTTGCGGTCGAAGGCCCGCCCGGCTTCGAGCGGGTGCTGGCGGTGGGCGAGTATTACCTCAATCCGGAGACGCTGCTGGCCGAGATCGCCTTCTCGGTGGTCAAGAAGTGGCAGGGCAAGGGCTTGTCGTCGATCGTCATCAGGAAGCTGGCGGAGGCCGCCAAAAGAAACGGCATCAAGGGTCTCACCGCCTATACTTCAAAGGAAAA
>Ga0154407_1007_pt1 | contig 31576 bp, 28 predicted proteins | sample RifGroB2_FD_115911 | JGI IMG/M metagenome (GOLD analysis project Ga0154407, IMG submission 115911) | Desulfobacterales bacterium GWB2_56_26
ATAGCGGGCAGCAATGGGTTTCCGAGCAGGTCGTCACCTTCTGGATCGACAGCATCAACAGGGCCAAACTGCAGAATCAGCAAGAAGTCCAAACCGCCCTGCAGGAGCTCAATGAAGGAAGCAGAATCAGTGCCAGAAACGGTCTCATCGGATTCATCATTTCTATCCTGCTCGGCATCTGCGCAATCTGGTTCATTTCCCGGTCCATCCTCCTGCCGCTGAAAACCCTCTCGTCAGGCCTGAAACGCATCTCCTTCGATAAGCAACACCGGCCCATTGCGCTCAGAGGCGGCGAAGAATTCACTGAACTTGCCGACGTCTATAACGATATGAGCCGGCAGCTCCACGAGGAGGAAACCCTGCGTTCGGAATTCATTGCAACCCTCAGCCACGAGATCCGCACCCCCCTTTCCTCCATCCATGAATCGGTCAACATGATCGTTGAGGAGGTGCTCGGGACCATCAACGACAAGCAGCGGAAATTCCTCGAAATCGCAGGTCTCGAACTGCGCCGCATCAACAAGCTCCTCAATTATCTGCTCAATGTTTCGGTCCTGGAAGATGATCACCGCGATAAAAACTCCGGTGTAGTCGATACCAAGCAGCTGGTCTTGAGCAGTGCGGAGTTGTTCTATCCTCTCATCAAAACCAAGAATCTCAAGCTCAAGTTCCTCGGCCTGCACGATTGTCCGGGAGTCTTCGGGGTGAAGGAAGAAATGCAGCAGGTGTTCGTCAATATCATCGGCAATGCCGTCAAATACTCGCCGGAAAACGGCATGGTCACCGTTTCCTGGGCGAAAGAGAAAGGCAACAGGTATCTACTCTTTCATGTCGCCGATGCCGGGCCAGGCATCCCGGAGGACGAGCAATCCCTGATCTTTACCAAGTATTACCGGACCAAGGATGCCCGAGGGCACCTCGATGGCGTCGGCCTTGGCCTTGCCATCGCCAGGCGCATTATCAACAGCTATGGCGGCACAATCCGGGTGGTCAACAATCCCGACGCCGGTTGTACCTTTTCGTTCACCCTGCCGATCCCAGCCAAGACCGGTAAGACTCTCCCGCCAAATCCCGAGGAAAATGCCTGTGCCATGGATTCATAAGATGAGACCACTACCAACACGATTCGCCAGATTGTCCAGATGCGCGCAGGCCGTCTTGATCCTGTATCTTCTGCTCGGCAGTTCCTGCGCCCTCCTTTCTCAGGCGCCTCCGCCCGCCCCCGCGCATCAACTCGCAAGCGATGCCGAACTCTTCTTTCTGAAAGGAGAATACCAGGACGCCCTGAGCGAATTTCAACGGGAATATGAAACGGCTCTTGCCGCCGAAGATCGGAATCAGGCATTATACGGACTGGCCTGCACTCAGATCATCACGGCCCGCACCGACCGGGAGTTGGCCGAGGGAATTGTTAATCTGCAGAAGTGGGACGAAGAAAAAGGCACCGGTCCTTTTCAGGAAAACCGCCGTCTGCTGGTCCTGGCCATGAAACAGCAGGGCGAGGTTCTGGTCAAGAGAAACCGTGAACAGCAGAGACAGGGAAACAGGAAGGATCGGCTCATCGCCAACCAGAAAGAGCAGATCGCGCAACTGACGGTAACCATTGAAATGTTACAAAAGCAACTGGAAGAGCTCGAAGCGATCGATGAGAATTTTCAAGTGAAAAGAAAGACATTATGAGTGAAACGAAACGTATTCTCATTGTTGATGACGATCAGAATATCCTCGAGGTTCTCGAAGCGAGACTGCAGGCGGCGGGCTATCGCGTCTACCGGGCGGCAAGCGGCCCTGCGGCCCTCGACCTGCTGAAGAGCAAACCGGTGGATGTCCTGGTTTCCGACATGAAGATGCCGGAAATGAGCGGGATGGAACTTTTTGTCGAGGCCGTAGCCATTCAGCCGCAGCTGCCGGTTATCTTTCTCACTGCCTACGGCACCATTCCCGATGCGGTGACTGCAGTAAAAGCCGGCGCCGTCGACTATCTGACCAAGCCCTTCGACGGCAAGGAACTGGTGAAGAAAATTGCGGGTATTCTGGCGACGGTCGAAAAATCGCCGGCGCCTGCCCGGCCGCATGCCGACGATAGCGGTTTCATCTGGGGCACAAGTCCCGCCATGCAGGACCTCAAAGCCATGCTTATGAAGGTCGCGGGCAGCAACGCCAACGTCCTCATCCTTGGCGAAAGCGGAGTAGGCAAGGAATATATCGCCAAACTCCTGCACCATACCAGCGCGAGACGCAACCATCCCTATATCGTGGTGGATTGCGGCTCGACGCCCGCCGGTATCCTGGAGAGTGAACTGTTTGGCCATATCAAGGGCTCCTTTACCCACGCCATCCAGGATAAAAAGGGCTTGATCGAGGCGGCCAACGGCGGGACTCTCTTTCTTGATGAGATCGGCAACATCTCAGCGGAGATGCAGAGCCGCCTGCTGCGCTTTCTGGAAGAGCGAAAGATCCGGCAGGTGGGCGCCATCAAAGAGAAAAGCGTCGACTGCCGGGTAGTGGCCGCGACCAATGCCGATCTGAAGAAGGCCGTGGAGGACGGGTCCTTCCGGCAGGATCTGTACTATCGCCTGAAGGTGGTGACCTTGCAGATCCCGCCCCTGCGGGAGCGACGGGCCGACATTCCCGAACTGGCCCACTATTTTGTCGACGACTATTGCCGGCGCAACAACATGCCGACCTGCGTCTTACTGCAGGAGACCCTGCAGTGGCTGGAGACCCTGACCTGGCCCGGCAATGTCCGGGAATTGAAGAATGCCCTGCAAACCGGCATCATCCTCTGCCAGGGCAACCGGATCGAGCCGGAAGATCTCCAGCTTGACGACGAACCGGACTCCTTCGATCAGTTCGATGACGATTTTACCATGGAACAGAGTGAAAAGGAGGCGATTATCCGGGCGCTGAAGCAGACCAAAGGGGTTAAGAAAGATGCCGCGGAACTTCTCGGCATCAGCCGCCGGGCCATTCAGTATAAAAGCAAGAAGTACAATCTGGATACAGCGCAGTTCAAGGATTGATCAATGTGGAACCGTAGGGGCGAAGATGGTCTCAGTTGCCCTGCAAAGAGAAAGGGCGCAGACTTCGCCTGCGCCCCTTTCTCTTGTCCCTGCAAGACGGTTATCAGACAGGCCAGCCGGAGGTATATTTGCTGTTGCCGTCCTTATCGATGACAAAGCACTCGTAATCGGCCTGTCGCTCGATAAACTGCACCCCGGCCACCGGTTCCATGACGAAAACGCTGGTGGAAAGTGCGTCGGCGTCCATACAGCTCGGCGCCATAATCGTTACGCTGCTGGCCAGCTGGGGCGAATGGCCGGTCCGCGGGTTGATGATGTGATGGAAGAGCTTTTCATTGTCGTAGAAGACCTCATAATTGCCGGAGGTGGCGATCGCCCCATCCTGCATGGCAACGATATTCGGATATTCCCGCGATTTAGCCGGATCCTGGATCGCGACTGTCCAGGCCTTGCCGCCCGCCGCCTTGCCGCTTACGCGGATATCGCCGGCGGCATTAATCAGGTGGTTGACTACGCCCTTCTCCCGCAACACCTCCGAAACCCTGTCGACGATATAGCCGACACCGATGCCGTCGAAAGTAACGGCCATATCGCTCCGTTTGAAGAGCAGCGAACCGTTGTGGAATTGGATGCCGTCGCTGCCGATCCGTTCTGCGGCCTGGTTGATTTCCGCCTCGGTGGGAGTGTGTTTGACGGCGAAGCTGTCCTTGTAGAGATCGATCAGCGGCTTAACCGTTATATCGAAGGCCCCGCCGGTTTCGCGGGTGAAGTAGAGGGACCGCGCCACCAGATCGAGTACCTCCTGCGGAGCTGCTTCAAGTTTGCCGGAGCTGTTCAGCGATCCGACCGGTGAACTGGCATCGTAGTGGGTGAGTATCTTGTTCAGTCGATCCATCTCCTCGAAGGCGAGACCAATCGCCTCTTCCGCCTCATCTTTAGACGGATGGATGGCGGTCATGGAGACAAAAGAGCCCATGGCCAGTTTCGTCTTGGTGACTTTGTATTCCTTGTTACCAAAGAGCAGGGCCTCGGCTTTTTCGGCGGGGAGCAACGCCGCGGATGCGGCCCCAAGACCCAGAAGGCCGGAGAGTTTTAAAAATGATCTTCTTTTCCGATCAAAGTGATTCTCTAGATTTTTCATGTTAGTTTCCAATATGTAATTGTGAGGGAAAATCACAAAATAACTGCATCTCTATTCGTAACAGCTTCTGAAGCCTTGCCGAAGGTTCCTTCTCGCGTCCCTTTGGTCAACCCGCCATTTTGAGACCGTCGACCGCACTTCTCGTGATCACCTGACGGCCTTGGTAATGCCTGAAAATATCCCTCGGACATTTGGTAACACAGGCGGTCTCGCAGCTCGGGCCATAGGCGAGACACGCTTTCTGGTCGATCTTCACCAGGTTGTTTTCGTACGTAACCGCCCCGGCAGGACAGGCCTTGACACACATTTTGCAGCCGATGCAGCCCACCTGGCAGACCGCCTTGACGTTTTTGCCGAGGTCCTTGGTCGAGCAGGGCACGAAGACCCTTGCCTTCATGGTCTGGATCTCGATAATAGCTTTCGGGCAGGTCCGGACACAGACGCCGCAACTCACGCATTTGTCCGGATTGACGACCGGAAAATTCTCCACCATCTCGATCGCATTGAAGGGGCAGACCTCGGCGCACTCGCCGAGACCGATGCAGGCGTACTGACAGGCGGACGGCCCGCCGAAGCCGAGATTGGCGGCGGTGCATGAAGCAAAACCGTAATACTCATGCTTATGGCTGACCCGGCCTTCGACCCGCGAGCAGCGGACCACGGCCAGCTGATCCTCGACGGCCGCCACCTTCTTGCCGGTCAGTTCGGCGACCCGGTTGGCCACCTTTTCCTTACCGGGGAAACAGAGGTTGGGCGGGACGTCCGGGTCGGTCACCACGGCGATCGCGTAGCCCTCACAGCCGGGGAACCCGCAGCCGCCGCACTGGGCAAGCGGCAGCGACTCCACCACATGTTCGATGAGAGGGTTCACCTCCACCGCAAATTTATGGGCGGCAATGGCCAGTCCGATACCGAAGAACAGGCCGATACAACCGAGGAGGACCAAGCCGCCTAATGCTAATTTTACTAATTCCGGATCCATATCTTACTCTCAAACAAAATCTGGTTAATCTTGGTGGGCGGCAGTTCTAAAAGAGCTGCAGGCCCGAAAAACCGAGAAACGCCATGGCAAACTGCCCGGCGACAATAAACGCGATCGGCAACCCTTTGAACGACGGCGGGATATTGGCCAACTGCATCCGCTCGCTCACCGAACTCATCAGATAGAGGGCGAGCAGAAAACCGCCGCCGGCCCCGAGGGCCAGCATAAACGTCTCAAAGACGTTGTAATTGTTGTTGGCGAGGATCAGCGGCACCGCAATGATGACGCAGTTGGCAATGACCAGCACCAGATAAACCCCGAACGAGTTGAACAGCACCGGATTGACCTTGCGCAGGATCGTGTCGATGGCCTGCACCGTGAGGGAAACCAGGCCGATAAAGACCACGATCTGCAGGAAATTAAGGTTGAACGGGATGAGGATGAAGTTGTAGAACACCCAGCTCATCAGCGCCGATACCACCATGACGAGGGTAAAGACCACGCCCATGCCCTTCGCCGTGCTCTTCTTCTTCGAGGTGCCGAAAAAGACGCAGAGTCCGAGATATTTGGTGAAGACGAAGTTGTTGATCAAGAGGGCCGAGATGAGGATGCCAAAAAGATACCCTAAGTACGACTTGCTCACCGTGAAGGTGGTTTTCTCGATTCCCGCCAGGCCCTTGGCAACCACAACATGGGTCATCGCGGTATTGAGTTTGTCCTTGAAGGAAAGCGTCACGCTCTTGCCGCCCGCGGCAAGCACGGCGGAAGCAACCTCCAGTTTGATATCCGGATCCGGCTCCTCGAACACCGTATAGTTGGCGGGATTTTCAGCCACAGCCTGGTCCACCGGTGCGGAGAAGGACACGACAATCTCCTTATCCCCTTTAAACTTCTGGTCGACGACCAGCCCTTCGGCCACAGCCGCGAAAGGCATGAGCCAGAACAACAAGGCTGCTGCTACCACATGAATATATTTTGCCGGAGTCATCACTTTACCCCTTTCTTACGTTTGTAATAGAGTTCGATCCAATTGAAAAAGCCCATCATCAGACCGACGACAAAGAAGCCGGCACTCGGCAGGATGAAGAAGAGCAGGGGTTTGAAACCCAGCACGTCGTAGCCCATGACAGCGCCCGAACCGAGCAGCTCGCGGACGAAGCCGATGACCATCATGCCGACCATGAAACCGAGACCCATGCCGAGAGCGTCCCAGAAGGAGTCCTTGACCGTTTCCTTGCAGGCAAACATCTCCAGGCGCATGGTGATGATGGCGAAGGCGACGATGATCTTGACGAAGATGCCCATCTTGGCATAGGCGTCCGGCAGATAGGCGGCCAGCACCAGATCGATGACCGTCACCCAGGTGGCGATGGTCAAGGTGTAGGTGGGAATGCGGATCCGCGGATGAATGACATTCTTGAAGATCGAGATCGTCATGCTGGAAAAGACCTGGACGAAAAGTACGGCGACCCCGAGCATAAACCCATTCATGACCGTCGTGGATATACCTACCGCGGGGCACATCGAGAGTGCCAGCTTGAAAATCGGATTTTCAGCGAGGATGCCTCTCGCTATCAGCTGCATGCTTGTTTTATCATTTGCCACGTCGACTACCTCTCACAAGATTTATACCGCAAGGGCATAAGTTTCGTTTGAGCAGACAAGCTGCTCAACTCAGCTTTAAAACGATACAGCAAGCTGCTGTTCTTTCAGTACCTTATCCAACACAGCCATGCGGTAGGCAAATTTGGTGACGATGCCCTTCACCCCGTCGGCCACAGCCTTGGTGGAAATGGTCGCACCGGTCAGGGCATAGACATCCTTATCCTTGTACTGCTCGCGGAATTTCAGGATCTCCTCCTCGCCGACCTTGCCGTTCAGGGCCTCCAAATACTCGGGCGGGATGGGGGCCTTGACGACACCGATGGCCTTGAGCGCCTCGAAGGGTTTGCCCTTGAACTGATTCTTGAAGTAATCCTGATCGATTTCCGCACCCAGCCCCGGATCCTCTTCGTGTTCGAGAACTTCGAGGCCAAGGATGGTGAAATTCGGGTCTACCGCCAGCATCACATGAACAAAGGTCTTGAAGCCCTGAAACTTGCCGCCGACCAGGTAAGCGATTCGCTTGCCGTTGTCAGTGACGATAATGGTCTGATCGGCGAACTTCACCTCATAGCCCGGTCCGACCGCCTGCTCGACCGCTTTTTTTCGCGGCTCGGCTTCGATTGCATCCTTTTCGCTCAAGGTTACTGGATCGGCCTTGATCAGCTGGCCGTTCAGGTCGATGTTGACCAGCAGAAAGCCTTCTCCCTCGCCATGACCTTCTCCACCCTTGGGTGCCAGAAAGCCGATGGACTGCTTGTCGTTGCCGGTAATGACATACCGGTAGACCTCATGCAGGCCAAGCGACGCCGGCGGTTTGGCTTCGCCTTTGTAGCCGAGCAGCTCGAACATGACCTGCTGTTCCTTGACATGTTCGTTGTGTTTCTTGGCGTTGCTGGTGAGGATGAAAAAAATCCCCATCACCGAGGCGGCGAGCAGGCAGGAGACGGTGAGACGGACAACTATGGTAATGATATCTTTCATTTTGCACCTCCTACAGGCGGCGCAAAACGCTGCGGCTTAAAGAAGCTGTCGAGAACGGTACTGAGCGGGTTCATAAGGAGTATTGCATAGCAGATACCTTCAGGATAGCCGCCTTTCAGTCGGATGAGGACCGTCAGGGCGCCGATGCCGATGCCGAAAACGATCTGCGATATTTTATTGGACGGACTGGTCACATAGTCGGTCGCCATGTAGAAGGCGCCGAGCAGGGCGCCGCCGGAGAGCAGGGCGAGCAGCGGGTCGCCGGCGAAATAGCCCTCGCCGCCGAAGATCCAGGAGAGAAGCGCGATGGTACCGAGAAGCGACACCGGAATGTGCCAGGTGATGTACCCCCGGTACATGAGGTAGAGACCGCCCAGCACCAGCAGGAAACCGGAGGTTTCACCGATACAGCCGGGCCGCCAGCCGAGGAAGAAGCTGCTGTAGAGACTGGCGCCGCTGCCGAAGGTCTGGGTGAAGGCGGCCATGCCGTGTTCCTTCATGACGGCAAGAGGCGTCGCCGTGGCGACCGCATCGACCTGGGTGCCGAGATACGAGAAAATGGCGAAATCCTGAACCGGCGGCAGCCAGGCGGAGGTCATAGCCACCGGGAAGGAAGCCAGCAGAAACGCCCGGCCGAGCAGCGCCGGATTGAAGAAGTTATAGCCGATGCCGCCAAGAAGATGCTTGCCGATATAGATGGCAAAGATCGCGGCCAGAATCGGCAGCAGCGGCGACACCCCCGGCGGAATGACAAAGGCCATGAGCATGCCGGTGAGCACCGCGCTGCCATCCTTGATCGTCACCCGGCGGCCGAGAGCCTTCTGGCTCACCGCTTCGACGATAACGCAGCTGATGACCGAAACCGCTGTAATGAAAAGCGTCTGGATCCCGAAGATGAACACCGACAAAACCAGTGGCGGCACAAGGCAGGCCACGACAGTCCACATAATTTTTTCGACCGACTCATTGCTTTTCAGGTGCGGCGAGAGGGAAACCTTCCATCTGCCGACCGGTGAAACAGCCTGGTCGTCCGTCTCTTGCTGTTTGCTCACGACTCTCCTCAACACTTCTTGTTTAAGACATTTGCCCGGCCGTAGGACCGGCCGGGCGAACCTTCGGGCGAAAGATTTTTCGCCCCTCCGATCGCGTACCTGTTCCGGAATCTCTCGTTACTGCGGCCGCTTCGCCTTCATCTTGGCCAGACGCACAAACTGCACAAGAGGTCGCTTGGCCGGGCAGACATAGGAGCAGGAACCGCATTCAAAACAATCGAACACTCCAAACTGAGCGGTATCCTCGGCCCTCCTTGCCTCCACGTAGATGGCGATCTCCTTCGGCTCCAGGCCCATCGGACAGGCCTCCAGACACCAGCCACAGCGGATGCACTGACCATGCGGCCGGGTGTCGATCTCGTCTTCGGTAAGAAAGAGCACGGCGGAGGTGGTCTTGGTAACCGGCACCTCAAGACTCGAAACGGCAAAACCCATCATCGGCCCGCCCATAATGATCTTGGACAGTCCCGGTTGCAGTCCGCCCAGGTAATCGACGATATCCTTCAGTTTCGTGCCGATCTTGACCTGCAGGTTAGCCGGCCGGCCGATGCCCTTGCCGGAGATGGTGACCACCTTCTCGTAGAGCGGCTTGCCGTAGACCACCGCATCGAAGATCGCCTTGGCGGTTCCGACGTTCTGCACTACCACGCCTACCGCCGAGGGCAGGGCTCCGGCCGGCACCTTCCGACCGGTCACGGCCTGAATGAGCTGCTTTTCGGAGCCTTGCGGATATTTTACCTGCAAGGCCTCCACCTTGATCGTGCAGTCCGGGCTTGAGGCCTGCTCCGCGGTTTTTGTCATCTCGGCAATGGCATCAGGCTTGTTGCTTTCGATGCCGATAAAACACTTTTTAATCCCGAGAATTTTCAGAATGATCCTGGCCCCTTCCACCACCGACGCCGCCTGTTCGAGCATGACCCGATGGTCGGCGGTGATATAGGGTTCGCACTCCGCCCCGTTCAGGATGAGGGTATCGACGGGGGAGTTGGCCGGCGGCTTCAGCTTGACATGGGTGGGAAAGCCGGCGCCGCCGATGCCGATGATGCCGGCCTCATGCACTTTTGCAAGCAACTGCGCACTGTCCAGCTGCTGCCAGTTCTGCTTTTCGTATTGAACGGGCTGGGCTTCGCGATCGACGGCGATGGTGATGGAGGGAGCGCTCACCCGGATGGGATGAACCGACATGCCGATGTCCTTGATCTTGCCGGCGATAGGTGCATGCAGCGGCACGCCGAGTCCTTTCGTCACTTCCCCGATCAGGCCTCCCTCGCCGACATCCGCCCGCTTGGCAACCGTCGGGGTACACGGAGCGCCGATATGCTGGCCGAGGATAAGTTCAAGCTCGTCCGGCACCGGCATGGTTTCTATCGCCAAACCCTGGGTCTGGGCCTTACACTCGGGCGGATGAACCCCGCCCTTGGGAAACGTCAGCAACGATTTCATAACTCTTTGAAGATAGGGATAAGGAAAAAGGACGGCTGGTAGGAACCGGAGTTCGCAGGGGCACATCCACGAAGACTATCCGATCAGGACAATCCGCCATAGTATTTCATAAACTGGGTACGTTCAAACACCGCGGGATTCTTTGCTTTTTCGTAACTCAGCTGACCCCTGAACTGGGCCAGTTCCGTAAAAGATTTCTTGGTCATCCACTCGTCCAGACCCTTCAGCATGGCCGGAATCTGAGCAAACCCGTTTTTATAGAGGGTCGACACGATCTGGACCGCGGTGGCCCCGGCCAGGAGTTGCTTGATCACGCCTTCGCTGTCGTGAATGCCTGTTGCAGCAACCAGATCCTTGTCTATCTGGCCGGACATCAGGGCGATCCAGCGTAAGGGGCCGCAGCCCTCGGACGGACTGCTCAGCACATCCGTCGATTTGACCACCATCTTCTCCACGTCGATATCCGGCGAGTAGTAGCGGTTAAAAAGGACGAAGCCCGCGATCTTATTGGTCAAGGCGAGCTTTTTGATAAGGTTGGCAAGCGAGGCGGAATACCGGCTCATCTTCAATGTCAGCGGGATCGAGACCATGCTGCTGACGCTGTCGATAATTTCGAGGTATTTCTTCTCGTTCTCGGCACTGGTCATCTTGGGATCCGAGGGCAGCAGCGAGACATTCAGCTCGATGGCGTCGGCCCCCTCCTGCTCCACGGACTTGGCAAAGGACACCCATTCGCTGGCCGAGACACAGTTGATACTGGCGATGACGGGAATATCGACGGCCTTTTTCGCCCCAGCAATAAGCTTCAAGTAGCTTTCCACCTCATTGCCCCGGGTATAGGCGCGGATGTAATCCATGGCTTCCGGGTAGTCCGCGGTATAACTTTCAAGGTTGGCGGACAGTTCCGCCTGAATCTGCTCTTCAAAAAGAGATTTCAAAACGACCGCCGCGGCGTTATGATCAGCCAGCTCCTTTATCTTGTCAACGCTGTTGGTAAAGCCGCAACTGCCGACAATCAGCGGATTTTTCAGATCGAGTCCCAGGTATTTCGTCGAAAGATCATTCATATCGTCTGATGTGTTCTCCATTATGAAAGGATCTGCCTGGCGCTGAACACTCGCAGGCCGTCTTAGGCAAAAAACTATGCAAATTATGCTCAAGAGAGGCCGGCAAAAGCCTCTTGTCAAAAATATACAAACTGGTACACATACAAAATTTGAAAAAAAAATCAACAATATTTTGGTGAGTTACCCGGGAACACCAGATAATTGACTGTTATTAATATTTATAATTTTTATTTCACCGATCAGCCAAATTTAGGTTATAAGGTCAAAAACAATTCAACGTATTGTGCAAACCGCTGAAAAATTCTTCTAACGTGCCGAAGATTCGGCCAATATTTCCGCTAATGATAATCGACCGGCAAAGCGTTGTGAAGGGAGCGAGGAGATGAACCACATATTTTACCGTCATCGTCCGGTAGTCCAGGTTCTGCTAGGAGCCGTCATGATCAGTTTTTCGGCGGTGTTCGTGAAGCTGGCCGATGTTTCTCCCACCGCCTCCGGTTTCTACCGGGTTTTTTTCGGCTTTCTTTTTCTCCTGTGCATCGCCCTCGTGGGCAAAAACCTGAGAAGGCCATCGTCATCCCAATCGCTGCTCATCCTGTTTTGCGGCTTTACCTTTGCCCTCGATCTTTTTTTCTGGCATATCTGTATTCTCTATGTGGGTCCGGGACTTGCCACCCTGCTCGGCAATTTCCAGGTCTTTCTGCTGGCCGGGGTCGGCATCGTCCTTTACCGGGAAGCAGTCAGTGCCCGTCTGCTCCTGTCGATTCCCCTTGCGATCTTCGGACTGCTCCTGCTGATCGGCGTTGACTTGCAGGGCCTCAGCGAAACCTATAAGGCCGGAATCTTCTTTGGCCTGCTCACCGCTCTCTGCTATACCTTTTTTCTGCTCGGTCTCCGAAAACTCCAGGGGGACGGCAAAACTCCCCTCTTTGCCTCGCTCATGCTCATCTCGTTGTACTGCGCCGTCTTCCTCGGCCTAAAAATGGTTCACGCCGGCGATTCTTTCGCCATTCCCGATACCAAAACTCTTCTTTCCCTGATCAGTCTCGGCCTCTTCTGTCAGGCCATCGGTTGGCTGCTGATCGCCGGCGCCCTACCGAAAATCCCGGCCTCGTTTACTGGCCTCATCCTGCTGCTGCAGCCTGGCCTTGCCTTTATCTGGGATGTGCTGTTCTTCAATCGCTCGACCGACCTGTTGAACTGGATCGGCGTCGTGCTGACGCTCGCCGCCATCTATATGGGGCTGACCGGCAGGAAGCAGCGGGTCTCACTATAATATTGCAATCCCTGAAATAGGATCTATTATTGAGCTTCCTAGAGAATTATTTTTGCACGCTTTTTTGGCAAAATGGCAGCATGAAGGGTAGGGGCGAAAAATTTTTCCTCCCTTGACAGTTGCAACATCAATCTCCTTAACTTGAAACACCACAATATGAAGATTGTCAATTACCAGGATTCCCCCAGCCAGAAATTCGACACCGAAACAGTAAAGGGCGTCACCGGCAGGGTCGTGATCGGCAAGGCGGACGATGCGGAAAATTTTTGCATGCGGGTTTTCACCGTCGCCCCGGGCGGCTTCACACCCAGACATTCCCACGCCTGGGAGCATGAAATATTCGTTCACTCCGGCAAGGGCAAGGTGTATGTGAACGGCGACTGGCGAGAGGTGACAAGCGGCACCGCCCTCTTCATTCCCGGCAACGAAGAGCATCAGTTCATGAACGGCGGAGGCGAAGACTTTGTCTTTATCTGCCTCATTCCTTCCGGCGTCGCTGAACTCTGACAGACCGGGCCCCGGCCCGGCTGTTTCGGCAGGGCCGGCCTCTCTACCGGTTATTGTCGGGCCAGCACAATAAGGAGATAACCGCTCATCAGAAACACCCCGCCAATGCGCTTCGTCAAACTCGCTCTCATCATTGCCGTCATCCAGCTGATCCTGCCTTCGTTTTCCCTGGCCGTCCAGGACAAGAAAAGCGTCCTCTATATCAACTCCTATCATAACGGCTACAAATGGTCCGATAGTTTGCTCGAAGGCGTCCGTACCGTGCTCAACAACAGCAACTATAAGGTCGACCTGCAGATCGAATACATGGATGCCAAGAAATTCCATTACGACACGCTGAAGGAAAACCATTTTGCCCTCTTCAAGGAAAAGTTCGTGGGCGAGTCGTTCGATATAGTCGTCATTTCCGACAACGATGCCCTTAACTTCGTCAACCAGTATCGAGAGGAGCTCTTCCCCGGCGTGCCGGTGGTCTTCTGCGGCATCAACGATCTCATGGAAGCCGATCTCGGCACCGGCAACATGACCGGAGTGGTCGAGGTCTATGACCTGGTCGCCACCTTGAATGTCGCTAAGAAACTGCACCCGAAAAGGGATCGCGTCATCATCCTGATCGACAACTCCACCGCCGGTGTGACCATCAGGCGCCAGGCGGAAAAAATACTCGAGCGGACCGACACCGACCTCAAGGTCGAATTCTGGATTCAGTTGAGTCTCGAAGAGGCGCAGCAGCGGGTAAGCCATTTACCTGATGACACCTTCCTCTTCATAGCTCCCTATTACCAGACCATCCACGGCCGCTTTTACACCTCCGAAGAGGTCAGCGAGGCCATCTACCGGCACAGTACGGTACCCATCTACACCGCCTGGGAGTTTATGATCGGCTATGGCGCCGTGGGCGGCCGGGTGCTGTCCGGCGTCGAGCATGGCAAGATGGCGGGAGAGATGGCTCTGCAGATCCTGCAGGGGAAGAAGGCCGACGACATTCCCATTCTCCGGGAGCCGAGCGGCATCTACCTGTTCGACTACAACGTGATGGACAAGCTCGGCATCAATCAGGACCTGCTGCCGGAAAACAGTACGATCATCAATGCCCCGCAGGCTATTTACGCCATCTCCAAAGAACTCTTCTGGACCATTATGGTCAGCTTTATCCTGCTCCTGCTGGCCCTGGTCGCCATGCTGGGGGCCATGCTGGAGCGGCGCAAGGTCGAGCTAAAGATCATCGACCAGCTGGCCTTTCAGGAAACGCTCATGGACACCATTCCCCAGCTCGTTTCCTGGAAGGATCTTGAGGGGAGGTACCTGGGTGCCAACCGCGCTTTTATGGATTTCTTCGGCCTGCAGGATACCCAGCAGGTGGTGGGTAAATCCACCGCTCAGCTGCTCAGCGACGCCACCTACTCGGACTGGTCGGTATCCGCCGATGCGGCGGTCATTTACAGCAAAAAGGCCTTCCGCAAAATTCGCCGCAAGGTGACCGGCAAAGAGAGCCAGGAGGCCTGGATCGAAGTCAACAAGGTGCCTCTGCAGGGCCAGGGCGGCAAGATCGTCGGCGTCCTCTCCACCGCTGAAAATATCACCAAGGAACAGAACCTTGAAAAGCAGCTGCTGCAATCGCAAAAGATGGAGGCAATCGGTACACTGGCAGGAGGAATAGCCCATGATTTCAACAACATTCTTACTTCTATCATCAACTCCACCGAGCTTGCCATAGGCGATATCACGCCGGGAACGCAGACCGAGGCGGACCTGCAGCGAGTCCTGAAGGCAGCGAGACGCGGCGGCCGGGTCGTCCAGCAGATCCTGTCGTTCAGCCGTCCGTCCCGGGAAGGCTTTCGGCCTACCGACATGGGCAGCGTAGTGCTGGAGGTCGTCCACTTGATGGAGGCATCGATGCCCGCCAATATCACGGTGACCAGCAATGCCCGGCCGGCGGATAAATTTTTTGTCCACGCCGATCCCACACAGATGCACCAGGCCATTCTGAATCTCTGCACCAACGCCTACCATGCCCTCAGGAAGACCGGCGGCAACATCGATATCCGGCTGTCCCGTCTCACTGCCGAGGATGCAAAGACCGAACTTCTGCCTGAGTTTTCCGGCAACCGGATCAAGCTCTCGGTAGCCGACAACGGCCCGGGGATAAGACAGGAGATCATTGACAAGATCTTCGACCCGTTCTTTTCGACCAAGAGCAAATCGGAGGGCACCGGGCTCGGTCTCGCGGTCGTGCATGGCATCGTCAAGAGCCATCAGGGGACTATAAGAGTCTTCTGCGGCGACGATGGGGGCAGCACTTTCGAAATCCTCCTGCCGGAAACCGCGGCGGGAGAGGATATCGTCTCCAGCAGCCTCGGTACGAGTTTCGAGTCCGGCGGCCATATCCTCTTCGTGGAAGACGACGAGGATCAGCTGCAGACCACGCCCCGGCTCCTCGAAGAAATGGGCTTTGCCGTTACCGCGCTCCGGGAGCCGGCCGTTGCCCTGCAACTCGCCTCGTCATCTCCCTTTGCATTTGATATAATCATTACCGACTTCGACATGCCGGGCATGAGCGGAGCCGAGTTGGCCGGCAGGCTGCCGGATCTTCCGGTAATCCTTATCTCCGGCCGGGACGATGCCCGGATCGCGGCCAGGGACCATGCCAACATCGTCAAGGTGGTCATCAAGCCCTATGACAAAAGAGACCTCATGGAGGCCATCCGCGAGGTTATGAAAAATGAAAAAACAGCATGACACACATTCTCATCATCGACGATGACATCGAGGCCTGCGAAACGATGGCCAGCCTGGTCTCCAGGCTCTCCTTCGCCGCCGACAAAGCCCATACCCTGAGAGACGGACTCGACCTGGCCGGCAGGAACAGCTACGACGTGGTGTTTCTCGATGTCTACCTCCCGGACGGCAACGGTCTCGACATCCTCCCTTCGCTCATGGCCCTGGGCGATCCGCCGGAAGTCATCATCCTTACCGGCAAAGGCAATCCGGACGGTGCCGAACTGGCCATCAAGGGCGGGGTGTGGGACTATCTCCTGAAACCAACGAGCGTCCGCGACATTACCCTGACCCTCAATCGGGCGCTGAAATACCGGCAGGAAAAAAAAGGCAGCGCCGCAAAGAAGGACCTCGTCCTCACCGGCATCATCGGCAACAGTCCTGGAATAAAGGCGAGCATGGCTTTGACCGCCAAGGCCTCGATGTCCGATGCCAACGTGCTGCTGACCGGCGAGACCGGGACCGGCAAGGAGCTGTTTGCCTCCATCATCCATAAAAACAGCAGCCGGTCGACCGGCAATTTTGTCGTCGTCGACTGTGCCTCGCTCACCGAATCTCTCGTTGAATCAACCCTGTTTGGCCACCTCAAAGGCTCCTTCACCGGGGCTCAGCTGAACCGGCAGGGGTTGATCAAGACGGCCGACGGCGGCACCCTTTTTCTCGACGAGATCGGCGAGATGCCGCTTTCCATCCAGAAGGTGTTTCTGCGGGTCCTGCAGGAACGGCAGTTCCGGCCGGTCGGCGCCACCAAGGAACAGACCAGTAATTTCCGCCTCATCGCCGCAACCAATCGCGATCTGGAAAAGATGGTGGAGGATGGCCTCTTCCGCAGCGATCTTCTCTTTCGCATCAAGACCATGCGGATCGACCTACCCTCCCTGCGCCAGCGGGTGGGCGATATTCAGGTTCTGGCCGAGTTCAGGATACAACAGCTCTGTGAAAATTTCGGCCTTTCGCCGAAGGAAATCGGCGAAGACTTCTCAAAGACCCTAGACGAATACAATTGGCCCGGCAATGTCCGAGAACTCTTCAATATCCTTGAAAATGCCGTGATCAATGCCGGAGAGGAAAAGACGCTCTGCGCCATGCATCTGCCCCGAAGCCTCAGAATCCAGGTGGCCAAAGCCCAGATAACCAGGCTCACCGGCAGCCAGGTGATCGATGAGGAAAGTCTCGCCGCCGACTCTCTTGTACAGAATTTCGGACAGAAGATCTTCGAGGATATTTTCGACCACCAGCTGCCGCCGCTGAAGGAGTTCAAAAATACCGCGGAAAAGACCTACCTCGGGGAACTGATCCGGCAATGCGAGGGCAACATCCACAAAATTATGGAGATTTCGGGTTTATCCCGTTCCCATTTTTATGCCCTTCTGAAAAAGTACCATCTGGCCCAGTGAAAGTTATGTTGTCCGCCGGCAGACGGTTTCTGTCTGCCGCAGCACTTTGTCCGTTTTTGCAGACGATGTCGCGGCCATCATGGGGTGATAGGGCGGCAAAACAGCGCTATCGTCCTTTTTTCCAGACGGCATCGGCGATTTGTCCCGCCCCTCCCCAGAAAATCTGCCGATCCGCCAACCTCATCTTTTGGCGCGAATATTGCAATGTGATACGCCGGTGACCGGCGCCGTTGTATTTTTCGGTGAATGGCCCCTATAATATATGCACTTCATTTTTCCCGCCTCTCCGAGGTATCGAAGGAAATATCGATCGACAGAGGTCTTCGGCATGCCCTGCACCGGAATCGCAGGTGGCCCGTGGTCGGTCGAGTCGTTTTCGACCATCAGCATAAATAAGGAAGAAAGATATGACTGAGAACAGCATAGACCGATTCATCGAGTCGGCGAAGCGCGTCGGGGCGGAGGTCCTGAGAATTGAGAATCTGCCGGAAGCCGCTGCCTATATCGCCGGCAAGGCGCAAGGGACCACCCTGGTGCCGGAGACGCCGCTCGCCGTACGGCACGGCCTGCGCGCTCTGCTCGCGGCTGCCGGGGTCGATGTTTTCGGCAAAAGCTTCCGCGAAGCCGGACATGTGCCGGGCGCTGGCGTCACCTTCAGCAATTTCGCCATGGCCGATACCGGCACGGTGGTCCTGGAAAGTACCGACGAAAATATCCGGCTGGCCACGACCCTGCCCGAAAAGCACTTTGTTCTGGTCGATCCGGCAACCATTCTCAGCGATAACCTGGCCGCGGCTGCTCCCATGACCGCCTTTCACCGGGATCCGGCGCCGAAATTCATCGCCTATATCACCGGACCGAGCCGCACCGCCGACATCGAACGAGTCCTGACCATCGGTTGTCACGGCCCGAGAGAACTGCACATCCTTCTGGTAGACGGCATCTCCAGCGATCTGATGGAAAATTGAAGAGGAGAAGTGAAAAATGGCAAATGAAACGACCTACAAGAAGAGTGTTGAAGAGGCCATCGGCAATCCGAAACTGAGCCGCGCCCTCCACCTCTTCGGCGACGCCTATCTCATCGCCAGGGAAAACGCCTTCAAGGGTCTCGATTTTCAGGAGATGCGCACGGAACTCGCCGCCATCAAAGACGAGGTGCGGGTGCGCCGCAAGGAACTTCTCGCCGAGTTTATCAAAAATGCCGAGGCCGCCGGCTCAAAGGTCTTTCTCGCCAGGGACACCAAAGAGGCCAACGACTACGTGATCAAGCTGGCCAAGGAGAAGGGCGCCAAACTGATCGCCAAGTCGAAGTCCATGGTCTCCGAGGAAGCCCATCTTAACAAGGCGCTGGAAGCCGCCGGCATCAGAGCTGCGGAAACCGACCTCGGCGAATGGATCGTCCAGCTGGCCGGCCAGCGGCCGAGCCATATGGTAATGCCCGCAATCCATATGTTTAAGGAGGAGGTCGCCCAGCTGTTCAGCAAGGAAGCCGGCAAGCATCTGGCCCCGGAGATCAAAGCCCTGGTCGATCATGCCCGCGAACGGCTGCGCAAGGAATATTTCAATGCCGACATCGGTCTCACCGGCGCCAATTTCCTCATCGCCGATACCGGCGGCATCGGCCTCGTCACCAACGAAGGCAACGCCCGACTGTGCGCCACCCTGCCGAGAGTTCACGTGGTCTTCGCCGGCATCCACAAGCTGGTGCGCAACATCGAGGATGCCATCAAAATCACGAGGCTTCTGCCGCGCAACGCCACAGGCCAGCTGCTGACCTCCTACGTCACCTGGATCAGGGGCGGGGTGCCGGTCGACGGTAAACAGAAAGAACAGCATATCATCCTTATCGACGGCGGCCGGGAGGCCCTGTATGAATCGAAAGCCTGCCAGGATGCCCTGCGCTGCATCCAGTGCGGAGCCTGCGCCAATGTCTGCCCGGTCTATCAGACCGTCGGCGGCCATGTCTTCGGCTCGATCTATATCTCCGCCATCGGCATCATCCTCACCGCCTTTTACGAGGGGCTCGACAAGGCGAAAGAAATCACCAGGGCCTGCATCGGCTGCCGGTCATGCGTCGCGGTATGTCCGTCTAAGATCGACCTGGAAGAGATCATCCTCCATCTGCGCAACGAGGTTTCCAAGGAATACGGCATCGGGGTCATCAAGAATGTGGCCTTCAAGGCGGTCATGAAAAACCGCAGCCTTTTCCACAATCTGGTGCGGGCGGCCTCAAAACTGCAGCTGCCGGTAACCCAGAAGAATCGAAGCGATGAGTCCGGGCCGCGGATCATCCGCCATCTGCCTTTGCACTTCATGGCCAAGGATTACACCGAATGGCGGGATCTGCCGGCGATTGCCGAAAAGCCCTTCCGCGATCAATTCGAGACCATTGTCCAGAACGTCGCCAAACCTCTCTACCGAGTCGGCTTCTTTGTCGGCTGCGGGGCGGACTTTGTGTATCCGGAGGTCGGGGTGAGCCTGATAAAGGTCCTCAATTCCTTCAATGTGGAGGTGGTCTTCCCGAAAGATCAGAACTGCTGCGGCATTCCCGCCCTCTATTCGGGCGATACCGAGACCGGCGAATACCTGGCCAAGCAGAGTGTCCAGGCCTTCACCGACGCGGGTGTCGACTATATCCTCTGTATCTGCCCGACCTGCACCATGGCGGTGAAGCGCGATTTCGTCGAACGTCTGGCCGATCACCCACAGTGGTCCGCCAAGGCGATGGCCCTCTCCAACAAGACTATGGACGCCTCCGCCTTCCTGGAAAATGTGCTGGGAGCATCGTTCAAACTGAACGCGACCGGCCCGGCCAGGGACATAACCTATCACGACTCCTGCCACCTGAAGCGCGGCTCGGGCGTTTTTCGGGAACCGCGAGCCCTGCTTGCCAGCTCGGGACATAAGGTAACGGAGATGAAGAATTCCGACCGCTGCTGCGGTTTCGGCGGCACCTATTCGTTCCTCAGCCATCCGCAGATCTCCCGGCAGATAACGAAAGACAAGGTCGAGACCATTCTGGCTACCGGCGTGAAAACCGTGGCGACCGATTGTCCCGGCTGCATGATCATGCTGAAAGGCGCGGTCGGCAAGGCCGATGCGACCATCCGCTGTGCCCACACCATGGAGCTTCTGGCGGAATCCCTGGAAATGAAAAAGTAAGGCTTTTGCTTATATGGGACATTTAGCTGAAGACAACACTGCTATGAATATCCGACCGATCAGACCCAAACGTGTATCCAGCCTGGTATTCGAACAAATCCGGGAACTGATTTACAAGGGCACCTTTAAGCCGGGCCAGCAGATTCCACCGGAGCGCGAGCTCGCCGCCTCCATGGAGGTGAGCAGGACCTCAGTGCGCAATGCCCTCGACAAACTGATCAAGCTGGGGTTGCTCTGGCAGACCCAGGGTCAGGGAACCTTCGTCGGCTCGCCGGAAAACCGCTACGGCAATCCGTTGGCCGCGGCCATGGCCACCGACGAGGCGACCTTTTTCGATCTGCTCGAGGTCCGCATGGGGCTGGAATGCAACGCGGCGAGACTGGCGGCACAGCGGGCCACCGACAGCGATCTCAAGGCCATGCAGAAGAGTCTTGATGAAATGACGGACGATCTGGCCGGCACCGATATGATTTCCACGGCTGCCGACACCTCCTTCCATATGGCGGTAACCTTCTCCACCAAGAACCCGGTCCTGATCCATCTGACCAGGAATTTCTATGATTTCCTCTTCGTGGGCATCAAAAAGAACCTGGCCCATATGGTGGAAACCCGGACCGCCTACAGCGATGTGCTGGAACAGCACCGGGACATCCTCCGCCATATCAAAGGCAGAGAACCGGAAAAGGCCTACGAGGCGATGCGCCGGCATCTTACCTATGTCCATGACTTTTTTAAGAGTCGCCAGAATTTTGTCGACGGCATCTCGCTCAAGCATCTGGCGGCATAACCGGAAGGCATCAGCTATCAGCTGTCAGCGTTCAGCTGCTGACTGCTGATAGCTGAACGTTTTTTTCACCGCTGCCGGCGTGTACTCCAGCCTTACTTCTTGTAGCTCAGCAAATCTTTCTTGAGACTCTCGGTGACCGGCGCCTCGCCCAGCCAGATTTTTAGCATGGCATCGTTGAAATCCTTGCCCGGAACCACACCCTTCTGCTCGCCTTTGATGGTGATGGCGGTGCCGGTTGCCGGGGTGTAATCGAGAACGATGACGTCACCTTTTTTGACATCCTCGAAGAGTCCATTGAATTGATCGATCCGTCCCTGCAGTTTGGCCAGATCCTCGCTGCCGGTATTGCCCTTGAAGCCATCGTTCCACGCCTCGACCAGTTTGTCTTTGGTGACCTCTTTGTAGAGAAAATGCATGACCATTCTCTTTTTGCCTTCGGCGGCAATGACTTCGGCGACCGATGCGGCAGGTTTTTCCAGATATAACTGGGCGACGTAAATATCGAAAAACAACTTGGTCCTGATTCCCGCCCCGTTGAGATGGAGGACGGTACCGTCATCGGCATTGATGGTTTCCTGGACCGCCACTCCCGCTACTTCCCGGGCATCCGCCGGTACACTGATCACCAACAAGCAAAAAAGAAGAAGTATCCGCATGTGTGTTGCTCCCTGTCCTAAGGTTGATGGAAAAGAACGACGATGCACTATCTTACACTTTTCTCACTGGAACGTAAACGTAAACTTTATATACCCACTTTCACCACTCCGGCCATTGCGGCCATTGATTCCCGCAGCTCAGGAACTATAATGAGCCGGGACAGGCCATCTTACCAGTGTCATGGCAAGCCTCAGATGTCGCAAGATTGCGCCGGAATTTTGGTTTCCTGCGAGGCACGACTGAGGGCGCATAGCAGCGCTATGCAACCGAAGAAGTAACGAAGTCAGGAAGCCAAAAGGGCAGGTAAGCGGAGCGCAGCGGAGACTCCGAGCAAGATGCGACAGACGAGACTTGACAGGACACCAGCAAAGCATTCACCGGGTTCACACTATGACAGATACCATTGAACGGGTCATTTCCGACAGCGGCAACTTTTTCGGCATCGCCTGCAATACCACCGAACTGGTCACTGAAGCCTGCCGGCGGCACGACGTCGGCCCGACCGCCGCCGCGGCCCTCGGCCGGGCTCTGACCGGGGCGGCCCTCTTAGCCGCCCTGATGAAGGACGACCAGAGCATCTTACTGAAATTCGAGGGCAACGGACCGTTACGCAAGATCATCACCGAAGCCGGCTACAACGGTTGGGTTCGCGGCTATGTCGCCAACCCCCATGGCGAGGTGCCGCTGAAAGACGGCCGCATCGATGTCGCTGCCGGTCTCGGCCACGCCGGTTTTCTCACCGTCATCAAGGACATAGGCCAGAATACGAAATATCCCGGCACTATCCAGCTCTACACCAGTGAGATCGGCGAGGATCTCGCCTACTATCTGTCCCAGTCCGAACAGACCCCGTCGGCGATCGCGCTTGCCACCCATCTGCAGAAGGATGGTACGATCGGTGCGGCCGGCGGTTTTCTTATCCAGTCGCTCCCGCCGGCGGATGAACGGACCCTCGCCGGTATCGAGCAGGAGATGGCGGCGCTGCCACCCCTCTCGCAACTTCTGCTGAAGGATAAGAGCCCCGGCGAAATCCTGTCCATCCTGTTCAGGAGCGTTCCCCACCGCAAGATCGGCAGCCGCGCGCTGCACTACTTCTGCAGCTGCAATAAGGACAAGATGCGGGGAGCTTTGCGCTCGCTGGGGGTTGAAGAGTTGCAGGAGATCTTGCAAGAGGAGGGGGGCGCCGAGGTGCGATGCGAATTCTGCCGCCAGTCCTATCGATTCGAGGCAGCCGAACTGGCCAAGCTGATAGAAACCGGAAAATAGCGCGCAAGTTCCTTTGTTGATAAGCGAATTCGCTTGCCGGTGACGCTCATTTATACTACACCTCTGCTGTCGGACAAGATATTTTCAAAGCCCCGATCCTCCGGCCGCACTTGGCCTTCCTCATACGTTTCTACGGAGAACAGCATGAAAGATATTCGTGACAACGCCAGAAAACTTATGGAAAAATTTTGCTATGTCTGCCCGGTCTGCAACGGCCGCGCCTGTGCCGGCGAGATCCCGGGCATGGGAGGACTGGGCAGCGGTTCCTCTTTTGCCGGCAATGTCCAGGCACTCGCAGAGATCAAATTCAACATGCGCCTCATCCACGATGTCACCGATCCGGACACTTCGACCACCATCCTCGGCAAAAAGCTCGCCCTGCCCGTGCTGGCCGCGCCGATCGGCGGCGTCTCGTTCAATATGGGTGGCGGAATCTCCGAGGAGCAGTATGCAGAGGCCATCATCAACGGCTGCAAGGCCAGGTCTATCCTCGGCTGCACCGGCGACGGCGTCCCGGAATTCATCTACAGCGCGGGTTTTGCCGCCATCAAAAAGGCCGGCGGCCACGGTGTTCCCTTCATCAAACCCTGGGAAGACGATGAACTGTTCAGAAAAATCGAACTGGCCAGGGCAACCGGCACCGACATCCTCGGCATGGATATCGATGCCGCCGGCCTCATCACCCTGCGCAAAATGGGTCGGCCGGTCTCCCCGAGACCCATGGCGAAACTCGCCGACATCATTAAAAAGAGCGGCCTGAAATTCATTGTCAAGGGAATCATGACCCCGGACGAAGCGGAACTGGCCATCGAAGCCGGGGCCGATGCGATCGTAGTCTCCAATCACGGCGGCCGGGTCCTCGATCACGCCCCCGCCACGGCCACGGTTCTGCCGGCAATTGCCGCCACAGTCAAAGGCAGGATTGCCGTTCTGGTGGACGGCGGGGTCCGTTCCGGCGGCGATATCCTGAAGCTGCTCGCGCTCGGGGCCGATGCGGCAATGATCGGCCGGCCGTTCTCCATCGCCGCCGTCGGCGGCCTGCAGGAAGGTGTCGAGAAATACATCGATACCTTGCAGGGTGAACTGAAGCAGACCATGGTCCTGACCGGGACCCGCTCAGCCGTGACCGTCGACCGCGGGATTCTGTTCACGCGCGAGTAAGAGCCGACACGGCTGCGCCCGGTTCCTCATTGGACGGTTTTCGTTGCATTACTCCAAGTGATAACTATTATTAAGTACATATGTACATCTTTGAGATAGGTTTTGCTGACGATCCCATTAGCCGCAGGCTCACCGCCACGGTATTTTCGGTGAGAAGACCGAGAGCTCGTCAACAAGAATATTCTGCCGACACCGGTTAACAGAGACCCGAGGAGCATACTATGAGCGACAAAGCAACCCTGATCATCGACGGCCAGAAATACGATTTCGACATGATCACAGGTACTGAAAACGAGCGTTGTATCGACATCCAGTCGCTGCGCGACACCACCGGCTGCATCACCATGGACCCCGGTTTCGCCAACACCGGTTCCTGCTATTCCTCGATCACCTATGTCGACGGCGCCAAGGGCATCCTGCGCTATCGCGGCTATCCCATCGAGGAAATCGCCGAGAAGGCGAGCTTTGTCGAAGCCGCCTACCTGATTCTCTACGGGGAACTGCCCAAGGCGGATCAGCTCAAGGCCTTTTCCGCCCGATTGAAGGAACATGCCCCAATTCATACCAATCTCGAGCACCACTTCTCGGGCTTTCCCAAATCGGCTCCGCCCATGGCCATTCTGTCGGCCATGCTGAATCTGATTTCCTGCTTTCATCCGGAAGTGCTCGAGGTGCCGACCACCGGGGCGGAATTCGACCGGACGGCCTCACTTTTGCTCTCAAAAGTGCGGACCATTGCCGCCTTCGCCTATCGCATGGCCTCAGGCAAACCGATCAATCATCCCAACCCCCATCTGACCTATTGCGGTAACTTCCTGCACATGATGTTTTCCGATCCCTATCAGGAGTACGAGGTCTCGCCGGTGGTCGACCGGGCGCTCAACCTCTTCCTGGTCCTCCATGCCGACCACGAGCAGAACTGTTCCACCTCCACCGTCCGGGTTGTCGGCAGTTCACGGGCCAACCTGTTCAGCTCGGTTGCTGCCGGGGTCTGCGCCCTCTGGGGGCCGCTGCACGGGGGTGCCAATGCGGCGGTCATCAAGATGCTGGAAGACATCCGCCAGTCGGGCCGTCCCGCCTCATATTATATCGACCGCGCCAAGGACAAAAACGACCCCTTCCGGCTGATGGGCTTCGGACATCGGGTCTACAAGAACTTCGATCCCCGCTCGATCATCCTTAAAAAACAGGTCTACAACTTGCTGGAAGCCCTCAAGCTCGACGACCAACTGTTGGAAATCGCCCTGCAACTCGAAGAAGCCACTCTGAAAGACGACTACTTCATCAGCCGCAACCTCTACCCCAACGTTGATTTTTACAGCGGCATTCTCCTGCGCGCCATCGGCATTCCACTCAATATGTACACAGTCATGTTCGCCATCGGCCGGATGCCCGGCTGGATCGCCAACTGGAAGGAACTGCACGACCATAAGCTGCGCATCTCCCGCCCACGGCAGATTTATACCGGGTCTCGCGCTCGTACCTTCGTCCCCATGACGGAACGGTAAACACGCGGAACGGTAACCTGCGGTAATGATTTCTTGTAAAGAAACAACTTCATGGTATTCTGCGATTATGTAAGGAGTTTCCTGAACAAACAGATACTTATCGAGGATGATTATGAAAACCATCAACTGGAGAGATGAATTCAGCGTCGGTGTGGATGAGATGGACAGGCAGCATAAGAAGCTGCTGACCATGATCAACAGGCTGATCGAGGAACAGCACACGCTGACCGACCAGAAGACCATTGCCGAGCTCCTGGATGGCATGATCGATTATGCCCAGGAACATTTCCGGGCCGAAGAATTTCTTATGGCCGAATACGACTACGACCGAAAGGCCTGGCAGGAGATGCGACACAAGGAGTTCATCGACAAAACCCTCTCCTTCATGACGGCGGCGGACATTGGGCCGAACATTCTTTCCGTGGCGCTTCTGGATTTTCTCAGTTCCTGGCTGGTCAACCATATCCTTACCGAGGATATGCAATATAAAGAGTTCTTTCGCAGCAAGGGGCTCAGCTGACAATTCTCCCCCATTCCCTCTAGCAAAAACGCCATGCACGACGAAACATCGGCCCGGACCTTTGCCGAGCATTCGCAGAATTTTCAGGAGATGGTCTCCCGAGTGGAGCGATACGGCGTCCTCGAGAAACCCGACGGTTACGGCAAACGGGTCGGCGACTGCGGCGACACCGTCGAACTGTTCCTTTCGGTACGAGGCGGACAGCTGCAGTTGGTCACCTTCAAAGTCGAAGGCTGCACCAACACCGTAGCCTGCGCCAACACCGTCTCGTACCTGATGGAAGGCAGAATCCTGAGCGATGCCTGGCAGCTCACTCCGGAAAATGTCATAGATTTCTTGGAAACCCTCGGCACCGACCATCACCACTGCGCCGAACTGGCGGTAGGCGCCTTCTATAATGCCCTGGCAGATTACAATCGAAGACAGCTGGAACCTTGGAAAAAGCCCTATCCGCAAAGGTAGGGTGACGAGGAGATCATCGCTGATTCGCGGTCGGCAGCGGGTTTAGACGCATTCCAACCCATCTGCCGCTCCGACCTGTAAGGGACATTTTCGGATGAGCCTGAAAATCACCGGCATTTTCCCAGGCTCATAGGCCGAAGAGTTTAGTGGGTGGCGGACCTGGAACGCACACCCCGGTACTTGGCATAGATATCATGTATCCTATGCCGCATCTCACTCAACTTGTGCGAATCTTTATCGGGCAGCCAGCGCGGTTCGCTGATTGAATAGATATATTTGGACAGCTCATCCAGGGATGATTCAACCGCTGTGCACCACTCGCCGGTACAAATGCTGTCTACATCCTTTGCCTCATCAATGTCATGCTCCAGAATAGCCATGGATTCACTCAGGTTTTCCATGAAAGTCCGGTGCGCTATCAGAAACGATTCGACCATTTCCTTTTGCATTTTCATACTATAACCTCCCGTGAATCGATACCTTCCGTATCGAGTATCGGATACTTGAACAATTTGCCGTCCCGACTGGAACCGATATGGGCCGGTGAGGTTGTTGCATCCATATCCTCCCGGGGAGTGCATTTCTCGCCATTCGGCATGCCGTAACGATTAGAACCCGCTCCGGTGAGGTCTCAGCCGGAGGATAAATGAATAATAATCATTCCGGGAAAAATTGGGGCAGTTCCTTTTGCAGAGCCAAAATACATTTTCACAAACCGAAACTGTGTAAATGTCACTACAGGTTAAAACTTTTTTAATTTTTATGTACATTGCTTATACAATCAGGTAATCGAACAACAGCACCACCGGCGTTTGTCTCTTGCACCAACGTCGTCCATATTCCTGCTTTTAAACGAAAGTCGATACTAGCCGTATATGCCGGCAAAAAGCTTAAAGACCCGTTTTTCCCTCTCGATTGCGGCCATATACGTCATCCTCGGGATGACAATGTTGGCCGCCATGCACCAGGGCACGCAAAACATCATCGCTTCGCTCGGCACCAGATTTGCCATCAAACAGGCGCTGCTCGAAAAATCCAAGCTGATGTCGCAGATCCAGCGAAACCTCTCCCTGTCGCTCAAGATGGCCAACTCTCCCCTCATCAGGGAATGGATGAAGAACGAAGAGGATATCGAGCTGAAAAAAACGACCATGGAAGAGCTGGAGAGCTACCGCGGCAGCTTTGAAAGCAAAAGTCTTTTCCTGGCCATCGCCGAGTCCGGCCACTATTATTACAGCGACGGTACCGCTGCCGATTACACCCGCCCCCGGTATACCTTGAACGCGAAGAATGAAAACGATGCCTGGTTCTATCGGGTGATGGCCGAGGTCGAAACCTTTGAACTGAATATCGACTACGACAACCATCTCGATATCAACAAAATCTGGTGCAACGTGGTTATCCGCGACGACCGCGGGCAGAAGATCGGCCTGGGCGGCACCGGTGTCGATATCACCCACTTCATCAACCAGCTTATCGATACCGGCGAGCCGGGGATTGAAACCATCATGTTTTCCGCCGGCGGGACCCTCGAAGGCCACAAGAACCGTGAGTATATCATCCATAACAGTAAGGTCCGCGGCACCGAGAAGAAGCACACCGTCTTCGATCTGATCGACACTCCCGAGGACCACCCGCTGGTTCTCCGGGCCATGGAGAAACTTGCCACCCGGGCGTCCGAGGTCGAAAACTTTCCTCTCACCGTCCAGGGCCGAAAGTACCTGGCAGCGGTCGCCTATATGGCAGAGATCCGCTGGTACAATCTGGTGCTGGTGGACGCCGAGAAAGTCATCGGCTCGCGCAGCTTTCTTCCCATTCTGGCGATATCCATCGCCTCGCTCCTCCTGATCGTCGTGATCATTATCCTGCTGCTCAACCGGTTAGTGCTGACGCCGCTCGGGGTGCTTGCCGCCTCGGCAAAGAGGATGGCCCGTGGGGATTACGATATCACGGTTGCCGCCAGGTCCGACGACGAAATCGGCGAACTGACCGGATCGTTCAACGAGATGGCTTCGATGGTCAAGGATCACAGCGAAAACCTTGAACAAAAGGTAGTGCAGCGGACCGAAGAGCTGCGTCTCGCCAACGACAAGCTCGCGGAATCCAACAAACAGATTCTCGACAGCCTGTGCTATGCCCAACTGATTCAGGCCTCGATCCTGCCGACGGCCGACAAGGTCCAGCCCTTTCTTACTGAGTTCTTCGCTCTGTATCGGCCCCGCGATATTGTCGGCGGCGATTTTTACTTTTTCCGCGCCCTGGCCGAGGGCGGCTGGCTGCTGGCCGTAATCGACTGCACCGGCCACAGCGTGCCCGGCGCCTTTATGACCATGACCGCCAATGCCGTCCTGGCCAACATCATCGACTCCGATGAGACGGACGATCCGGCCGCGATTCTTACCATCCTCAACCAGCGTTTTCACGACACTTTTCATCGCAACTCCGATAAAGACGGCATCGATTACGGCCTTGATATCGGCCTGTGCAGATACCAGCCTGCTTCGGACACGCTCTTTTTCGCGGGCGCGAGAATCGATCTGCATTATGTTATGGCCGGTGAGGCGGTGACGATCGGCGGCCAGCGCAAGTCCATCGGCTATCGCCGATCCGACCGGGAGGTACGGTTTGAAAACCGGGCAGTGGCAGATGCCCGCAACAAGTCATTTTATCTCACCAGCGACGGCATTCTCGACCAGGCCGGCGGGCAGCAGGGATGGGGTTTCGGCCGGCGCAGGTTCGGCAGGCTGATCGGCAGCATCGCCGGCCTCAGGGCAATGGAACAAGAGGCAGCGATACAACAGGAATTGGCAAGGTATCAGGGGACATACCCACAACGCGACGATATCACCGTCGTCGGGTTCCGGGTGCACCGGGATTCCGTAACCAACACTAGAAGATGATTACCATTATGAAAAAATTCGACCTCTACGATCTCAAACAGACAGTGAATCGGCACGGAGTGCTGATCAGTTTTGCCGGGCCGTTCTCCCATGGTATCATTGAGGAACTGGGTCAGGCCGTAACCCGGTACCTCGAAGCGGAAGCGGTTACCAAGGCCTCGCTTACCGACGTTTTTTCGGTTTTCATCGAGCAGACCCAGAACGTGCGAAATTATGCCGTGAAGATGGAGGCTGAAGGCATTACCGACCACGACTTCAACAGCGGCATCGTCACCATCGGCAGAAGCAATCAGCATCACGTGGTGTGTTCCGGGAATTTCGCCAGGAAATCGGATATGCCGAGCCTGGTCGCACAGCTCAATCAGCTGCACGGCCTCGACAAGAAGGAGCTGAAGGCCCTGTACAAACAACAGCTTCGCACCACACGCAATCCTGGCGAAGGTGGCGGTCTGGGCTTGATCGATATGGCGAGGAAGGCCTCGGAACCGCTGGAATATGACATCTACGAACTCGATGAACAGTACTGTTTTTTTAGCCTCTGCGTGACGGTGTAGGAAGGACCATGGAAAATTTCGTTATTGAACCAACCAAATCTTCTCCGGCGATACTCTTCGACGGCACCACCGGAATCCTCGATATAGCCGGAGAGTCCTATCCGGAAAACTCCTATGAATTCTACAAGCCGATTTTGCACTGGCTGTCGCGTTTTTGTAACAATTTCCGCGAAGCAATCGTTTTCAACTGCCGGATCAGTTACCTGAATACCGGCAGCACCAAGAGTATGATGGATATCCTCGATCTGTTCGAGGAACGGCACAGCAAAGGCCTTGCGGTCTGCGTCAACTGGTATTGCGACAGCGATAACGACCGAGCCATCGAAACGGCCGAGGAATTCAAGGAAGACGTAACCTTCCCCTTCAAAATCAAGTCACTGGAAGAATAACAGGATGACGAAGCAAGGTTTGAACCGGAACGGCCTGTTGCTTGCTGCGATACGGGCGCAACTGGCAGACCCGGACGACTCCCGCACGTTTGCCCGCCAGGAAGTTGCCGATCTCCTCGGTATCTTTGATCATCTGCAGCACCGGTTCGACCGGGTGGTTAAAATCAGCGACGGCTATCAGTACCAGCTGAAAAACCTCACGGGAGAGCTACAGGAGGCCCTTGCCAATGTCAAAACCTTGAAAGGATTCATCCCCATCTGTGCCTCGTGCAAGAAAGTCCGTGCCGACGACGGCTACTGGCGACAGATCGAACAGTATATCGACGAAAATTCCGAGGCCTCTTTATCGCACGGGCTTTGCCCCGAATGTACCGCCAACTACTATCAATTGGCCTCGCTGCCCGCCAACCCGGGCGCTTCGGCCCCGAAGTATTCCCTGGAATTTTCTGCTGAAGAGTTGGAAAACCCGACAGTTTCCAAGTACATCGGGATTCTCGGCAATGAGCATTTTGCGGAAACGCCGCTCCACAACGATCTGGCCCGGCTGCTCGAAAAATACGTCCTGCTCGAACGGCGGATGAAACGCATCTCCCGCATCAGCGACAAATATCAGGCAGAGTTCCTGGAGATCAAGCAACTACTTGAGCGGGAAGCGAGGATCGACCACCTGACCGGACTCGCCAATCGCCGGGAAATGTACCGCATCCTCCAGGCGGAGATTGCCAGGATCTCCCGCCAAGGCGGTACGCTCGCCCTGATCATGTTTGATTTCGACAACTTCAAGAATATCAACGACACCTATGGCCACGAGGCGGGCGACCTGACCCTGCAGCATGGCGCCCGGCTGGTTTGTGGAGTTCTCCGCCAGGAAGATACCTGTGCCCGCTGGGGAGGGGAAGAGTTCATGATCGTCCAGCCGGGCAATCATCGTGAAGGTGCCTTGCTCTCGGCCGAACGG
>Ga0154407_1067_pt1 | contig 31499 bp, 23 predicted proteins | sample RifGroB2_FD_115911 | JGI IMG/M metagenome (GOLD analysis project Ga0154407, IMG submission 115911) | Desulfobacterales bacterium GWB2_56_26
CCTCCCCGGTTGTTCGCGTTTTTACGAATCACCACTATATAGAGTCCCCGACAGAACTGCAAGCTGCAACTCTGGGAGGTTGGACTCAAGGATTCTCCCCTTCTTTCGGTGATGTCGGATGGCCTGGAGTCCGTGTTTTCCGCAGATACCAGGAGCAGGCGACGGCAGCGAGGCCAAGTCCGGCAACGGTGTACCAGGGAAACCATGTGAGCGCCTCACGGAAGGCGTAACTGGTGAGAACGGTGGCGGACCATTCCGGGTGCAGGAGGCTGCCGTTTCCCCGCAAATGGGTGGTCAAGAGGGCAAAAAAGACGCCGATCAGCCCGTAAGCCAGATTGAAGGCCATGCCCTTGAAGCTGAGGACGGTGGCCCGCTGATGGGATTCGGCGATCAGATTCAGGTAGTGACTGGTGAACATGGCAACGAACATCATGGCCACAAAGATCAGCGCCATCGGCAGCAGACCCCAGTAGGGATAAAAGCCGCAGAGGCCGAACAGTCCGGCAAGGCTGACGGCGGACACCCAGGCGAGGTTGGCGGGCGGACTGTTGCTCACCGCCATCCTTTCGGCGATCTTCGGCGTGACCAGGCCGAGCAGGGCCATGGCCGAGCCGATCAGACCGAAGCTTGCTTCCGGCAGCTCGATTTCCCGAAAATATTGGCTGGTCATGGTGACGACCATCCGCAGCACATGATCGTAGCCCATGCCGAAAAGGATGACGGCAAGGGCAAAAGGGGTTCGGATGATCCATCGTCCCGCCTGCCAGACTTTCCGCAGTGCGGCGAGCGGGGTTATGCCGTCTGGCGTGCCTTGTGAAGAAGTCTGTTCCTCCATTCTCAGGGCAATGACCGTGGCCAGCACGGCCATGCCGAGCGTCAGATAAATCGGGAAGCGCATGGTGGTCTGCTGGGTGAGGATATGGGAAGATCCGAGCCAGGCCAGCATCCTGTTCATTGCGCTCGGGTCGTAGACGAGGGCGCCGAGGGTCAGGGTAATGATAGAGGCGACGGAATGGAGCCGCATCTGCAGGCTGAGCACCTTCGGCCAGTCCCCGCTGTTGCCTTCGGCGGCAAGGGAATCGTAAGCGATGGCCTCATCGGCGCCGCTCGCCATCGCCTCGGCCAGCCCGCTCAGGATGCGGTTGACGAGAAAGACCGAGAACACAAGGCTGCTGCTGCCTAAGGGGACGAAGGCAAGCAGGCTCATTTCGGCAATCATGCAGAAGGAGGTGGCGACGATCAACCGTTTTCGCCCGATCAGATCGGCGAGAGCCCCGGAAGGCACTTCGGCAGAGAAGATGGTGACCGCCCAGACGGAATTGAGCAGGGCGAACTGCTCGATGGTCAGGCCGAAGTCGAGAAAGAGGATAGTGAAGACCGGATAGTAGAACCTCGCATTGAAGAATACCCGAAAGGCGATAAAGAGTCGGATATTGGTTATGGCAAAAGGCGAGGCGGCGGCCATGACTGTCCTTTCAGGGTCTCATTTGAGGGTACGGGGAATCCGGCCGGGCGAGCCTTCGTTCGATTCTTCGGACGACCAGCGAGAGGGAAAGGCACAGCACCAGATAGAGCCCGGAGACGGTCAGCCAGACCTCGATGGTCGCCTGGGTCGAGGCCATGACCTGCAAGCCTTGAAAGGTCAACTCCTCGATGGAAATGATCGAGACGATGGACGACCACTTGACGGTATTGATGAATTCGCCCGCCAGCGGCGGCAGCATTATTTTTACCGCCTGGGGCAGGATGATAAGTCTCATGAGCTGCCACCGGGTGAGGCCAAGGGTTCGGCCCGCCTCCCACTGGCCGGTATCGATGGCCTCAATGCCGGCGCGGACGATCTCGGCGATGTAGGCGCCCTGAAAGAGGGCCAAAGTCAAGACACCGGACAGGAAGCGGGTGATCAATGCCGGGCCGGCAAAGAGCAGGGTGAGCAGCTCCTGCACCCCTTGCGGGCTTGCCCGGAAGAGATCTTCGACAGCAAGCCAGGCAAAGAGCTGGTCGCTGATAAAGTAATAGAAGATGAAAACCAGCACCAGCGGCGGCGTGTTGCGGATCGCCTCGACGTAGGTCCTGCCGGTCAGTCGGCAGAACAGCCGGGGAGAAATCCGTAAGATGCCGACCAGAAAACCGAGCAGGACGGCGAAGAGCATCGCCCAGACGGAGAGCCTGATGGTGGTGAAAAAGCCTTCGAGCAGAACATTGGCGACCCAGCGCTGCTGCTCCGGGTCGAACCGGACCAGGTAGGTCGGGATGACCGGCCAGTTCCATTTATAGTTGAGCTCAAAGAAAAGCCGGTAACAGAAAAACCCGAAAAAACCGAGAACCGCGGTAAGGATAACTCCATCGAGGAGGGTGACAGCCGGCTTTTTCGGGCGCATGGCGGGGTGCGTGAGGCGCAGAGTTATTCTATGAGATTGTTCCAGCCCTTGGTCTCGAACCAGTATGTGTGGCGCTCCTCCAGCCAGCCTTCGAGGGTGACGAGAGTGATCCAGCTGTTGAAAAATGCAAGGCTGTCCGGGTCGCCCTTCCGCATGGCAAAGCCAATGGGTTCCCTGGTGAAGGTCCCGGCCACCGGCATGAAGAGCGTCTCGCTGTAATCCATTGCCTCATAGGCCGGACGGGGAGCGGAGCCGACCACCGCGTGCACCTTGCCGTTGCGCAGTTCCTGGTAGGCCTGGGGCTCGGTGTCGAACATCCGGAGGGTCGCCTCGGGCAGATATTTTTTGGCAGCGGCGGCCGCCGTGGTGCCCAGTTTGACGGCGATCTGGACTTCGGGCTTGTTGAAGCTTGCGAGCGAATCAAAGCCCGCGGCCAGCTGTCGATGGGCGACGATGCTCATGCCGGAATAGTCGTAGGGCTGGGAGAAATTGACCTGCAGAGCCCGTTCGGCGGTGATGCCCATGCCGCCGATGATGACATCGAACTTGCCGGTCAGAAGCGCCGGAATGATGCCCGACCAGGCGGTGGGCACGAACTCGACCTTCACCCCCATATCTTTGGCCAGCCGGGTGGCGACATCGATTTCAAAGCCGACGAGCTGGCCGTTTTTGTCCTTCATAGCCCAGGGTTGGAAGATGTCCATGCCTACCTTGAGGACGCCCTTTTTTTTCACCGCCTCGACGGTGCTGCCGGCGGCAAGGTCCTGCTGCAGCGAGGCGCCGAAAGAGACGGCTGCAAGGCAAAGCATCAGGAGAACTGTGACAAGGGAAAAGCTGAGGGTCCGTGGTTTCATGCTGATCACCTGTTGTTGGTAGGGTTAAGGTTTCCTAGGAGCCTGTCGGATTATGCCCTTTTCCCCCATTTCTTCGTTAAACTCGAAAAAATTATCCTCGGAATATTGAGTATATGCCTCCGGTAATTTTTTCGAGTTTGCCTCGATCTGAGAAAAAATTGCTATAATCCGACAGACTCCTGGCAACGTTCATGTTACGGTAATTTAAGACGTTTTCCCAGAATGCCAACAAAAAGCGATAAAAGGACCGTAATTGTCAGGTACATGGCCGCCACGGTAAACCAGATCTCAAAGGTCAAATACGACTCGGCGATCAGGGCCTGGGCCTGCATGGTCAGGTCGTAGATGGCGATGGTGCTGACCAGGGCCGAGTCCTTGATCAGCGAGATCGCCTGGCTGGTGAGCGGCGGCAATACCGTGCGGATCGCCTGGGGAATGATAATGTGGCGGTAGGTGGCCATGGTGGTAAGGCCGATGCTGCGTGCCGCCTCAATCTGGCCTCTCGGTACCGCCTCGATGCCGGAACGGAAAATCTCCGAGGCGTAGGCCCCCTCGAAGAGGCTGAGGGCGATGATGGCCGCGGCCATCCGATCGATGTCGAAGACCGGGCCGAGGACGAAGTAAATAAAAAAAATCTGGATCAACAGCGGCGTGTTGCGGCTGGTTTCGAGATAGACGTTGGCCAGGCCTCGACCGGCAAAGGAGTCGGACAGCCGGAGCACGGCGGTGAAGAGCCCGATCAGCAGAGCCAGAACCAGACTTGCCAGGGAGATGATCAGGGTGAGTTTCAGGCCCTGCAGAAGCGGCCCGGCTCTGACCCCTTCCTCGGTGAGCGTGAAGAGATATCTGGGGATCCGGTACCATTGCCAGCTGTAGCCGACGTTTTCGGCACTGTGCAGGATCAGCCATCCGAGGCCCGCGAGCAGGAGGAGAAACAGCAGGGTGTCGAACAGCGGCGAGCGGCAGAAGGTGCGCATCCGCGTGCCGGTCAGGAGATGCTCTTCCGGGTCAGCTGTTCCCTCGCCATTTCCGAAATGGTCCGGAAGTCGATCTTGCCGCTGCCCATTTTCGGCAGGTTTTCCCAGACCAGAAAGATCTTCGGCAGGGCGATGGGGGGCAGATAGGCAGCCATCTGTTTCAACACCGCCTTTTCGTCAAGCGGCGTGGTCACCACCGCCACGATTCTCGCCCCTTTGATCGCATCGGGGATCTCCACCACACAGCAGTGGCTGTCCTCCGGCAGAAATTTTTCCAGCACGTCCTCGATTTTGACCAAAGAGACCATCTCGCCGCCGATCTTGACAAAACGCTTCAGCCGGCCGACATGCCAGAGATAGCCGTCTTGGTCGATATTGCCCATGTCGCCGGTATCGTACCATCCTCTCCGGATGTGCAGGGAGGTCTGTTCGAAGTCGTTGAAATAGCCCTTCATCACGCTGTCGCCCTTGACCAGGATGCGGCCGTCCTCGCCGGGGCCGCACTCCTCGCCCGTCTCGTAGTTCTCGATGCGGACCTGGACCCCGGGGATCGGTTTGCCGACGCTGCCCGGCCGGTTGAATTCCGAGGTGTTGGTGGAGATCACCGGCGAGCACTCGGTGGCCCCGTAGCCTTCGTAAAGGGTGATGTTGTGCTTGGTTTTGAAACCCTCGCGCAGGGCGTCCGGGCACTTGTCCGCCCCGGTCAGGGCGATGCGCAGGGAAGCGAAGTCGCCATCTTCGGATTTCCGTAAGTACCCCCAGAAAAAGGCCGGCGTGCCGACCAGAAAGGTCGCTTTATGTTCCCTCACGATGGTGCAGATCTTCTTGAAATCGAGCGGGTTGGCATAGGTGAGCATGGTCATCCCGTGATAGATTGGCAGCCACAGGTTGGTAGTCAGGCCGAAGACATGGAAGAAGGGCAGGGTGCACATGAATCTGTCTTCGCTCTTAAAGCCGAAGATTGGGGTGACCGAGGCGATGTTTGTCAGGATGTTTTTGTGGGTCAGCTGGACCGCCTTGGGATCTTTTTCACTGCCGCTGGTAAAGAGGATGACGGCGCTGTCGTCCTCATGGCCCTGATGAACGAGTTTCTTGATGAGGGCGCCGGGGAGCGCGGCGGTCGCGGCCGCCAAGGCCTTCTGGGCAGGGGTGATGGCCGCCATGATGTCCTCGATATAGATCATGCCGTCGACAAAGGGGCACTCGATCTTTTCCAGCATGGTCTTGGAGGTGATGATCGTCCTGAAGTCGCACTTTTTCTGGGCGTAGCGGGCGTTGTGTTCGGCCCCGGTGGAGTAGTTGATCATCACCGGCGTGCGGCCGCTCATCAGAACGGCTGTCTTGGTGAGGATGCAGCCGGCGGAGGTCGGCAGCATGATGCCGATAAAGCCCTTGTCCAGCTTACGGAAGAATCGGGAGAGAATGAGGCAGGCGATGAGCGACCGGTGGTAGGTCAATTCCCTGTTCGTGGTAAAGTCGTTGATTGCCAGCTTTTTGCCGAACCGCTTGGCGTTGTCGATGAAGTGTTGATGTAACAGCACCGGCTCCCTCCGTAGATTCTGATTGTCCTGCAGGCTCCCTTGCCACGCGATAGTCGTTGCCCTTGACCATAAATCGCAACTGTTTCCACTACCATGTTTTTCCCCCCCTTGCAACTCCCCCATCGAGACCTGATCCCGAGATTCAGGATCAATTCTTCAGCTCAAGTTCGGAAATGTCCAGGACCCCCTTGGGCATTTCCTTTTTGATCTGCACGCCCAGTTCCTTCAGCTGCTCGGACTGGGCGACGAGATTGCCCCGGCCGCGGGTCAACTTCAAAAAAGCGCCATCGTAGGTTGCCTGGCAGGTGGCAAGCTGCCGGCCGATTCTCTCCATCTCTTCGACATAACTACGGAATTTATCGTACATCAGCCCGGCCCGGCGGGCAATCTCCAGGGAGTTCCTGTTTTGGTGGTCAAAGTGCCAGAGGTTTTCGATGGTCCTGAGCGTCGCCAGGAGGGTGGTGGGGGTGACGATGATCACGTTGTTGGCGAGGGCCTCGGTGCAGAGCGTGTCGTCGTGTTGCAGCACGGCGGCAAAGGCCGCTTCGATCGGCATGAACATCAGCACGAAGTCGAGGGAGCGGACGCCGTTCAGGTCCTGGTAGCTCTTTCTGCCGAGGGTGGCGAGATGGTCGCGGACCGCCTGCACCAGCCGGCCGAGATGACCTGCCCGTTCCCTCTCCTCTTCACAGTTCACATAGCGTTCCCAGCTGATGAGCGATACCTTCGAGTCGACGATGATGTCCCGGCCTTCCGGCAGGTGGATGATCACATCCGGTTTCATCAGCCGGTTGTGGGGGTCGCGGAAACCGCCCTGGGTTTCATATTCATGGCCGTGGCGAAGCCCTGAACGTTCGAGCACCCTGCCCAGAATCAATTCGCCCCAGTTGCCTTGGACCTTCGTGTCGTTTTTCAGGGCGCGGGTCAGGTTGATCGCCTCCTGGTTGATCTGCTGGTTGAGATCGCGCAGCTGGAGGATTTCCGCCTTGAGGGAGAGTCTTTCGCGGCTGTCGTTGCGGTAGATCTCGTTGATCTCCTGCTTGAGGGCGATGAGCTGGTGATTGAACGGCTCAAGGATCGCCTCCAGCCGTTCTTTGTTCTGTTCGCCGAACCGGGCGCTCTTTTCGTCGAAGATCTGCTGGGCGAGACCGGCAAATCTGAGGCTCAGTTCCTCCCGGGCATCTTCCAGAAATTGCAGCTTTTCCGCCGCATGCCGGCGCTCGCTGTCGAGCAGAATGGCCAGTTCCGCCGCCCGGATTTCCTGCTCCTTGCCGTGACGGGAAGCCTCCTCTGCCTCGCGCAGCCTGCGCCTTGTAGTCGCCAGGGCGACGATGCCGAGCAGCAGGGTGAGACCCATCGGCAGATAACCGCAGGCCAGAATGAGGAGCAGGGACGGCAGGGTGATTCCCTGCGGCAGAAGGGGCAGCAGGGCGGCGACGAAGGCGGCGGCGATTTCAGTCATGTCGGTCAAGGGCAACATCCACCGTCAGCGCAAATCCGCATGACGCCGACGGCGGGAATGTCAGAGTGTTTTCGTCCTTTACATCGGCCAGGGTTTTTCCCTGCCGCCGATGATGTGCATATGGATATGAAACACCACCTGACCGGCCTTTTTGCCGTTGTTGAAGATGACCCGGAAGCCGTCGGCCACGCCGTTTTCCGCAGCCAGCCTGGCGCCGACGCGGATCATTTTGCCGATGACCTGGTCGTCTTGCTCCGTGACATCGACCGGGGCGGCGAGATGTTTTTTGGGAATGACCAGAAAATGGACCGGGGCCTGGGGGGCGATATCCCAGAAGGCTACCACTTCATCGTCTTCGTAGAGCTTCTTGGCGGGGATCTCGCCTGTTACGATCTTGCAGAAGATACAGTCACTCATTGCCGGTCTCCTTGTTGAGTTGCCAGGGGTAAAACGGTTGCTATCGATACGATACCGTCCGTTATACAACAACGGACACGTTTCGTAAACTGCCGGCGGCGTTTCGGTTTCTGCCGGAAGATCATAAAAAAACACCACCGAAACGGCCGAATGGTCATTTTCGGTGGTGTGAGGTGTGAAATGTCCTGAGGGGCTTAGTTGGTGGAGTAGCTGAAGACCAGTCCTCCGTCCTGTACGTCGACCTGCGCTTCGCCTCCCCGGGAGAGCTTGCCGAAGAGGATTTCTTCGGTGAGGTTGTCGCCGATTTCCTTCATGATCAGCCTTCTTAGCGGCCGAGCCCCGTAATCGGGATCATAACCCTTCTGGGCGAGATACTGCCGGGCTGCCTCGCTCAGCTTGACGGTCACCCGTTTTTCCGCCAGTTGTCCTTCCAGTTCTCCGACCAGCTTGTCGACGACCTTCAGCGTCGCCTCGTGGCCGAGCGCACTGAAGGAGACGATGGCATCCAGCCGGTTGCGGAATTCCGGGGCGAAGAGCTTGTTGATGGCGGTCTGGTCCTTGCCCTTCTTACTGCCGACAAAGCCGATCGCCCGGCCGGCGAGTTCCCTCGCACCGGCGTTGGTGGTCATGATGAGGATGACGTTGCGGAAGTCGGCCTTCCGCCCGGAGTTATCGGTAAGCGTCGAGTGATCCATCACCTGCAGGAGGATCGAGAAGATGTCGGGATGAGCCTTTTCGATCTCGTCGAGCAAGAGGACCGAGTACGGATGTTTGCGAATGGCCTCGGTGAGCAGGCCGCCCTGGTCGAAGCCGACATAGCCTGGCGGTGAGCCGATCAGCCGTGCCACCGCATGTTTTTCCATATACTCGCTCATATCGAAGCGCTCGAAATGCACATTCAAAATGGCGGCGAGCTGCCTGGCCACCTCGGTCTTGCCCACGCCCGTGGGCCCGGCAAAGAGGAAGCTGCCGGTCGGCGAGTCGGGATTGCCGAGACCGGCGCGCGAGCGCTTGACGGCCTTGGTCACCGCCCCGATCGCCTCGTCCTGACCGAAAATGACGCCTTGCAACCTGGCATCCAAGTCCCTGATGTCATGCAGTTCGGAAGACGAACTCGACTTGGCCGGGATCCTGGCGATCCGCGACACCACCTTCTCGATGTCGGCGACTTTCACCACCGAACCCTGGCGGCCTTCCAGCCGGAAGAAGGAGCCGACCTCATCCATCACATCGATGGCCTTGTCGGGCAGGAAACGTTCGTTGATGTACCGGGCGGACAGTTCCGCCATGGCTTTGATGGCGTTATGGGAATACTTGACGTTGTGATGGGTCTCGTATTTATGCTGCAGGCCCTTCAAAATGAGATGGGTGTCGGCAACCGTCGGCTCACCGATATCGATCTTCTGGAAACGCCGCGACAGCGCCCGGTCCTTTTCGATCTGGTTCTTGTACTCCTCGTAGGTGGTCGAGCCGATGCAGCGAAGGATGCCGGCCTGGAGCGCGGGCTTCAGCAGGTTGGATGCGTCCATGGAACCGCCGCTCGTTGCCCCGGCCCCGACGATGGTATGCATCTCGTCGATAAAGAGGATGGCATTTTCCTTCTTCTCGATGGCGGTCACCACACTCTTCAAACGCTTTTCGAAGTCGCCCCGGTATTTGGTGCCGGCCACCAGCGTCCCCATGTCGAGCAGGTGGATCTCCACGCCCCGCAACAGGTCGGGGACTCGCGGTTTTTCGCCTTTGGCTCTCGCCTCTTTATCCTCATGGATGCGTAGCGCCAGACCCTCGGCCATTGCCGTCTTGCCGACTCCGGGTTCGCCGACCAAGAGCGGATTGTTTTTCTTCCTGCGGCAGAGAACCTGCATGATTCTGTTCAACTCGTCGTCGCGGCCGATCAGCGGATCGATCCTGCCTTGCGCCGCATAGTGGGCCAGATTGACGGTAAATTCTTCAAGCGCCTTGGCGTCCTTGCCTGTTTTCTGGGTGTCGGGCGTTTCCAGCGGCGAAGAGAAGGGCTCTTTCTGCAGGCCGTCGGCGGGCAGTTCGTGGGAGATGAAGTTCATCACCTCCAGCTTATGGATGCCGACCGAGGTGAGGAAATAGACCGCATGGGATTCTTCCTCGGCCAGGATCGACACCAGTACATCGCCGCTGTCGACCTGGGTCTTGCCGCAGCTCTGAACATGGGCAACAGCCCGCTGCAGCACCCGGTTGAAGGCGATGGTCTGGGCCGGTTCGGTCGCCCCGCCAGCAGCAAGTGTGGGGATTTCCCGGACGAAAAACTGCTCCAGACGTTCTTTCAGAATCTGGGTCGAGCCGCCGCACTGATCGATGATGTAGTTGGTTAGCTCGTCGTGTAAAAGGCCATAGAGCATGTGTTCGACGGTGACATACTCGTGGTTGTGGTTCTTTGCTTCTCGTATGGCCAGTATCAGGGCTTTTTCAAGTGTCTTGCTCAGCATAATTATCCGGGTTCGGTTATTGGAAAGGGGCTCCCCCCTAGTTATGCCGTTTCCATTGAACAGCGTAATGGGAATTCATTCTTTTTTGCCAGTTGTTGGACGACCGAAATCTTGGTTTCGCAGATTTCTTTAGTGTATACACCTGCTACCCCGACCCCCTCGTGATGGACATTAAGCATTATTTTAGTGGCGTCAGGTGTCGACTTATGAAAAACGGTTTCGAGTATGGCAATGACGAATTCCATCGTGGTGTAGTCGTCGTTATGCAACAGAACCTTGTAGAGAGGAGGTTCCTTCGTCTCAATGGCATCCTTCGTGATTACAGTTTCTTGTCTATGATGCTTGGTATCTGCCATGGTCGTGCTTTCAGTTTGGAAATCAAGGGGGATGTCGAGACGATCAGGTCGAATCGTCTCAAGTTTACTCTAAAATAATATCAAATATGCCAGTTTCAATATACCATACTCTCTCTCTTTCCGGAAAGCTTCGGCGCACCTTTCAGCATGGTCAGGAATAGCTCTTCCAGGACCAGACGCGAGGGCAGCGGCGATCCCTTCAGGCGGAACTCGGCGTCCAGCAGCAGGGCCAGCCATCTCTTCAGACCGGCGCAGGAGTATTCGGAGGCCTTGGAAAAGCTCATGAACAGCGCGTAAGGGTGACCCTGGAGCAACTCGGACCATTCGCTTTCCGCCTTGAGCGCCGGGAGATAACTGTTCTGGAAATCCTTGGCGTTCATGCCGCTTCTCCAGGCAGGCGACGGCCTCTTCTGGAGTGAGCGGAAGATAAGCATTTTCCGGACGAAGTTGCGGAGCGTCGCGAGGATTGCCAACTCATGAATCCCCTGTTCTAGGAGACGGGATACAAGTGTCAGGGTCCTGCCGATCTGCCGCTTGCCGAGGGCGTCGGTCAGTTCGTACAGGGCGTCCTCCCGGGTGCGGGCTACCATCTCTTCCAGGTCGGCGCAGGTGATGACCGGCCGGTCCCCCGCATAGAGCGCCAGCTTTTCCGTCTCGACCACCGCCGACACCGGATGAAAGCCCACCCGCTCAAAGAACATCTCTACCGCCTGCGGTTCCATTTTTTTCTGGAATCCGGCCAGGGTCTTCTGGATCAGCTCTTTCAGGATTTCCTTCTGCTCGACCTGGCTGGCGGCACCGCTGCCTGCGGCCACCGAACAGTCGACCACCGTGGCTTTTTTCTTCAGATAGGTGAAGAGGCGCTGACGTTTATCCACCGTCTCCGCGGTCAGCAGCAAAATATTGCCAGGGGGTATGCCTTTGTCAAGGGCCTCGATAAAACGTTCGCCGACTCCCGCAGTCGTCCCCGGGCCTGTACCTTCGGCCTCGGCAAGGAGCTTGTCGGCCCAGTCGAGCGGCTCGCTCGGTTTGTCGAAATCAAAGATATTGCGCCATTCCGCGGGAGGGATTTCCGCCAGGGTCCCCCGTTCCTCCACCTTCATGCCGACCGCCTGCAGCAGACCCTGCAGGTACTTTCCGGCCGGCCCCGGACGTCCGGCCTGAAAAGCCGACACCGCTTTGGTCCAGATCTCCGAGGCCACGGTCTTGCTGTGAAAGATCCGGGTGTCGGCAACCCGGTAGATCTGGCGGCCGGGAAGCAGGCTGAAGCTCATCAGCCGCGAGAGGGTCCGGGCGGGATCTTCCCGATCGCCGTCGATGGCATGTACTGCACCCGGCTGACCGGCCAAGAGTTTTTCCTGCAGCAGATCGGCCGCCTCCTTGCAGAGGAACCGCTCGCCGAAAAAAAGAAAGACCTGGAACTCAAGTTTCGGTGATTTCTGGTCGAGCAAGGCCGGCAGGTCGGATCGTTTGATGAGAGGCATGGTGTGTTCTGTCGTTAATCTCGTCGGGGGATGGGGAAGATGCGAAAAGCTCTTCCACGTGAGTAGCACGCCAGTAGTATATGACGTTTTACCACGAAACAAAAGAGCGTAATGAACAGATGTTCCCTGGTTGCGGCGCACCCGACAAGTGGTTATAAAGACTCATGGAGAGACAATGTATGTTGATGATTACCTTAGAGAAGATTCCGATAGTGAGCGGCCGCGTCGTCTTCGTCAAGGGATGTTACCTTCATTTCGTCGCAAAAAGGAATCAAGATGCTTCCCCGAAGCTGTCGGAGGGAGTAAGGTAATCATCGAATAAAAGACTGTGGAAAACGGTAACGCGAAAATGTTAAAGGTTGACAAAAAAAGTTATCCGGCGGATGTGAAAAATGTGGAAAAATTGTTGGAACGCCGTATAATGACGAGATTACTGTATGTCAGGATTGTACCGATCTTTGCTGTTGATGCTGAAAATATCATTTGTCATTGTCAATAGATATAATATCTGTTCTCAGCATTGTTCATTACAGTACTGCAAAGATGAAAATGGTGTCTCTGTGCGTTATGGAAACGGGAACAATAACCAAAACGAGGTGAAAAATGGCTATTAAGTATCCCTTGGTACATATCACCATCCCGTCAGGGATAATCAGCGAGCTGATGCGAACCTATATCCTCGAGAATTGCAAGAGGAACTGTCTCTTCGTCGAAAACCTGCAGGATGAGGAGGCGAGCGGGAAAGATATCATTGTAATCTGCGACTGGTATGATTTCGTGGCGGGGCGCGTGGTAAAAACCGGGCTTGAAAGAAATGAATCGACACTGTCCACCCTGAATGCGCTCTATATTGTCATCAACATGGTGAAGGGTGAGGAAGAGCAATTAGGGTCATCGCCTCATCTGCGGAAGATCAGAGGCCTATTTTATATCGATGACAATCTGGACACCTTCAGGAAAGGTTTTCTGGCTATCCTCAACGAAGAGATCTGGGTACCCCGGGCGGTGTTGATGAAATGGATGAACAGTCCCAGCAAGAACAAAAGCGTGACTGCTCAGGAAATTCTCAGTTCCCGCGAAGAGTCGGTCCTGAAGCTGATGGCCGGCGGGATGTCGAACAAGGAAATTTCCGAGGAACTCTACATCAGTGCCAATACCGTCAAGGCTCATCTCTACAATATTTATAAAAAGATTGAAGTCTCTAATCGGCTGCAGGCGGCACGCTGGGCCTCTACCTACTTCGACGAGCGGACTTCGTCGAAGATGGCGGCCGGCTGACGGCCCTGCGGTGAGGAGAAACCGCGTTCGGGGACTATGAAACCGAACGCAGGAGTTCCTTCAGGAATTTAACAAATCGATGAGGGTAAATGTCGTTGTTGACATTCAATCCTTATCGATTATCCCCCTCCCACCAATGTACGCAGAAGTACACCTGCCGGTTACCTCCTTCACTCCCCGCCTCAGATGTCGAGAGGATTTTGCCTTAAGCGACCATTCTCATCTGTTCTCCTCCTGACGATCAATTTACTGTCTTTTCGAATAGTATTTGACAAATCATTGCCGACCTTGAATTATCCAAGTCGCATCTCCATGGCAGACGACTTGAATGGGGGATAACATCGGCAGTTGCGATGATGTGTCGAATGATCCCTGCTGGTGTAAGGGCGGTAAAAAACACAAAAAAGTGCCATCTTACCTCCGGTGAGCGAGGCGAGAATTGAGAGGAAGAAGATGAGAAAGCCTACCGTTACCGCGGGGACCGTCAGTTCGACCCGTGCAGTCCCGGGGCGCATCGCCCGGCCTGAGTACGCTGCCACAGGGGTGCCCGGGCCCTATAAACTCTCCTGCGTCAAGGTGACCGACGGTCAGATTGCGCGGATGCGTAAGGCCGGCGGGGTTGCCAGGAAGGTCCTCGATGCGGTTCTTGCCGAGGTGCGGCCGGGTGTTGCAACCGACGAGCTCGACCGGATCGCCCACGAACTGATCGTCGCCTCGGGTGGATATCCCAGCCCGCTTAATTACATGGGCTTTCCCAAGTCGATCTGTACCTCGGTGAACGAGGTAGTGGTCCATGGCATTCCCGACAGCCGAGTGCTGGTCGAGGGAGATATTGTCAACTGCGATGTCACAGTCTTCTACGACGGCATGCACGGCGACTGTTCCGAGACGGTCTTTGTTGGCGAGGTCGACGATGCGGCCAAAAAGCTGGTCCGGGTGACCTGGGAATGTTTGATGAAGGCCATCGATTTGGTCCGGCCGGGTCAGTTGCTGAATGCCATCGGCCTCGTTATCGAGGCTCACGCCAGGGAGAACGGCTTCGGCATCGTCCGGGAATTTACCGGCCACGGCATCGGCGAGAGTTTTCATATGTCGCCCTATATCGCCCATTTCTTTGAGCCGGACAATACCGCCGTGATGGAAGAGGGCATGACCTTTACCATCGAACCGATGATCAACGAGGGAGTGGCCGAATGCATCATCTGGCCGGACAAGTGGACGGCGGTGACTGCCGATCTGTCGCGCAGCGCCCAATTCGAACACACTCTTTTAGTCACCAGAAACGGGGTGGAGATCCTCACCGGTGGGCGCGACCCCTGGTTCAGTAGGGGCGAAAAATCTTTCGCCCTTAAATAGATAGTGGGCGAAAGGTTTTTCGCCCCTTACCTATTCCTCCTGCCAAATATCGCTGGTAAAGCGAACCGCTGATGGTCCCTCATCCCTGACGTTTGTTATCTGAGCCCCGCATTGATCTGCTGCAGAGCTGCGTTGCCGGGGCAGAGATCCGCCTCGCCCAGGCTGTTGAGGGGGCGCAGGGTGGAGTTGATGATCTCATGGGTATCCTTGCTTTCCGGATTAATATAAAGCAGTCCGGTCAGCAGCCGTCCTCTCGCCTTCTGCTCTTCCAGATTGTCCAGGGCTTTTCGCCTGCTGGTGATCGTAAGCCCCGCCTCGGCCTTATGCAGATGGATGATGCTGCCGTCGTGCATGATCACTTCCTGGCTGGTTCCTTCCGGATAGTGGGTGAGGATCTCCTGCTGGAGTGGGATGAAGTCGAAGGTATTGGTGGCCTCGCTGTGTTCGCGCACGTATTCGTAGCTCTTGGTCGAGGTGGCGGTGTTGTTGAAGGTCACACAGGGCGAGATGACGTCGATGAAGGCCAGACCCTGGTGGGCAAACGCTCCCATAATAAGCGGCACCAGCTGCTGCTTGTCGCCGGAAAAGCCGCGGGCGACAAAGCTTGCGCCCAGGCCGATGGCGAGTTCGCAGAGATCGATGGACGAATAGGGGTTGGGTACGCCCTTCTTGCCGGCCGAGCCGAAATCGGCGGTGGCCGAGTCCTGGCCCTTGGTGAGGCCGTAACAGCCGTTGTTCATGCAGATGTAGTTGAGGTTCAGGTTGCGGCGCAGGGCGTGGGCGAACTGGCCCATGCCGATCGAAGCGGTGTCGCCGTCGCCGGAGATGCCGATGTAGAGCAACTCCCGGTTGGCCATATTCGCCCCGGTTGCAACCGAGGGCATCCGGCCGTGGACGGCGTTGAAGCCGTGCGACCTGCTAAGGAAATAGGCGGGGGTCTTGGAGGAGCAGCCGATGCCCGACAGCTTGACCACCCGGTGCGGTTCGACAGCCAGTTCGAAACAGGCCTGGATGATGGCGTTGGTGGTCGAATCGTGGCCGCAGCCGGCACATAAAGTGGAGACGGCCCCTTCGTAATCCTTCCGGGTGAGGCCCAGGGTGTTCCTGGTGGCTTGTGGGTGACGGAAAACCGGTTTTTCGGTGCTCATTGCTGACCTCCATTGCGCTCTGCCAGGCATGCAGGATTGCGATCGAAAAAGGCCTGGATGGCGGCCGTGATGAAATCGGCGGTGATGGGCAGGCCGTCGAAATTGAGGATCGACTCAAGTTTTGCAGGCAGCACTCCAGCCTCGTTCGTCAAAAGGCTCTTCAGCTGGCCGTCGCGGTTCTGTTCGATGACGAAGACCGTCTCGTGGCGGTCGATGAAGTCGATGACCTCGTCCTGGAAGGGAAAAGCCCGCAACCGGAGCGAGTTGATCTTCATTCCATGCTGCCGGGCAAACCTCGATAAAGCCTCGTAGGCGGCATGGGTGGTCGTGCCGAAAAAGACCGCACCGAAGCGGCTCTGCGGGTCGCGGATCTTTGTCCGCGGCGTTGGCACCAGAGTGCGGGCGGTCTGCCACTTGACCAGCAGCCGCGCCATGCCCGCCTGATAGACCGGACTCTCCTCAGTATAGGCTGAATACGCGTTATGGGAAGTACCGCGGGTAAAATAGGAACCCTTAGTAGGATGGCTACCGGGATAGGTGCGCCAGCAGATGCCGTCGCCGTCGACATCCAGATAACGGCCCCATTTTCCCTGACGCTTCTCCAGGTCGTCGGCGGAAAGCACCTTGCCGCGGTCGTACCGGCGGCTGTCGTCCCAGGAGAGCGGCGGGCTGACATGTTCGTTCATGCCGAGGTCGAGATCGCTCATGACGATCACCGGAGTCTGTAATCGGTCGGCAAGATCGAAGGCATCGGCGGTTAACTCGAAACATTCCCTGGGATCGCAGGGAAAGAGCAGGATATGTTTGGTGTCGCCGTGGGAGGCATACGCACAGGAGAGAAGGTCGGACTGCTGGGTCCGGGTCGGCATGCCGGTGCTGGGACCTACCCGCTGCACATCGATGAGCACCGCCGGAATCTCGGCGAAATATGCAAGGCCCAGGAATTCGTTCATCAACGAGATGCCAGGGCCGGAGGTGGCGGTAAAGGCTCGGGCGCCGTTCCAGGCGGCACCGATAACGATGCCCAGCGCCGCCAGTTCGTCTTCGGCCTGGAGGATCGCCACCTTACGCCTGCCGGTCTCTTTTTCTACCCGGAATTTCGCCGCGTATTTCTCGAAAGCCTCGACGATGGAGGTGGACGGGGTGATCGGGTACCAGCCCGCAACAGTGGCGCCGGCGTATATCGCCCCGAGGGCGCTGGCCGAATTGCCGTCCAAGAGGATATCGGCGCCCAGCTTGTCGGTTCGCAGCACTCTAAGCCTGCAGGTCCCATGATAATGCTCTTTGGCGTAGGCGTAGCCAATCTCCAGGGCCTTGATGTTCGGCTCTCCAAGTTTTGGTTTTTTGGCAAATTGCCGCTCGATAGCCTCGGTGAGGATGGCGAAGTCGAGGTCGATAAGAAAAGAGAGCGAGCCGACGTAGATGATGTTTTTCAGCAGCTGCCGGAGTTTGGGGTGGTCGAAGGCCTCGTTGCACAGCTCTGTAAGCGGAATGCCGATCGGCGTTATGTCGGTTCGCGTGAAGTCGGCCGAAAGCTCCTTGGTCGAGTCGTAGATGAAGTAGCCGCCGGGCAGGAGTTCCCGGTAATCCTGGAGCAGGGTCTGGCCGTTGACCGCGACCACCATATCGTAGCCGCCCCGCCGGCCGAGATAACCGTGTTCGCTGACCCGGACTTCGTACCAGGTGGGCAAGCCCTGGATGTTCGAGGGGAAGATGTTTTTCGGACTGACCGGCACCCCCAGCCGGAACAGGGCCTTGGCGAAAAGGTTGTTGGCGCTGGCCGAACCCGAGCCGTTGACGTTGGCAAAGCGGACGACGAAGTCGTTGACCCGTTCGATTTTGTTCATTTTATTTCTCTCCTGCCACCCGCGATTTGTAGGTGTATTTCATCATTTCCCAGGAGGAGGTCGGGCAGCGTTCGGCGCAGAGGCCGCAGTGCAGGCAGACATTCTCATCTTTGACCATGACCCGGCCGGTGGGAAGTGGGGGCGAAACGTAGAGGTCCTGCTCTCTGTTGTCGGCGGGAGCGAGAAGTCGGGCGCGGAGGTCGTCCGCATCGCCGTTGTCGGTGAAGGTGATGCACATTTCCGGGCAGATATCGACGCAGGCATCGCACTCGATGCAGGTGGAATAGGTGAAGACCGTCTGCACGTCGCAGTTCAGGCAACGCGAGGCCTCGTGGTTTGCGGTCGGTTTGTCGAAGCCGAGTTCCACCTCGATCAGCCGGTCGCGCAACGATTTGGCCCGGTCGACGGTGGGTACCGCATGCCGCTTATCGACGGAGACGCTGCTGTCGTAGAGCCAGTCCTGCATGCCCATTTTCTGGCTGACGAGAGTATGGGCCGGGCCTGGCCGGTCGTGCAGATCGCGGCCCTGACAGAATAGATCGATGGAGATCGCGGCCTCATGGCCGTGGGCGACCGCAGTGATGACGTTTTTCGGGCCAAAGGCAGCATCGCCGCCGAAGAAGATATGGGGGACGGTCGATTGATGGGTGGTCCGGTCGAGCACCGGCAGGCCGTGGTCGTTCATCGTGAGGCCTAAGTCCCCCTCGATAAACGGAAAGGAGTTCATCTGACCTACGGCCAGGATGACCTGATCGCAGGCAATGACAACCGGCGGTTCGGCCGAGGGGATGAGTCGGCGGCGGCCGTCGCGGTCGTAAACGGCTGTCATCTTCTGAAACTTCATGCCGGTGAGCCGTCCTTCTTCCACCACGAATTCGAGGGGCGCGTGATTGTCGATAATAGGAATGCCTTCCTCCAGGGCGTCTTCGATTTCCCAGGGAGAGGCTTTCATTTCTGCCCGCGGGCTGCGGACGATCACCGAAACCTCATCCGCCCCCAGCCGCTTGGCGGTGCGGCAGCAGTCCATGGCGGTATTGCCGCCGCCCAGGACCAGAACTCGGGGTCCGCAGCCGACAATATGGCGATAGAGGACCCCGGCCAGCCAATCGATGCCGATGAAGATCTCCGCGGCGCCTTCCCGGCGGCCGGGCAGATCCGGCAGATCCCGCCCGCGCGGGGCTCCGGTGCCGACGAAGATGGCGTCGTAGCCCTGGTCCACGATCTTCTTCAAACTGTCGACATACTGGTTGAAGAACGTGGTCACCCCCATGGTGAGGATGCGGTCGACGTCCTCGTTCAGGACTTTCTCGGGTAGCCGGAAAGAGGGAACCTGGGTGCGAATGAAGCCGCCGGCCTTGCTCTGGTCGTCGTAGAGATCGACGGTGTAGCCGAGCGGCAGGAGGTCTCGCGCCACGGTCAACGAGGCCGGGCCGGCACCGATCAAGGCGATTCTCTTGCCGTTTTTCGCAGACGGCACCGGCAGGCGGAAATCGGTTGCCGGATTCTTGTAATCGGCGGTGACCCGCTTCAGCCGGCAGATGGCGACCGGGGTCTCCTCCACCCGCGAGCGCCTGCAGGCCGGTTCGCAAGGCCGGTCGCAGATTCGCCCGAGCACGCCGGGGAAGACGTTCGAGATCCAGTTGATCCGGAAGGCTTCGTCATATTTGCCCTGGCCGATCAGGCGGATGTATTCGGGCACCGGAGTGTGGGACGGGCAGGCGTACTGGCAGTCGATGACTTTATGGAAGTACTCGGGGTTGTCGGTGTTGGTCGGTTGCACGGGGCTCCTCGATGTCGATGGCTCTGAAAAAACTGCTCGTTAGCAAATCACAGGGCATATCATAGCATAAAAAAATACCCTGTGACGAGGCTAGTGTCCTGTCAAGCCTCGTCTGTCGCATCTTGCTTGCCCTTTTGGCTTCCTGGCTTCGTTACTTCTTCGGTTACATAGCGCTGCTATGCGCCCTCAGTCGTGCCTCGCAGGAAACCAAAATTGCGGCGCAAGCTTACAACATCTGAGGCTTGACATGACACTAGCGAGACTTTTGGATTAGCAACCTGCAATGCCCGGCTATTCCGGGATCAGCCGAACGGCGCCTTTGTCGGCGGAGGTCGCGAACAGAGCATAGGCTTTGAGGGCCTTGCTGATCGGCCGGTCCCGGTCGGCGGGTTTATACGCTTTGTTGCCTTTGGCAAGTTCCTGCAGCCGTCGTACCGCCAGTTCCTCATCGCTCAGTCGGACGTTGATGCTTCGGGCGGGGATGTCGATCACTATTATATCGCCGTCCTCGATGAGGGCAATGGCCCCACCGGCCGCGGCTTCCGGCGAAACATGGCCAATCGAAAGGCCCGAGGTGCCGCCGGAAAACCGGCCATCGGTTATCAGGGCACACTCCTTGCCAAGATGGATCGATTTGAGGTATGAGGTGGGGTAAAGCATCTCCTGCATGCCAGGCCCGCCCTTCGGACCCTCATAGCGGATGACGATGACGTCGCCAGCCTTGATTTGGCCGCCGAGGATCGCCTCGCAGGAGGCCTCCTGCGAGGAAAAGATCCGGGCGGTGCCGGTGAATTGGAAGGCCGAGGAGTCGACACCGGCAGTCTTGACGATGCAGCCGTTCAGGGCGATATTGCCAAAGAGGACGGCGAGGCCCCCTTCCCGGCTGTAGCAGTGTTCCATGTCGCGGATGCAGCCGCTCTGGCGGTCGAGATCGGCCTCCAGGTACATGGCATCCTGGGAGCCCATGACAAGATTTTTGCCGGTGGCCCCGGGGGCGCTCAGATAGAGGGATTCCGCCTCCTTGCCATGGGTCGGTCGGGCGACGTCAAAGAGATCAAGCGTTGCCGCGAGACTGTCGTTGTCCACCCGGTGGACGCGGCCGTCTATGAGGCCCGCCCGGTCGAGCTCGCCCAGAATAGCCATGATGCCGCCGGCCCGGTTGACATCCTCCATGTGGTAGCTGGAGGAGGGCGCCACCTTGCAGAGGTTGGGCACCTGGCGCGACAGCTGATCGATATCGGCCATGGTAAAATCGACGCCAGCCTCGTGGGCGATGGCCAAAAGATGCAGGACGGTGTTGGTCGAGCCGCCCATGGCGATATCGAGGGTCATGGCGTTCATGAAGGCGCTCTTGGTGGCGATGGATCTCGGCAGCACCGAGCTGTCTTCGCGGCCGTACCAGGCCTCGGCCATCTCGACGATGCGCACCGCCGCCTGCTCGAACAGTTTCGTGCGGCTGGTGTGGGTGGCGAGCACCGTGCCGTTGCCGGGCAGAGCAAGCCCTAAGGCCTCGTTCAGGCAGTTCATCGAGTTTGCGGTAAACATGCCCGAGCAGGAGCCGCAGGTCGGGCAGGCACAACGTTCCACCCGTTCAATCTCGGCATCCCCGACGTTCTGGTCGGCGGCCATGACCATGGCGTCGACCAGGTCATAGCGCTTGTCGCCGTCGATGCCGGCCTCCATCGGCCCGCCGGAGACGAAGATGGCGGGAATGTTGAGGCGCATGGCGGCCATCATCATGCCGGGGGTGATCTTGTCGCAGTTGCTAATGCAGATGATGGCATCGACGGTATGGGCGTTGCACATGTATTCCACGCTGTCGGCAATCAGCTCTCGGGACGGCAGGGAATAGAGCATGCCGGCATGACCCATGGCGATACCGTCGTCGATGGCGATGGTGTTGAATTCAGCGGCAAAGCAGCCCGCCCGGGCGATGATCTTCTTCAGATGCTGACCGATCTCGTGGAGATGGACATGGCCCGGCACGAATTGGGTAAAGGAATTGACGATGCCGATGATCGGCTTGCCGAACTGTTCTTCTTTGACCCCGTTGGCCCGCCAGAGGGCGCGGGCGCCCGCCATTCTGCGCCCTTCGGTCGTTGTGGCGCTGCGCAATGGAATTGCCATGGTAAAAAACTCCGGTTGATTGGATGGATAGGTATCGGAAAGAATTTACGGCGAGCGCAAAAAAAAGCTTGTAACTCTCGCTCGTTTGGCCACAATATACTCTGAAAGCAAGTGGTATTGCACATTTTTTCGCAGGAGATCAGGTATGAAAAAGACGGAGATAGATTACTGGATAGCCACCATGCTGGAATCGCACCCAAATGTTTCCGATCTGAATATCACCGTCGGCAAGACGCTGCAGGTGGAATCGGCGGGTCAGCTGGTGCCGGTGGATATCACCCCGCCGGTGGGAGAACTGACTCCTTTCCAGACCGAGACCTTCGCCCTCAACCTCATAGGTAACAACCGGCGGCTGCTGAAAGACCTGGTGGAAAATGGCTCCTGCGATCTCTCCTATTCGCTGTCCGACACGGCCAGGTTCAGGGTCAATATCTTTACCCAGAAAGGCTATTTCTCCACGGTCCTCCGGAAACTGGAGACCCAGATCCCGAGCATCGAGAGGATGCAGTTCCCCGAGGCCTTCAACAGGATGGCCACCGAACTGAATGGATTCATTCTTTTTACCGGCGCAACCGGTACCGGTAAGACTACCTCGCTTGCGGCCCTGCTCAACAAGATAAATCAGGAACGGTCGGTGCATGTGGTTACTCTGGAAGATCCTATCGAATACGTTCACGAACAGAAAAAGGCGACCTTTAACCAGCGGGAAATGGGTAACGATTTCAGCAACTTTGCCGTTGGCATGAGGGCTGCGCTGCGGCAGGCGCCCAAGGTCATTCTGGTCGGCGAGATGCGCGACCGGGAAACCATGGAAATCGGTCTCACCGCGGCGGAAACCGGCCATCTGGTCCTCTCGACCCTGCACACCATCGACGCCGGCCAGACCATCAACCGTATCCTTGGCATGTTCGAGCAGGAAGAGCAGCCGCAGATCCGCAACCGGCTGGTCGATACCATCCGCTGGATCGTCAGTCAGCGGCTTCTGCCGCGAATCGGCGGCGGCCGGATAGCGGCGATGGAGATTCTCCGCACCAGCCTCCGCGTCAAGGACCTCATTCTCAACGGAGAAACCGAGGATAAAACCTTCTATCATATCATCAACGAGGGCTCCGCCCTTGAAATGAGGACCTTCGATCAACATATTCTGGAAATATACGGTCGTGGTTTGATTACCGAAAAAACTGCCCTTACCTACTGCTCGCAGCGGGCGGAAATGAACCGTGGTCTCGATCGGGTAAAAGCCGAGCGGGGCGAGGCGACCACGAATCTGACAGATTTGTCGATGGAGCAGGAGGAAGAAGAAAAAAGCGGATTCTTCGGTCGCCGATGAGTTTTCGATGACGCTGTGGGAGTGAGATGAGAATGGAACTGTCGAGGGAGCTATGATCGTAAATTGTCCCAATTGTAAAAAGCAGTTGAAGCTTGGCGAAAAGATTCGGGAGAGTGTCCGGCAGCTGGAGCCGGGGCGAAGGATCAAGATCAAATGCGCGCATTGCGGCGTGCCGTTCGGCCTCGACCCAAGCATGGAGCAGGCCTCCGCTCCAGGACGCAGCGGCGACGGCGCCGGCGGGCGGGTCAAGCCGCCGGGACCGCCCGATACGGAGTGGCTGAAGGACGGCACCTTCGAAGAAAAAGAGGTCATCGAGGACATCCCGAGAGCCCTGGTGCTGATGCCGGATATGCCGGGGAGGGACGAGGTGGTGAAAGCGTCTAGCGGGGTTGGCTATCGGGTCGAACTGGCATATAAGCCGGAGGAGGCGATAGAAAAGATGCTCTTCGTCAATTATGCCGCGGTCTTTCTGCATAACCGGTTCGAGGCGGGCAGCATAGCTTCCGGCAAATTCCATCAGTTCATGCGGAACATGAATATGTCCCGGCGGCGGTATATCTTTTACGTGCTGATCGGCCAGGAGTTCAAGACCCTCTACGACTTGCAGGCCTTGTCCTGCTCGGCAAACCTGGTAGTGGGCGACGCCGACATACCGTATATAGGCGTCGTCCTGAAAAAGGTCATTCCCGAATACGAGGCCCTGTTCGGACCGCTGATGGAGGAGCTGCGCCTTGCCGGCAAATAGCGCGGCATATCATCATTTTTCATTTCTGACTTGAATTTCTCCCGCTTTTCCTGTCTTTTTCTTGCCGGTGGTCCTGACAGGATCGTCCAAGCCGTTGTCCAATAATCAAGGTAACACATTACTTACCGCAAACGGCATAAGGGGCCGTAAACGCACGGCCCCTTAACTCCGCCGCGCATGCGGCTTTCGTCCAATCCGGTCCCCCGGAACTCATTGAGGAGCAATAAGGACAATATGATGAAGAGATTTCTTCTGGCAGCCGGCAAAAAGATCAAACGGATCGCCCAGGCCGGAAAGCGCAGGTACAAGGCGCTCGTGGGCCAGTCCGCCGGTGAAGAAGGCAGAATCGAAACAGGAAAAGAACACGCTGCCGAAGGCGCACTTGCCGCGGCTTCCGTCGCCGAACCTGATCAACGGCAAGACCTCCCGCAAACGGCAAAGGGAAAATACCGGGCACCAGCCAGGCAGAAGGCGAAATCCGAATGGAGCCTCGACAATTTTCCGGTGACCCCGGTGGAGGGCAAGAGCCGTTTTCACGACTATCCGATCCCCCTGTCCGTCATGCGGGCGATTGCCGACGAGAATTTTCAGTACTGCACCCCTATCCAGGAGAAGACGCTCGCGGACGTCCTGGCCGGTCACGATCTGGTGGGTAAGGCCCACACCGGCACCGGCAAGACCGCCGTTTTTTTGATCGCCATCCTGACCCGCCTGCTGGCAGAGAAAAAGGCGGAGATGAAAAAGGGAACGGTCCGGGCGCTGGTGCTGGCGCCGACCCGGGAACTGGTGATGCAGATCGCCAAAGACGGCGCGGGTCTCGCCAAGTACTGCAATATTGCCGTAACCGCCGTTTTCGGCGGGGCGGACTACCAGAAACAGCTCGATGCCTGCCAGAGCGGCAAGACCGACGTGGTGGTGGCTACGCCCGGGCGTCTGCTCGATTTCCTGGGCAAAAATGTCCTCGATCTGCGCCATTGCCGGATTCTGGTGCTGGATGAGGCGGACCGGATGCTCGACATGGGTTTCATCCCCGATGTCCGCCGGATCATCGGCCGGCTGCCACCACCAGGAGAGCGGCAGACCATGCTCTTTTCGGCAACCGTCCCGGACGATGTGCAGCGGCTTGCCTCGCAATGGTGCGTACGCCCGAAGGTGGTGGAGGCGGAGCCCGAGCAGAAATCCGTTGAAACGGTGGAACAGATTGTCTATCTGACCACAACCGAGGAGAAGTATACCGTCCTCTACAACCTTATCTTGGCCCATCCTGACGACCGGATTATCGTTTTCACCAACATGAAGAACGAGGCCAAGCGTCTTGCCAACCGGCTGGAGCGCAACGGGCTCGAATGTCTCCTGCTCTCCGGCGATGTGGAGCAGAACAAGCGGACGGTCCGGCTGGAGCTATTCCGTTCGGGCAAAGTGAAGGTCCTGGTGGCAACCGACGTCGCCGGCCGCGGCATTCATATCGAAGGGATTACCTTCGTCGTCAACTACACACTTCCCTACGAACCGGAGGACTATGTGCACCGCATCGGGCGCACCGGCCGGGCGGGGGCGAGCGGCAAAGCGGTGAGTTTTGCCTGTGAGGAGGGAGCCTTCTACCTGCCGGCCATCGAGGAATTCATCGACAAAAAACTGGAATGCATCGTGCCCGACGAACCACTGCTCAAACCGCCGCCGAAGGGGGTGGATAAGAAGGGGATGGATAAACACGTCGCAGAGAGCAGCGGCAAACCCCAAAGGAACCGAGGGAGAAGGCCGTACAAGAAACCGGGATCCCGTGGTCCTCGACCGCAGAGGTGAACCGGTGTTCCGCACGACGTTCTGCAATGGCCTCGGGAAGTCTTCCGGCGGCCGGGACAAAAAGAGGGAACAACAGCCTCATCCAAGAAGTTGTTGCCGATTCTATAAAAGAATGGTAAACAGTACTGTTCAAACAAACGAATGCTGCTCTATCGGTTAGAGCAGCCCGAGTTCCTTTTTACTTCGGCAGGAGATATCGACATGCGGAAGTAACAACCCTAACCAATTGGCCAATGGCCGCCAGGAAGAGTAAAATCCATGACAGAACAACATAAACATTCAACCCAGGACAGCAGCGAAGAGCTGAGTTTCGCAGAGCTCTTTGAAATGGAAGAAAACAACAAGGTAGTCGCTGTCGGCGATGTGGCCATGGGCACCATCATCGGTACTGTCGACGATTATCTCCTTGTTGATGTTGGCGATAAGGCGGAAAGCTACATCGCCAAATCGGAATTCCGCCTGGATGCCGGCGAAGAAATCAAGATCGGCGACGTCTTCGAGGTATTTATCGAACGCCGCAAAGAAGAGGGCGGACTGCTTCTGTCCCGGGAAAAGGCTATCGCCATCAAGGTTTGGGAACGTATCGCGGAGATTCAGGAAGCGGACGGCACCATTTCCGGAAAAATCGAAAGCCGCGTCAAGGGTGGTATGTCCGTCGATATCGGCGTGCCTGCCTTCTTGCCTTATTCCCAGATCGATCTTCGCCCAGTCAAGGATCTCGATGCCCTGATCGGCGAGTCCATGGATTTTAAGATTCTGAAATTCAATAAGAAAAGAAATAACGTCGTTATCTCCCGCCGGGCGATCCTCGAAGAAGAGCGCAACAAGCTGCGCGAGGAAATGCGTTCCAAGCTGGAGGAAGGCCAGATCATCAAAGGGGCCATCACCAATATTACCGACTACGGCCTCTTCATCGATATGGGCGGCATGGACGGACTCTGCCACATCACCGACCTTTCCTGGGGCCGCGTTTCCCATCCCGCCAAACTGTACAAGGTGGGCGAAGAGCTTGAGGTGAAGGTTCTCAAGTACGATCGCGAGCATGACCGCGTTTCTTTAGGCGTGAAGCAGCTCCGCGACGATCCGTGGGCGACCGTGGTCAACAGGTACCCGGTCGGCCAGACCACCAAGGGTAAAGTCGTTTCCATCACCGACTACGGCGTGTTCGTGGAACTGGAGGAAGGTGTTGAGGGCCTCATCCACGTTTCCGAGATGACCTGGTCGAAGAAGCCCCGTCATCCCTCCAAGATGGTTTCCGTAGGCGACGAAGTCGAGGTCATGGTACTCAACATCGAGACCGAGACCAAGCGGATCTCGCTCGGCATGAAACAACTCCAGCCCAATCCCTGGGATCTGGTTACCGAGAACTATCCCGTAGGTTCGGTCATCGAGGGCAAGATCAAGAATATCACCGACTTCGGTGTCTTTATCGGCATCGAGGAAGGCATCGACGGTCTGATCCATGTGTCCGACCTGTCCTGGACCGAGCGGATCAAGCATCCGTCCGAGAAGTACACCAAGGGTGAGACCATTCAGGCGGTTGTGCTGAAGATCGACAAAGAAAACGAGAGATTCTCGCTCGGTATCAAGCAGCTGGTGCCCGATCCGTGGCAGGCGGCTTACAATAATTATCCGTCCGGCACCGTAGTCGAAGGCGAGATCACCAACGTCACCGATTTCGGGGTGTTCGTGAAGCTTGAGGAGGGCATTGAAGGCCTGGTTCATGTTTCCGAACTGAGCAAGGACAAAGTCAAAACTCCGGTCGGCATGTACCAGGTGGGCGATACGCTGAAGGCCATTGTTATCAACGTTTCCGCCAAGGATCGCAAGATCGGCCTGTCGGTCAAGACCCTGGAAGGCGAAGACGAGGGTGCCGCTGTGGAGAAATTCAAGAAGGCCGAGAAACTCGCCGCCGAGAACGCCCCATCCACCTTTGGCGATCTGTTGAAAGCCGCCGCGGAAGGGAATGATCCAGGCGACAACGCATAGGAAGAAGACATTCAGATGAGGTAGTCCCTGAGATGTTTGCTACAAGCATTTGCTCAGGGACGTGACTGTACAGAGTACCCTCAAGGGACACCGACAACAGCATAACAGGAATCCCGTTGATAGAGGGCCAGTAATGATGTCAAAAGGTTGTCTTGCCGTAGGAACCGGCAGGACAACCTTTTTTTATATTTTTTTTCTTTTGAGGAAAGGACCGGTCAGGTCCCTCCTCGGTAACTCTTTTATATTCGTTTGTCGGTATGTTGAAAAAAGATTTGGTGGATAAGGTAAGTAGCGAACTTTCTATGCAAAAACAGGATGTCAGCCTAGCGGTGGACATCATGCTGGAAACAATGGCTAAGGCACTGGTGGAGGAACGACGGATTGAACTGCGAGGCTTCGGCAGTTTTTCGGTGAGGACCAGGAAACCCCGGTCGACTAAGAACCCCCGGACCGGGAAAGTAATGGATATTCCCGATCGGAAAACCTTGCACTTCACTATGAGCAAGTCGTTGAAGGAATCGCTGATCAGCGAAACGGACTGATGTCTCCCTTGCCGACCCGCAGCACCTCGGGATAATCGCTGGTCAGATCGACGACTGTCGACGGATCGGGAAAGATCGTTCCGCCGTCGATAACGAGATCGATCCGATTACCGATGTATTCGTCGATAAGGTAGGGTTCGGCCAGGGCGGTTTCTTCGTCGGCAAGCATCACGCTGGTATTGACGATAGGGTTGCCGAGAGTTTCGATGAGCATTCTGCTGATCGGATGGCTCGGGACCCTGATACCGACCGTCTTCTGTTTGGTGGCCATGACCTTGGGGACCAGCTTGGTCCCAGGCAGGACTAGGGTGTAGGGGCCCGGCAGGGTTTTTTTCATCAGCCGGTAGGCAGTGTTCGAGACATGGGCATACTGGCTGATGTCGGTGAGATCACAGCACAAAAAGGAGAACGGCTTGTCATGCGGCCGCCTTTTCAGCTGCATGATCTGCTTGATCGCCTTCTGGTTGAATAGGTCGCAGCCGATACCGTAGCCGGTATCCGTCGGATAGCAGATAACGGCGCCGCCCTTCAACAACTTGACAACCTGATCGATCAGGCGCGCCTGGGGATTTTTCGGGTTGATTTCGAGAAGCATTCCGTGAGATTCCTGATTCCGCCCAAGATTTAAGGTGTTTTGCCTTTCCTGGGCGTTGCCCATTGCCGTCACCAACATCCGGCATTATAAAAATAAGACTTTTTATAAAGATGCTCTACAATGATATCTTTACTAAGATGAGGCATCCTCTTCATCGATGATGAACACGACCAGCCGTTGGTCGCCTTGTGTGCCTCACGCCCTGAAAAGGAGGGGATATGTTACCAGATCATATAGAAACCGCACTTACATTCGACGATTTACTGCTCGTACCTGCTGCTTCCGAGGTGCTGCCCACTGAAGTGAACCTGGAAACCCGGCTCACCGATACCATCATGCTGAAAACCCCCCTGGTCAGTTCGGCCATGGACACGGTCACCGAACATCGCACCGCGATCGCCATGGCAAGAGAAGGCGGCATCGGCATCATCCATAAAAACATGAGCATTGAGCAGCAGGCCGTGGAGGTCGAACGGGTAAAAAAATCGGAATCGGGGATGATCATCGATCCGATCACCGTCACCCAGGACCAGTCGGTGGGCGAGGTTCAGGAAATCATGAGTACCTACAAGATTTCCGGACTTCCCGTCCTCTATCACGGTAAGCTGGTCGGCATCGTTACCAACCGCGACCTCCGATTCGTTTCCGACAGCGATTTGCGGGTGTCCGACGTGATGACCTCGAAAAACCTGGTGACCGCCAAGGTGGGGATCAACCTCGAGCAATCGAAGGCTCTGCTCCATGAGCACCGCATTGAAAAACTGCTGGTGGTCGACGATAACGGCAAGCTGAAGGGCCTCATTACCATCAAGGATCTGGAAAAGATCAAAAAATATCCGCTGTCCGCCAAAGACAAATACGGCCGGCTCCTGGTCGGCGCCGCCCTGGGGGTCGGGGCGAACATCGAGTCCCAGGCGGAGAGACTGATCAAGGCCGGGGTGGATGTGGTGGTGGTCGACTCGGCCCACGGTCATTCCAAGGGGGTCATGACGGCGGTGGCAAAACTTAAAGCGGCCTTCCCCAATCTTGCCATCATCGCCGGCAATGTGGCGACCGGCGAGGGGACCGAGGATTTGATCAGGGCCGGGGCCAACGCCATCAAAGTGGGCATTGGTCCCGGTTCCATCTGCACCACCCGGGTCGTCGCCGGCGTAGGCGTCCCGCAGATGACCGCCCTGAAGAATTGTGTGGAAGTCGCAAGGAAATACAATATCCCGATCATCGCCGACGGCGGCATCAAGCATTCCGGCGATCTGACCAAGGCCATCGGCGCCGGGGCCAGTACGGTGATGATCGGCAGCCTTTTTGCCGGCACCGACGAAACGCCGGGCGAGACCTTTCTCTATCAGGGGCGTACTTACAAAGGCTACCGGGGCATGGGCTCGCTCGGGGCGATGTGCCAGAATCACGGCTCTTCCGACCGGTATTTCCAGTCCGAAGTAACCTCTGTCGCGAAACTGGTGCCGGAAGGCATCGAGGGGAAAGTTCCCTATCGCGGCCCGATCATCAGCGTCCTCTACCAGCTGCTGGGAGGCTTACGCTCCGGCATGGGCTATGTGGGAGCGGCCACCATCCGCGACCTGCAGGAGAAGGCCAAGTTTGTCCGCATTTCCGCCGCGGGCCTCAGGGAATCCCACGTCCACGACGTCATCATCACCAAGGAAGCCCCGAACTACCGCACCGCCTAACCCCGAACCAACGACACGAGACAACGCGAGTATAGCCATGGACATCCACAGCGAAAAAATCATCATCCTCGATTTCGGCTCCCAGACCACCCAGCTTATCGCCCGGCGCATCAGAGAACAGAAGGTCTACAGCGAAATTCACCCGTTCTCCATCTCTTTAGAGAAGATCAAGGAACTGCGGCCTTCCGGCATCGTTCTTTCCGGCGGCCCGTGTTCGGTCTATGACGAAGGCGCGCCTCATTCCGATCCGGCCATTTTCGAGCTGGGTGTTCCCGTCCTCGGCATCTGCTACGGCGCTCAACTCATGATTCAGCAGCTGGGCGGCAAGGTGGAAAAGGCCGAAAAACGAGAATTCGGCAAGGCGGAACTGGAAATCCAGTATACCGCCGGGCTCTTTGCCGGCCTGGTCCTCGGCGGCATGAAACATCAGGTGTGGATGAGTCACGGCGACCGGGTGGAGGTCGTGCCCGAGGGTTTCCAGATCACTGCTGTTTCCGACAACTCCCCCTACGCGGCTCTCCGTCATCAGCATAAACCGCTGGTGGCTGTGCAGTTCCACCCCGAGGTCGCCCATACCCTGATTGGCACCGATATCCTCCGGAATTTCATCTTCGGGATCTGCAACTGCAAACCGGAATGGACCATGCACTCCTTCATCGAGCAGAATGTGGCCGCCATCAAGGCCAAGGTCGGCAGCGACAACGTAATCTGCGCCCTGTCCGGCGGGGTGGACAGTTCGGTGGTGGCGGCGATCATCCATCGGGCGATCGGCGACCAGCTCACCTGCATCTACGTCAACAACGGCCTGATGCGGACCGGCGAGACCGAGGCGATTTTACTGTTTTTCAAGGAGAAGTCCAAACTCGCCCTGATTGATGTGGATGCCACCGACTATTTTTTGGGAGAACTGGCAGGAGTCAAGGACCCGGAGGTGAAGCGCAAGCGCATCGGTCTTGGCTTTATCAAGATTTTCGAGGAAGAGGCGAAAAAGATCGGTGGAGTCAAGTATCTTGCCCAGGGCACGCTCTACCCGGATGTGATCGAGTCGGTGAGCTTCCGCGGCGAGGCCCCGATCAAGTCCCACCACAACGTCGGCGGGCTGCCGGATATCATGAACCTCGATCTCATCGAACCGCTGCGCGAGCTGTTCAAGGACGAGGTACGGGAACTGGGCCTCGAACTGGGTCTGCCGGAAGAGGCTATCTATCGTCAACCGTTTCCCGGCCCGGGTCTCGGTATCCGGATCATGGGCGAGGTGACCGCCGAGCGGCTGCGCATCCTGCGGCAGGCCGACGTCATCGTCCTGGAGGAGATGCGCAAGGCCGGCTGGTACAGGA
>Ga0154407_1251_pt2 | contig 30864 bp, 25 predicted proteins | sample RifGroB2_FD_115911 | JGI IMG/M metagenome (GOLD analysis project Ga0154407, IMG submission 115911) | Desulfobacterales bacterium GWB2_56_26
GGCGCAGCGCTCCTCAGACAGCCCGTGGTTCATCCAAGTCCGGGCGAGGGACCTGCCGCTGAATCGCTTGCCCCCTCTGTCGCACGGCTCCTGCATCGCCGCGAGCAAGAGCAGGCCCTGTCGTACCGATTAGCTAAAAGGCGTAACGAATTTCTCGCCGGCAGGATTGCCGCCAGACTGGCCCTGGCACAGTACTGGGCGGCCAAGAGCGGTCGCCAGGCCCTGCCCGAGGTGGAAATTATCAATGACTCCAAAGGACGCCCCTGGGTCAGAATGAAGCTCGTCCCCGGGGAAGACAACATGCCGCCCCCCGAGATCTCCATCTCCCATGGTGGCGCCTACGGTGCGGCCATGGCGTCGGATGCGCCCTGCGGCATCGATCTGCAGGAACAGCAGGGCACCCTACTGCGGGTCCGGGACAAATACTGTTCGACCGAAGAAGATCGAGTACTTGTCAACTTCCTGCCGGAAATGACGCCGTCGGCCCGGCTGTCACTGCTATGGACGGCCAAGGAGGCCGCCAAGAAGGCCTGCAGCTGTCGGTGGATGCCCGGTTTTCTAGACTTGCGGCTCGATCTGCCGATGCAGCGGCAGGATGGCTGGTATGTTCTTGAGCTGGCTTTGACGAGGGCGCCCGAAGATCTCCTGCTTCCGGCCAAGCTCAGCGTTCTCGCCACAACCTTCAATGAATACGGCCTGGCCGTATGCATCCTGACCGAGTCTCGCCATGCCGGAACTGCCGGAAGTTGAAGTCATCTGCCGGGGTTTACGGCCCCACCTGGTCGACCGGGTCGTCACCGGGATCCTCGCCAGCGGCAAAGCCCTGCGCGAGCCTGTGCCGTTGGACCGCCTGCAGCGCGAGCTGGTGAACAGACTGATAATGTCGGTGACCCGCCGGGCAAAATTCCTGCAGGTGGGCCTGGACTCCGGGGCGATGCTGATCATCCATCTCGGCATGACCGGCAATCTCGGTTTCTTCACGCCTGCCACGGAGCCGGCAAAACACGACCATATCCGCTTGATCCTCGACAACGGTCTGGAACTCCGCTACAACGACACCCGCCGGTTCGGCTCCATCCGGATTCTCAGCCCGGCAGAAGTCTCTCGGCTCGAAGAAACCGTCTACACAACCACCGGCCCGGAGCCTTTCGGCGAAGATTTTTCCGCCGGTTACCTGTTCCGGCTGGCAAAAAGTCGGGAGGTAGCGGTCAAGAGCTTTATCATGACCAATCAGGTGGTGGCGGGAGTCGGCAACATCTACGCCAACGAGAGCCTCTTTCGAGCAGGCATCCGGCCGGACCGAAAGGTCCGGTCGCTCTCGCAAAAGGAGTGGGCCAAGCTGATTGTCGCAATTCGGGAGGTCCTCACCCATGCCATCGAATGCGGCGGTTCGACCATCAGCGATTTCGTCAATGCCGGGCAGGAAAAGGGCTATTTCCAGATCAACTTCAAAGTCTACGGCAAAGGCGGCATGGCGTGCACCGCCTGCGGTGCCGTCATTGCCAAGAAAAACATCGGCGGCCGGGCCAGTTACTGCTGTCCGAAATGCCAAAAATGACCCGGCCGCCAAAGTTTCGCTTCACGGTGTTGCGGCATAACATTGCGATCATCTTCTGCAACGATTTGTAGTCAGTCTTGTCCGTTCCCAATTTCCTCGATCTCCCATAATCCGGATATTGTGCAAGGGCGACAGACCGGCCTCTTTGATTTTGGCGTTGACCTCTTCCCGGGTGACGGCAAGGGTCGCAAACAGCACGATTTCAGGGCGTTCATCGGTCGGTGTCGCCTCTACGGCAAGAGCCGGACCGTTGCCGTTATCGGCTGTAAATGGGCCAGTTATTGTCGAATTCTTTATGCCCGCCCGGGGACCTACGAAGCGGTGGCCAAAACGACCCAACTGGACCGTCGGACGGTGAAAAAACATATCGAGAGGAAGGAGTAGATGCAGGGCTCATTCGAATCGCCCTGAATGGGAACCCAGTCTTGTCTTAACTAATCAGGGGATCGCCGACCAGATGGACCTCGATCAGCTCCCCTTCGCCATACCAGGAACAACCGGGATGGAGCAGGATATGGCAGTTCGGGGACTCGAGCCTGCCGGCCAGCCGTACGCCGCACCGCCCGCCGGACAGGACCAGCACACCGTCCTTCAATTGCAGGACTTCATGGTGTTTGACCTCCAGCGGATGAAGCAGATATGCCTCCATTTTCTTCGGTCCGGTTTGTTTTACTCCCTGCATGGCCAACAGCGCAGGCCCTACCAGCGCATGCAGGAGGGTGCGTACGGCATACGGAGGACCGGGCAGGCCGAAGAACAGGGTCCGCCCCAGCTTGCCGAAGAGAATGGACCTACCGGGTCGCATGGCAAGGCCGGTGAAGAAAACAACGCCGCCGGCAGCCAGGAAGGCCTTCTCCACCAGATCATATTTCCCGGGCCCCATGCCGCCGGTGCTGACCATGACGTCGCCATGCCACTCCCCTGCCCTGGCAAATACAGCGGAAATTTCCTCGAACGTATCTCCGGCGATACCGAAATCTTTCAAGCTAACGCCGTAGGATGGCAAGATACCTGCCATAAGAAAAGAGTTCGACGACACCTTCTGACCGTTTTCCAAGCCGGCGGCGATAGTCTTCAGCTCGCTGCCGGTGCAGAAGTAGCCCACCGCAGGGCGGGCGGCAACCGTGACGGCATGCATCCCACACGAAGACAGCAGTTCGAGATGTTCTCCCTGCAGCCGCACGCCCTCCCCGACCAGCCTTTCGCCCCGTGCTATTTCGCTGCCCGCCTGGCGGATATAGGAGGCCCGCGCCTGCAGCAGGTGCTCGGGAACCGTCACCCGGCCATCCTGCTCGACACACTGTTCGTGGGGCACAACCCGTTCGCTGCCTGCCGGCACCACGCCCCCAGTCATTATCCGGCAGGCCGTACCCGGTGCCAACCGCTCAACGGGCTGAACCCTGCCGGCGGCAATCTCATCGACAATCCTGAATCCCCTGGCCCCATTTCCTGGATCACAGGGTGGAAGAACATACCCGTCGCGAGTCGATTCGGCAAAGGCCGGCACCGGTTTTTCGGCGGTGATATCGGCAAACGCCACCCTCCCGAGAGCCGCGTCGAGATCGGCATCTTCCGCAGGCATCCTCTGAAGATGCTCTCCTATACGCTGCTGCGCCCGCGGCAGGCTACAGATTTTGCCGCCGTCGATAGCGATCACTTCTTTCCGCATCGCTTAAAAACCTTTGAACCGCAAGAGCTCATCTACAATCCGTTGGGCACGACGGGGGCCATTTTGATCGCTTCCGGCCGGGTACCGAAAACGGTGAGTATTTTTTTCATCGACGCATTTCTAATTTTACTGTTTTTGTTCGTGTACATACAACAATCGAAGAGCACCGCGCCCATACCGGAATATCGTCCCATGCCGGCCCATACTATACTCATTACCGGGTGAACTGAAAGAAGAATCTGGTGTCGGGGAAGAGGGAGGAGTGAGGCAGGAGCACCTTCCTGGCGCTTACCTTGAGCCCTTTCGCGCGAGAACGGTTTTGGCGGTTTTGAAGATGATCAGCAAGTCGAAAGCGATGGAGAGATTCTTCATGTAATAGAGATCGTATTCCAGTTTCTTCAGGGCGTCCAGTTCCGAGGCTCCGTAAGGATAGCACACCTGAGCCCAGCCGGTAACGCCCGGCTTGACTTCATGCCGAATGTCATAAAACGGTATTTTTTTGACCAGTTCGTCGACGAAAATCCGCCTTTCGGGCCGTGGTCCGACTAAGCTCATTTCCCCTTTGAAGATATTAATGAGTTGAGGCAGTTCATCTATCCTCAGGCGGCGAATTATCGAGCCGATCCTGGTCACCCTCGGGTCGTTTTCTGCGGCCCATACAGCTCCGTTTGATTCGGCATCCTGGCGCATGGAGCGAAACTTGATGAGACGAAACGGCCTGTTTTTTTCGCCCACCCTTTCCTGGACATAAAAGATTGGTCCTGGACTTTCCAGTTTGATCAGGAGTGCCGTGAGGAGCAGAACCGGCAGGTTGGCAGAAAAAAGGAGTACCGCCGCAATCACATCGATCGTCCGCTTGAGCTGAGAGGTCCACCAGCTCGACCTGAAGCCGTCGGAATAGATGATCGAGCTGGGAGGAACTTTTTCCACCAGGATTTTGCCGGTGAGCCTCTCATAAAAGCTCACTCCCTGCTCGATGGAGATTCCTCGCATCTTGCATTTCAGCAGCGTCTTGATCGGGGTTTCACCCCTCAGGTCATCAAGGGCGACTATTATCCGTTGCAGTTTATGTCTGAGGAACAGATCCTCATAATCTTCGAGCCTGGACCGCACAGGCGCATTGTACGGGTTGAAAGTCGGTCGCCCGGTTCCGACAAAACCGCATATCCTGTGCACCGAATCTTGCACACCCTCCACTTCCTGGGCGATGTCGGCGGCAAGGGTGCCGGTACCGACGACCAGGATATTTTGCACAAAATAGCGATTTCTCAGGATGAAATAATAAGTTCCACGCCACAAAGTGACAGTCAGGCATATCCAAATATAGCCTGTCCAGAAAATGAGCGTTGTTATTATCAAAAATGGAAATAAATAATAAATGGCAGCGAGAATGACGCACCCGACTCCAAATGCCTGAATCATCCTGGTAAATGTAATGGGAAGAGTCAAATTGCCATTGACATCGTACAGATCGAAAAAGTAGAGACAAAGCTGAAAAATCAGCGTGACAAGCAGGGCCCTGGCGGCATTCAATGGCAGATCCAGATGAAAAAATCCGGACGTAAGCATGTACCAGTCGACGACCAGCAGCGACAGAAAAATGAGGAGCCCTTCGCCAAGGAAGAACACCATTTTCCTTAAATGATAATAGTTATTGAAGAATACCTGCATTGCGCTGGAGTATGTACTTTTTATTATTAATGTACATATTATTTGCTAGGCTCCATTATATCATCTGCCAAACAAAAAACAACCGCTGTTTCCTGAAAATTGTCGCGAGCGTTCTCGCGCGAGGCTGGTCGCTGACCGGAGTCAGCGCGCGCTGCGCACTCAACCTAGCAATTAAGTTGAGAGTAACAGTCCGCCACTACGATCTGTCTCCGGGACCGGAGATGCTAAGATCGGATGATATGGCAAAGCGGGAAGAACAGCAAAACCCCTGTCAGGTGACCTGATCAGGGGCTAAGGGTTGGTCACAGGAACCATTTTAAAAACCATGGTTCCTGTGTCTGGAGTGAGGAGTCAAGCAGTACGACCGATCCTCCGGCCCCAGAGAGTGGAGCCGAGATCGGTCGTGTGGAGTCTCTAACTTTTCTTAGTGATTTTGATGATCTTGGGAGATGCGCCGGGTTGCACGGATACTACTGCCGAGTATTGACTTTCTTCCGTTCCATTGAAGGCGGTCAGGACAAAATGATACGTCTCGGTTGGCGCAAGGCCCGTCACCGTATAAGATGTAACGTTACCTAATACTATCGGGGCGCCGCCTTCGGTCAGACCTGTTCCCGCGTAGGGGGGAGCGGTGTCGGTTCCGGTCTTGTAATAGAGTTTATAGCCGGTTACCATCTCCGGGTTTGCCGTCCATACGAAAGACACATCTCTGGCATATGATTGAATGGAGCCGAACAGCATGGAGGCCCCCACGGCAATCAGTACGAGACCGGCTCGATAAATATTCAACTTCTTCATTATCTGTGGTTTCCTTTGATAAAGGGTTAATCGTTCGATCTACTCAAGACATTGTCCCGATTTCATGGCTGGGCAGTTGTCGCGGCACCGATGACAAGGTAGCCGACAACTTCTCTATCGTGCCTGACCTCTTGGTCTTTTGACTGTTCCTCTTCGATCTTCACCTTGGCAGCCGTAGCGGACAGATCTTTGCTGCGCACTGTGGCAGTATCGCCTCCCCAGGCGGTCTGCATTCCGGCGAAGAAGGCCGGCTGCTCCGGGAATTGTGTTCCGAAGCTGATATTCGACCAATACTGGTTAATGCTTCTCGCGGTGGCACCGACTTCGTAGAGGAAGCCGGCGACTTCACCCTTGCCCGGTTCCAAGGCAATGTAGCCTATATTTTCCGGGATATGGGCAGTCGCCGTTCTTTCCATTTCCTGCAGTTTGAACTCGAAGGAAGCTCGTTTGACACTGCGGACCCTGCCTGTGACTGCGTCAGCTTCATTGTCCGTGACCACCTGGGTCAGGACGACCGGAATGAGATTATAGGATTGCTGCAAAGAAAACTGTTTCAAGGAAGTGCTGGCGGTGATCGTTCCGGCTTCGACCTTGCGACCGTTAGCCAGAGTGTGTACACCTTTTTCCATTACCATGTAATTGACAGTTTCCTGTGCATGGGTCCGGTTCTGGTAATCCCATTCCTGCAGACGAATCTCAAAGCCATTCCCGTCGATGTTGCGGATGCGCACCGTAACCGGTTCGTCTTCGTTCACGGTAGTGGGCCCAGCGATGACCACCGGGTTGGTGAAGGGATTTTCAAAGAGCACCTTGACCCATTCATGATTGATGCTCACCTCTCCCACTTCGATGGGCAGCGCCGTACCACTTTGGATTTGCTTGGTGGCCGTGGCCGTTGCGCCTCTATCGTCGGTAACCTGCAGAGTGGCGGTGTAGTTGCCCTGGTTGGCATAGGTATGCTGAGTCGTGGCGCCGCTTCCCGTGGTGCCGTCACCGAAATTCCAGTCATACTTGACGATGGAGCCATCCGGATCGGAGGATTGCGAGCCGTTGAAAGAATACGTCAAAGGCGCGCCTCCCTGAGTCACCGCGATGACGGCGGTGGGCTTCTGGTTTACGGTGGCCTGGCCAACGACGATAGGGGTAGTGACCGTATCAGTCAATCCACGGCTGTCTTCGACGGTAAGTTGAGTGTAATAGGTTCCTGCAGTCGTAAAAATATGGGAAACAGTTGCACCCGTCGCCTGGGAGCCGTCGCCGAACACCCAGCTGTACTTGACCAGCGGAGTATTGGTAGCGGTCGAGGAAGAACCGTTGAAGGAGACGGTCAGCGGAGCATTGCCGGCGGCGGTCGAGGAAGAAATCACCGCGGTCGGCGGATAAATCTCACTGGAGGTAAGGGCGTCGGGCATGGCCTTTTCCACTCCGCTGCCATCCACTGCGGCGATAGTGAACGTATGGGCGGCGGAAGAAAACTCGGAAGTATAGGTCAGCTGCCTGGCGGCAGGATCCGTAATCGTCTGGACCAGAACCCCGTTGTCATAGAGACGAAACCCGCCCTGATTGTCCGCGCCATTGACAGCTTGCCAGGTAAAATCGACACTATGGGTCGAACTGACGACAAAGGGGTACGAGGGCGACGGCAGACTCTCGGTATTGTCGCTGTAATACGCCTTGAGCGTAAAGTCGAAGGAACCGTCTTCCGTAAGAAGGGCACAACCCATCTTGGTGAGGCTCGGCTGATTGGTCGTACAAACCTGTACGCCTTCCTTGTAGAGCCGGTAGCCGGCGAGCTGTTTGGTCGGGTCGACCGGGGCGTCAAAGGAAAAATCGATTTCCAGAGTACGCTCCGCAGCTCCGAATGTCATGGATCGCGCGGTGCCTGTTGACACCAACGGAATGACAAGAATGAGCAACAATAATAACAGTAGATTGCCTTTGGTAATGCTGATTAGCCTAGAAGGTAATTGGGCGGTATTCACATGTTCTCCCGGGTGTTGTTTCGTAATTTCCAATAGCTCATCGGAGCGTATTGCTTCATCCACGTTGCATGAGTAAGAAACCCATGCCAAAGCACCATGGCTTCGAAATATTGCAAATTCAGCTAATTAGAAGAATTATTACAATCCAGTATTCATTTTTCCCCTTGGGGAAGTGTTACAAAGCGATACCGGAGATAAATCCTCCGAGATCTGCCGGACCACCTGTTCCGCCTTACGGGAATAGTGGTCAAAACGCTCTTGGCTGCTAATGAAAGCACAAAACGTGCCAACTCGGCCTAAGATAGCCGACTACCTCGGTTTATACATTTCATCTCAAAGTCTTACCCGACTAACATAATTTCACGGTTGACAGGCGGCGAGTCATCCAGGCGTTAGCGCGGTTACTAAATGGGAATTGAATGGCGATAATGGGCAACGAGGGGAGGCGAGGGATGTGCTGGAAATCGCGGATGGGAAGGAGACGGATGACGTCCATTTTTTTGGCTGGAAACGACAAAATATAAATCTTTATTATCAACACCTATTGACAGTTATATAGCCTAATGATATTTTGCTTATAGACTGATTATCATAGATATTTTTATAATGTACATTTTTAATTATTTTAACTTCCTGACATCCTTTATTCAGTTTCATGCAACCGATCAGCAACTGTCTTACCATAGATGTGGAGGATTACTTCCAGGTAAACGCCTTTGCCGCTCATGTGCATCGGGACCAGTGGCAGTCTTTCCCGCTCAGGGTTGATCGGAACACCGGCCGCATCCTCGATATTCTCGACTCTTATGGCATCAAGGCGACGTTTTTTGTCCTTGGCTGGGTTGCCGAGAAATTGCCTTCGCTGGTTCGGGAGATTCATCAGCGCGGCCATGAAATCGCCTGTCACGGCTACTGGCATGAACTGATTTACCAGATAGGCCCTGACAAGTTCAGAGACGATATCCGCCGAGCGAAAGCGCTTCTTGAAGACCAAGTCGGCGAGCGGGTCAGGGGTTACCGAGCTCCCAGTTACTCCATCACCAGGCGGTCGATGTGGGCGCTGAATACTCTAGTCCAGGAAGGTTTCACCTATGATTCCAGTATCTTTCCTATTTATCACGACACCTATGGAATCCCCGATGCACAGCGATTCCCACATACCATAGAGACCGAGGCCGGGCCGCTGATCGAGTTTCCCCTGACGACCGTCTCCCTGAAACTGGGCTGGAAGAAAATCCATCTGCCCATCGCCGGCGGAGGATATCTCCGGCTTCTTCCGGCAGGTGTGATCCGCTCGGGGATTGCCTCGATCAATATCGAAGAACGGCAACCTGCCGTGGTGTACTTCCACCCATGGGAAATCGATCCCGATCAGCCGCGCATACAAGCCGGCATGAAGTCCCGCTTCAGACACTATCTGAATCTTCGCGGGACCGAAAAAAAGCTTATGTATCTTTTTGGGAATTTATCTTTCGCTCCAATGAAAGAGGTGTTTTCACAACTCGGTGTAGCCTGTGCATAGATCCCGACCTGTTGCGGATGCAACCCTTACGATAGAACCCGATTACATCGATCGCAAGGCATGGGACTCGTACGTCGGAACCCACCCTGCCGCCAGCAATTACCATCAATATGGCTGGAGGGATGTGATAGAAGGCAGTTTCGGCCACCGGTGCCGTTACCTGGTTGCCCGCAATAATGGCGGTGGTATCGAGGGGATATTGCCGCTCGTGCTCATGCAGAGCAGGATGTTCGGACGATTTCTTGTTTCACTGCCGTTTTTCAATTACGGTGGCGTACTGTGCGATCGCCAGGAAACAGGCGACGCCCTTCTTGCCGAAGCGATGAAGGTCCAGCAGGAATTCGGTGCTGAATACACCGAATTGCGCCACACCGCACAGTGGTCCGGCCCACTGGCGACCAAGCGCCAGAAGGTCGCGATGATACTTGATCTCGCTCAGGATGCGGAGACCGCCTGGCAAGGTTTTAACGCCAAGCTCCGCAATCAGATCCGCAAGGCGGAGAAAAGCGGACTTACCATAACAGTGGGCGGCAAAGAACTGCTGGCCGATTTTTACACCGTCTTTGCCCGCAACATGAGAGATCTCGGCACTCCTGTCTACAGTTCGAAATTCTTCACCGAAATAGTGACTGTCTTCCCGGATCATACCCGGATCATTGCCGTGCACCTTCAGGGAAAACCCGTGGCGGCCGGCTTGATCAGCTGGTTCCGCGACACCATGGAGATCCCCTGGGCGTCTTCGATCCGCGAGTACAACCCGCTCTGCCCCAACAATCTGCTGTACTGGACCGCGCTGCAATTCGCCATGTCCCGCGGTTGCAGACGATTTGACTTTGGCCGCTCCACACCGGGCGAAGGAACTTTCAATTTCAAGAAGCAATGGGGAGCGAGACCTGTCCAATTGCATTGGCAGTATCTGTTGCCGGAGGGAACCGCAATGCCGGAACTGAATACCAAAAATCCGAAATACGACTTGGCGATCAAGGTCTGGCAGAAGCTGCCGCTGCCGGTAACCAGACTTCTTGGGCCCCAGATCGTAAAGAACATCCCGTGAGCATGCGCATCGACAAGATACTGCCGCCGGCAGTCGCCCCTATCGGCTTCAAGGATATTGCCCGCGGCATTCTTTCCATGCGGCAGGGCAACCGGGCAACAGCTGCCTTTACCGACACGCTGAAGGATTTTTTTCAGATCAAGTACTGCTATCTGCTGTCTTCGGGCAAGGCCTCGCTGGCCCTTATCCTGCAGGCGCTGCATGAGCTGCATCCGAACAGGGATGAAGTGTTGATCCCGGCCTTTACCTGCTATTCGGTCCCGGCCACCATTTTTCGGGTGGGCTTGAAAATCAGGATATGCGACGTTCTGCCCGAGACGCTGGATTTTGATTATGCGGAACTTACCGAACAACTTTCGGCCCCGCGGCTGCTCTGCGTGATTCCTACCCACCTGTTCGGGGTTACCGCGGATATCCCCAAGATCCGCAAGACCATCGGCGGCCGGGACATACCGATCGTCGAGGACGCGGCCCAGGCTATGGGCGGTGAACGGCTTGGCCAAAAGGCCGGCACCATGGGCGATGTCGGTTTTTTCAGCCTGGAACGGGGCAAGGCGTTCTCGACCGTGAAAGGCGGAATAATAGTGACCAACTCCGAGGCAATCGGCCAAGCCTTGCAGAGACAGGTCGAGGCGATCCCAGCAAATAGCCTGGCGGAACAGCTCGCGCTGGCCATGTACGCAGCCGCACTCACGGTGTTTTCCCGCCCCTGGTTGTACTGGATTCCCAGGTCGCTGCCGTTTCTCGGCCTGGGGGAAACGCTTTTCGAACCGGACTTTCCGATCAAACGGTTGTCCGCCTTTCAGGCAGGGCTGGCCGCAGGATGGCAGAATCGTCTGCAGGAGAATATCCACCATCGGGTAAAAAACTCCGAATATTTGGTAAGGCTTGGGATACAGGCTGCCTGCAGCCCGGAAGTGCTGTCGTCGGGCCTGCTCAGATACCCTGTTCTTGCTTCGGACCATGCCGAAAAAATGGCGCTCCTGCAGGAAAGCGACAGGTTGGGCTTGGGAGGAGCGGATGTTTATCCGGGTACCGTCGAGGCAATCGCCGCACTGAAAAATTCTCTCGTCGACGGCACCTCCCAGAAGGCCCGGTCAATCGTGGCAAGGATGATAACGTTGCCCGTGCATCCCTATGTTACCGACCGGCATTTGCACAGGATCGCCGAACTATTTGGTAAAGCGGCTGGGATCGGCGGAACCTGCGGAGAATATTCAGAATGAAGGAGCAGTATCAGGTGACACCACTCAAGGAAATAACGGGGGGCGATAAGCTGAAAATGCTCTCGCTGATGCTGTTCTGGCTCGCGCTTTTTGCCCCGATCTACCCGGCGATGATTCAGGAATGGCTGGCCAATTCCGACAATTCCCACGGCTTCATCGTGCCTTTCGTGGCCGGCTACTTTGCCTGGGGCAGAAGAGACCGGCTCGGTTTCGTCACTCTCCAGGATTCGTGGTGGGGGTGCCTCATGCTGATTGTCGCTCTCTCGCTCTATGTCTTAAGCGTTGCAGGCGGCCTGGCATTTCCGGCACGGGTGGCGATGGTTCTCTCCCTGTTCGGCCTGGTCTGGTGTATGCTCGGCAATGCGACGATCAGGATTCTGGCTTTTCCCATCTTATTTCTTTTGTTTATGATTCCGGTCCCCTATTCGCTGATCAATCTCGTTTCGGGTCCGTTGCAGTTCTTTGCCACGAAAATCTCCGCCACCTTAATCGCAGCTTGCTCCATTCCCGTGTTTCGGGACGGCAATATGCTCTACTTTGTCAGCACCCAACTGGAGGTTGCCGAAGCCTGCAGCGGCATCAGATCAATAATCGCCCTATCGATGCTCGCCGTTGCCTTTGCCAGCATGAGTCATACTGGATGGAAAGGCAAAGCGATGCTCATACTGATGGCCATACCGATTGCCTTGACGGCCAATGTGATCCGCGTCACCGGCACCGGCATTCTGGCTCACTTTTTCGGCGACAGGGTGGCAAGAGGATTTCTCCACGAATTCTCAGGTGTCGCCATCTTTGTCCTCGGATTCGCCGCACTTTTTGGCGTGTTCACCCTTATCAACAGGAAAACACCCGGAAATGTCAAATAAATCCTATGTAATCTGCCTGTTGGCAATGATCCTTGCGGCAGGAATTCTGGCTGCACGCTCGTCCCTGTCGGTACCTGTGGTCATCCGGACAAATCTTGAAAAGATACCTATGTCTGTCGATAACTACACCGCCCGAGAGGCTTTTTTCCCGGACGCCGTTTACAAGGAGCTCAATGCAGACAAACATGTCTACCGCCACTATGCCTCCAGAAACGGCGAACTGGTCAGTCTGTATATCGGCTATTACGGCACTGCCAAAGGCGGCAGGACCGGGCATAATCCATATGCCTGCCTGCCCAGCCAAGGCTCGGCGATTGTCGATACCGATGTGGTGTATCTCCGACAGACCGCAACGAGCGAGGAAATGCCGGTAAATTATGTGCTGGCCCGCAAGGATGGCATCGACACGGTCCTGCTGCACTGGTACCAGATCGCAGGCAGCAAGGTTGTGGCAACGGGATTAATGCAGAATATCGAACGGTTTACGGGCAGGGTACTCCACAATCGCAATGACGGAGCCTATGTGCAGGTAGCGTCATCTTCGTCGGATGGAGATGTTCTGAAGACGAAGGAGAAAGTGCAGCAGTTTGCGGAACGTATCCTGAATCTTCTGCCGGATTATTGGCCCGAAGAGAAATAATGCGAAAGTCACCAGACTTCAAACCTCCGGCCGAATTGTGACGGCGAGGCCTTAGTCGAAAAAGAGGGCTGAAACGTTTCAGGCCCCTCCAACACGAAGTCGAAGGGGCCTGAAAGCTTTTAGCCAACGGTTGCGGGATCTTCCGCAAACCGCGGTTACAGGGTTAGCTCACTTAATTCCCTGCAATCTTGAAACCGGTTGGCGCACTGAGCGGTACGCGTGGCGGTGCGGTGCCGACGGTCAAATCATCGAGCCACATGGTCTGGGCGATGGGAGAGCCGCCGCCGATCCAGGGGGCCAAGACGAACTGCGCCCATTTCTTGGTGGCATCCTGAGCGGTGCGATAGAGGACATCTTTGCGATCGATGACCTGAACTCCGTCCACCCACTGCTGCATGATACCGTTGGCCTGACCCTTGCCGGAACTAACGGTGTTCATCTTCAGATAGACTTCCACCTTGTGCCAACCATTGGTCGCAACGGAAGCCGTAGAGGCCTTCCAGGTGTTCATGCTGTAGTACGGATTGGCGGCGAAGCAGGTACCGGTTGCACCGGCGGCCGCCGGCGTATTGCAATAGGCGACGCTCCTGTTCTCCGTTACCGCGGTCAGGTTGTTCGGCGGAGTGCCGTTGGCGGTGTTGACCCTCATCTGATCCTGGATCGACAGCTGCGGCCGGATGGTATACGAACCTCCGATATCCGAGTTGAATTCGATATAGGTATTCAGGTAGTTGGTCGCCAGCGGCGTCCAGACGCTATCCAGATCGGAGAGGATATTGATCATATGCGGATGGGAGGCCTGTTGCGAGCCTCTCCAGCCCGTCTGGAACTTGACGTAGAATGAGACGTAGAGACTCTCGGTCGGAGTGAACTGCTTCCGCATCGCCCCGCCGTTGGTCGGCTGGGTTGCCCCTTGCGCCCATGCCCATTGCAGGCTGTTGCCCGACTGTCCGCCGGCAACAACAGTCCCGTGAGTGGTGTTGTCGTACCACCCTCTCGCGGCAAAGCTGTTATTGTCAAAGCTTTCCTGGAAAAGCGCGGCAGCGCCTGCCGCCTGAGTCGTTACACTTGCCGCAGACGACTGGCCGGATTCGTTACCGGCCGCATCGATGGCGGACACCTTGTAGCTGTAAGCGGTCGCCGGCGTCAACCCGGAATCCGCGTATGTGGTGGTTGTTGCCGTAGCGACAAGGGCTCCACCCCGGTACACTTTATACCCTGTTACCTTGACATTGTCGGTGGACGCGGTCCAGGACAGGCCGACCTGGGTGGACGAGGTCGCACTGGCGGTGAGGCCGGCCGGTACGGAGGGCGCGGTCGTATCGATCACCACCGCGGGCTGGGTCGTGGCGGTTGCCGCAACCGACTGACCGGACTCGTTGCCGGCCGCATCGACGGCGGATACCTTATAGCTATAGGCGGTGGATGCCGTCAGACCCGAGTCGGCATACGAAGTGGTTCTTGAAGTGCCAATGTTCGTTCCCCCTCGATAGATCTTGTAGGCGGCCACTCCGACATTGTCGGTCGAAGCCGTCCACGCAAGGTTGATCTGGGTGGAAGAAGTCGCACTGGCCGACAAACCCGCCGGTACGGACGGCGCGGTCGTATCCGGCAGCGCCTGGGTTGTGGCGGTTGCCGCAACAGACTGACCGGACTCGTTCCCGGCTGCATCGATGGCCGACACCTTATAACTGTACGAGGTCGAGGCCGTGAGACCCGTGTTGGTATATGAAGTAGCCGTGGAGGTAGCGAGATACGTCCCGTTGCGATAAATCTTATACCCGGTTACCCCGACATTGTCGGTGGCAGCCGTCCAGACAAGGTTGATCTGCGTGGCAGAAGTTGCACTGGCCGACAAACCCGCCGGAACTGACGGCGCGGTCGTATCCGCCGGAGCCTTGGTTGTGGCGGTTGCCGCAACAGACTGACCCGATTCGTTGCCGGCTGCATCGATGGCCGACACCTTGTAAGTGTACGCGGTGGAGGCCGTGAGACCCGTATTGGTATACGTAGTGCCTGTGACAGTCGTCAGATACGTTCCTCCGCGGTAGATCTTATACCCGGTTACGCCGACATTGTCGGTGGCAGCCGCCCAGGCGAGGTTGATCTGCGTGGCAGAAGTTGCACTGGCCGACAAACCGGCCGGTATGGACGGCGCAGTCGTATCGGGGGCAGCCTTGGTCGTGGCACTTGCCGTAGCAGACTGAGTCGATTCGTTGCCGGCCGCATCGACAGCGGACACCTTGTAGCTGTACGAGGTCGAGGACGTCAAACCCGTATCCGTATATGAGGTGGTAGTAGCAGTAGCGGCATACGTTCCGTTGCGATAGATCTTATATCCGGTCACTGCCGTATTGTCCGTTGACGCGGTCCAGGAGAGATTGATCTGGCTCGAGGACGAGGCGGTTGCGGCAAGTCCCGCCGGAGTGGTAGGCGCTTGCACATCGCCACCTCCTCCACTGGCCGGTGCCGTTCCCAAAGTCAATTCATCGAGCCACATGGTCTGGGCAATAGGCGAACCATCGCCGATCCAGGGCGCGAGAACAAACTGTGCCCACTTCTTTGTGGCATCCTGAGCGGTGCGATACAGCACATCGTTGCGATTGATAACCTGAGTGCCATCTATCCACTGCTGCATGATACCGTTCGACAGCCCCTTGCCGCCGCTGATGGAGTTCATCTTCATATAGACTTCCACCTTATGCCACACATTGGTCGACACGGACGCGGCGCCCGCCTTCCAGGTATTAGCGCTGTAATAGGGGTTATCGGCATAGCACGCTCCGGACACACCGGCAGGAACCGGAGTATTGCAATAGGCAACGCTCCTGTTTTCGGTGACGGCCGTCAGGTTGTTCGGCAGGGCGCCGTTCGCGGTATTGACCCGCTTTTCATCCTGAATGGCGATCTGCGGCCTGATCGTATACGGCGATCCGACATCGCTCTGGAATTCCAGATAGGTATTCAGATAGTTATTCGCCAGCGGGCCATACGCACTCGCGGCCAGATCGAGGTCTGACAGGACATAGAACATGTGGGGATGGTACGGCTTCTGCGAACCTCTCCAGCCCGTCTGGAATTTTACGTAGTACGACACATAGAGGCTTTCGGTGGGAGTAAACGATTTCCGCATCGAGCCACCATTGGTCGGTGCAGCTGCGCCTTGAGCCCATGCCCATTGCAGGCCGCTGCCCGATTGTCCTCCGGAGACTACAGTGCCATGATTCGTATTGTCGTACCACCCTCTCGATGCAAAACTGTTGTTATCAAAGCCTTCCTGAAGAAGGACTGTACCGGTGCCCCCTCCGACCCCGGCCTGAGTCGTTGCAGTTGCCGTAGAGGATTGGGCGGATTCGTTGCCGGCCGCATCGACGGCGGACACCTTATAACTATAAGAGGTCGATGCCGCAAGGCCAGTGTTAGCATACGAGGTGGTAGTGGCGGTCGCCACGTACGCACCATTCCGGTAAATCTTGTAGCCGGTTACCCCGACATTGTCGGTGGCAGCGGACCATGCAAGATTGATTTGCGAGGATGAAGTGGCACTGGCCGTCACCCCCAACGGGATGGATGGAGCGGTCGTATCGGATATCGTTCCGGCCTGGGTCGTGGCTGTTGCCGTAGAAGATTGGGCGGATTCGTTGCCGGCCGCATCAACGGCGGACACCTTGTAGCTGTAAGAAGTCGATGCCGCCAACCCAGTGTTGGTATACGAGGTGGAGGTAGCAGTCGTCAGGTATGTTCCATTCCGATAAATCCTGTAGCCAGTTACTCCGACATTGTCGGTCGACGCAGTCCAGGTCAACTTGATTTGCGAGGAAGAAAGTGCGCTGGCCGACACGCCCGATGGCGTGGCAGGAGCGGTCGTATCACTCCCGCCGCCTCCGCCGCTGCCGCCATCCGGCCCGACATAGGTCGTGCTGAGAACGAAATCGTCGATGTCCATTGCCTGCCAGGAAGACTGCCAGCTGCAGCCGGTTGCGTGGTTCCCCATGGAAAAGTGCTGCATCATGGAGAAAGAGCCCCCGCCGAAATTCCAGCCTGAACCACTGTACTTTCTGACACCATCCAGCCAAAGCTCCAATACACCGCTCGCCAGATTGATATGCCACTCCCAGCTATGCCAGTTGTTGTCCCATACCGCGGCAAGATCCGCATGACTGAGAACCGTCACCCAGCTCTTGGTATTCGTCATTATCTGCAAGTTGCCCGTATTATACAGAGAGCCGCCATTCTGATTCATATTCAGATAAATCTCGCCGGCTGAACCCGTGGTGTTGAGCCGCCACAACTTCAAGTAGTTGGAACCCGAGCAGGGAGATAAATCCAGAGCAGGCGGCAGCTTGGTGTAATATCTCATGTAGATATCGCTGTTTGAACCACCGAAGTTATACAACAGCACTCCACTGTAATCTTCCCAGGAAGTGCCGTTTCTCCAAGTTTTATACGATTTCCCGCCACCTCCTCTGCCGGGAGCCGTAATTTCGCCGGCATAGTGGGTAACCCCGCCGATGGTCGCCGACTTGGGTCCATACCACTGCGCCCATCCGGGTGGGGGACTGGTGGTTGCAGACGTACAGTTTTGCGAACAACTGTCAAAGTTGTCTTGAAAGATCACCGCCGCATATGCGGCCGGTGAAGACAGAAGCGCAAACAACACAAGAATAAAAATCCTTTTTCTTTGTGATCCCATTGGAACTCCATGATGCAATTTCGATTAAACCTGACCATTTCTATCAGAATAGTTCATCATTTTGTTGCAGCTGCGCACTTCTTTATCTTCCACGGTGCAAGGTGTACTGCGCTGCGACGTCACATTCGGAATCAAACTTCAGGTTCAATCAGTTATTTGCCCTGAGGCACAATCAATTAGCTGCTGCTAATCCAACTTGGATGGACCGTCACGCTTAGGTTCCATCCATACTCTCTAAGGGGAAATGCGATACCGGAGTCAATACGTACCATTCATGACCCCGAATCATCGCACGTACCTCCTGTTTTCATCTTCAAGGATGAGGAGGTGGCTCAAACATACAACCCAGGCTCAGCAGCACAAACCATGCCAGCATTCCCGCAACTGAAAGGTTGTCATGGCAAATTTACTTAATATCATAGTCTTATATGACCAATATAGTTCAAGGCGAAGCGCTCATTCGACCCTGTCGGCTCATTAAACCGTCAGGCATGATTACTAAATTGGAATTGGCATTAGGTTTGCAGTGCGAAATGGTAAGTTCGGATTCGGAGGAGGATCTGTCTTTGCTTTTCGGGGGAGGACGATTGACAAGGGAGGGGAAGAACTGACACCCCGTGTCTTACTCTTTATCTGTCTTGCGATACCACATCGTAAGCGACGGCCAGAATGGATCCGGTATATGCCTCGAAGGTATGCCGCTCCTTCACCTGCTCGAATGCCCGCAAAGCAAGGGGGGCATACGATTCCGGACGCGCAATAAAGTCGGAGACAGCCTGGCGCAGTGCCTCACTGTCTTCCGGTGGGACGAGGATTCCGGTCACGCCATGCTCGAGATAATCTTCGGTGCCGATGGTGGCCGTCGCCACCACCGGCTTGCCGAGCGCCATCGCTTCCAAAAAAACGACCTGCCCGGTGGACTTCACGAGTCTTTTCAAGGGGACAACCACCATCGAGCAACCATGGAGAAGATCGAGGTATTTTCGGTAAGGAATATCGATATGCACTTCAACGTTGGGAGGGAACTGAATTCCTTCGACGAGATGGCGGTCGCTCACCACAACCACTTTCACCTTCAGGCCTTCGACGGCAGCCGCCAGGGTGGCATAGTCCCGTCCGGTCCGGCCGGCGCTGAGGATGTACCCTGCCCCTTCCGTCATTCTGGGTTGAATCACGTTGGTGTGAAATGGCAGAAACCTGATGCACTCTTTCGGGAGTCCGAGCCGCTCGGCATAGGTTTTGATTTCAGTGCGGGCCGAGACGAAGACCACTTCCGCAGAGGCAAAACAGAGGCGTTGCACACACCTCTTTATCTTCCATATGATCCTGTCACTGAATTCGTCGAGCATGAGTTCTAAAATGATGTGCCTTGGCTTTTTCCATCTCAAGAGAGTCCTCGTCAGGCCGAAAATCTGCGCAGTCTTGATATCGGCGGTAATGACCACGTCGTATTTTCGGCATTGTTGCCAAAGCTTGACCAGCCTCGCCGCCAGGGCAGCAACCCCGCCGGTCGTCGCAACCGGTCCTCCGGTGCGAAATATATAGTCGGTCTTGCTGCGCCAGACAGGACACTGATCGATCTCGATATCGGTTAATATTTTTATGTCCTTATCCAGTATTCGACTATTCATACCTTCGCCCGATGGCCGACTGCAGCACCATTGATAAAAAAATCTTCGTATTGTTGCACCCAACGTTTACTCGAATGATCCTTATCTACAAAACGCAGACCGTTGGCAGCAAGGATCGCCGAATTCCTGGGATCGGCCATTTGTTCTTTCAACAGGAGGGCGAGCCGCTCATCGTCATCGACAGGAAACAAGAGTCCTGTTTTTCGGTGGCTGACTACCTCCGAAATCCCCGCCACATCGCTCCCTATCACCAGCACTCCTGCCGCCATCGCCTCCAACACGCTGACCGGCAGCCCTTCGGAAAACGAGGGCAGACAGAAGGCATCGAAGGCCGCCAGCAGCTCAGGGATGTTGTCCCGATAACCGGTCAGGATGACTCGATCCTGCAAACCCAATTCATGAATCAGCGTCCGCACTTGGTGTTCCGAGTTTTCGGCGTCGCCGGCAAAGCCGGTGCCGACAAAAAACAGGCGCAGCTGAGGATGGGTGTCCTTCAGGCGACCGGCCGCACGAACAAGGCAGACGTGATTTTTAACCTTTCTGAAGTTGGCAACGGTGCCGACAACAAAATGGTCGTCGGTCAGTCTCCACGTGCTGCGAATACTTTCACGAGTTCCCTTTGCACGGAATTTTTCAATATCCACCCCATTGACGATTTGGTGGATTTTTTGTGTGTGCCGAGAATACCTTCCCCTGAACCTTTCGGTTATAGCCTTGGAGACTCCGACCACCCCGTCCATTCCATAGAGCATCCAATGGAAGACTTTGCCATGGAAACAATTGGCTAAATTCTCTACTTCCGGCACCGAATGTTCGGTGTAGATCAGCTTTTTACCATGCACTTTGGTACCCAAAAAACTATAAAAACACGGCATGTAATGGTGGGCATTGACGACGTCTATCCCATATTTTTTGACGATATTTGCCACCTTCACCATGGCGGAAATATCAAGACCCTGTTTTTTTTCGATTATAAAGACATCCTGGCAGATGGCCCTGAGCGGCTCGACCAACACCCCGGCCTTGAAGGCTGCGACAAAAACCTCGAACTTTCCGGGGTCGAGGCTTCTCGCCAGATCGAAAACCACTCGCTCCGACCCGCCCGCGTCGAGTTGCGGCAGCACAAACAAAACTCTGGTTTTTTGCATGAAAAACCTCGCTTCTACAGACGATGCGTGTTCATCGACTGCGATCGACGTCGACCGACCGATGCCTTTCAGTACGGACCCATTTGTCTCCCCGATATAGTCCGGTCAGGCAAAAAATATCGATCACCGATTTCCACAGCAAAAACACCGGGGCATAGAGGGCCGCCCGAAACACACTCCCGGGAGATCCGGCAATAAAAGCCCCCGCAACAAAGAGCAGGAGTTGTCCGGCCATCAAACCTAGCGCCACGGAAACAAAGACATTTTTCATACCAGAGGATGGCAACAGTAAGGCAAGGACCAGGGCGATGCAAGTCAGATTGATCTGCAGGGAGTAGTTGGGGAAAAGCAGCGGAAATGAGGCATCGATTTTCTGCCAGTTCCGTTCTCTGATCCCCTTGACGAACAACCGAAAGCCCAAGGTCTTGGCGATACGGAAACGGCCACTCGACCACCGCAGCCGTTGGCTGGTCGCCTGGTTGAGCGAGCGTGATTCCTGATGAAATACCTTGGCATTAGCGGCAAAGCCGATCTTGATATTGTCCTCGACCAGTTGAGCGTAGTACTCCCAGTCCTCGCCGGCTGTGAAAGCTGTCCAGCCTTTTTTCCGCAGCAGTTCGGACGTGAAACATAGCCCATTGCCCATCAGATACGACGACCAGCCCAGACGGTATTTCGCTTCGTGATAGAGCTGGTTGCCTATGGTGCGGGAGACATACAACAGCTGGGTAAACCAACTGTCGTCCCGATTGCCTACTGCGTTATAGCACTGGATGGCCCGCTCGCCCCCATTCAGCATGCGGCTCAATTCACGCAGGATGGGCGGGTCGACGTAATTGTCCGCATCGACCATGAATACGGCGTCGAAGCCGTCGAGATTCACATAACGCAACCCACATGCTAGGGCTTGACCTTTGCCTCCGTGTTCGGGACTGTTTCTTTGTATCACTTGCACCGGATAATTCTTGCAGATCTCGGCAGTCCGATCACTGCAATTGTCGGCAACGATAAAAATCTCGTATTTCTCTTGTGGATAATCGATCTGTAAAAGACTTTCGCACAGTTCTCCAACCAGGAGTTCTTCATTGTGAGCCGGGACAAGAATCGCAAAACGGTTAAGAGGCTCAGCCGGGCCGGGCGGAGACTCCCGCATGATCAGGTAAGCGAGCGCCAGTCCCAGGAGATACACCGTCGACAGAACGAGATAGAGTATCAATGGCGTCAGAACGATATAGAGCAAAATTGACCACATCGCCAAACCTCTTTCAGATGAGTAAATTCACCTTTTTTTCGTAACGGCTTCTAATCCGCTCTGACCGGAGTAAGTTTTATCCTCTTGGCGCTGGCGGCCAGCCGTGAATAACCACCACGCAACCGCATAAGTGTTCGCCATATCCTGGGAAGAACCTCGAATTCCAGACCGTAGAACACTCGATACAATAAAGGTCGGAAAGGCAGATCGTAATAACCGACGAGAGCTACTGCCTGCGGCTTAAACTTTCTCTTGAAGCTCTCCTGGGTCGGTGTCGTGCCCACGCCTCGAAAGCTGTACCAGGAGCATCCCCTTTCCTTGGCCCAGCGTATACTTTCCCAGAGATAGGCATAGTAGGTGTGCAGCTTATTATACCTGGACGGAGTACCCATATGCATCGCCAGGCACATATCGCCGAACAGTATGCAGATAAGGCCGCCGATTACTTCTCCTTGATAAACAGCGAGAAAGAGTCGTCCGTTACCCTTGGCAATATATTCCTGCCAGAGGAGTTCCTGGTACCTCAACTGCCGGCACATGAACCCTTTGCCGACCGTAAACTGACTGAAGATTTCGTAAAATCGGCGAAGTTCATCGAGCGTTTCGGCAGGACGAATCGACACTCCCTCCTTTCGCGCTTTTCGTACGCAGCGACGCGCATCGCGATCGATAGATGCAAAGAGTTCTTCCTCCGTCGCGGCGCGGCCGAGGTCGATGCGATAGACATCCCGAGGCGAATTCCAGAACGACCAGCGGTGCTCCAGATGGACAAACCCTTCTTTCACCAGAGGATCCTCGTTTTGACTCACCAAATCATCGCGAACGTTAGGATCAATGCGCAAAAAAATGGTCCTTTTCTTCCGTGCTTCTTGCCGCACGCAGTGCAAAAGGATCTTAAGGACACTGCTATCGTCCGAACCATAGAGCGGACCCTTTGGCGCGTACATTATGGAAAGACCGGTCCAGGGAATTTTTTTAATCAGGACCAACATCATCCCTCTGACTGTATGACCTTCCTGGGCCAAAAAATAGGAAGGTTGCCAGCCGTCAATTTCCCTCACCCTCCCCCACGCATAGGCATTGAGAGGATGGGCATGGCAAAATTGCACAACGGATTGGTCCCAGAAGTCCCGCTCCCCTTCATCTATTTTTCTAATTTGCAAGGTCATAGCACCCTCGACGTATCGAACCGGGGAGAAACCTGCACCCCGAGAATCTTCCGCAGCCGTATATCACCGACTCTTGAAAAACCGGCCTTCTCGATGCCCCGGATCGAGGCCAGATTATCCCTGTGAACACACATAAAAACCCGTTGCATTCCTTTGCAGTTCAGGTAGTTCACGATCATTTGAATGATTCTCGGATAAATTCCTCGTCCCCGCCAAGCTGGCAGAGTCAGACAAAACTTTATTTCGGCCTCCCCTTCCTGAAGCGCCAGCAGTCGATTGCGGTGGTTATGAAAGTAAATCCAACTAATATGTTGCACTCCTGAGATATCCTTAGCGACAAAAAAGTCTCCGACACCGTCAAAGTCATGGCATTGGAACTCCCAGGGAAATGGTTTCAGTGATTTTTTGATTTGTTCAAGATCGCTCGAGTTTCCCTTGATACATTCAATTCCGGCTATAGCTTCGAGATAATGTGACTCAGCCTGCAAAACACTTTTCATGTAAATAAGAATTGGTTCATTGAAAAACAGCGTTTTTTGTACAAGGAAGAAGAACTCGCTCCCTGAAAGGTCTCTCAATTGATTTTGCAGAATCTTGCAATTACGTACTATGCTTTTCAAATCGTACCCCTAAGGGATAGAGGACATGAATTTGCAGGGAAAAACCTCAAACTCGGCAATAACAGTTTTCGATTGCACGACACCACGCACCGATGCTGTAATTTTCTCTGATGTGTTCTCCACCTGCCCTGCCGAGTCGACCGCAAAGATCGGAATTTTGGGCCAATAATTGTATTTTTTCTTTTATTTCCCGAGAATTTCCGGGCGGGATGAGAAGGCCGTTGACACCATCGGTAACGATTTTGGGCACTCCTCCTACGGCCGAAGCAATGACCGGGACCGCCGAAGCCATGGATTCGAGCAGGGCTAAAGGAGTGCCTTCCGTTAAGGATGGCAGGGCAAAAATATCAAGGGCCGGATACCAGCTCTCAGGATCGGTCTGGAATCCGGCAAAAGTGACATTATCCGCTAACCCTTTGGCTTTAGCCTGTTGCTCCAGCGCTTCTCTTTCCGGGCCGTCGCCTATGAAGAGTAGCTTCACCTTGATTTCCTCATCCAACAACTCCTTTGCAGCTTCAATAAGATAGCCAAGCCCCTTCTCGGAGCTGAGTCGTCCCAGATACCCGACCACAAAGTCATCTGGTTTAAGCCCAAGAATGCACCGTTTTAGCTCTCGGTGAGCCGCCAATTCAGCCGCCTCGTAAGGAAGCGATACCGCATTGGCAATGACCGAAATCCTGAATTCCCGAACGCCGCTATCGATCAGTTCTATTTTGATTCCCTCCGAAACGGCAATAATTATCTTGCACAACCGTAAGGCATATTTGTCTAAGAGGTTATACATTCGTAATTTCAAATCTGTGGCAATAAACCCGTGACAGGTTGAAAGACCGTTTATGCCCAACAACCGAGCTGCAAATTGACCGCAGATATCTGCAAAGTATCCGTGAGTATGCACCAGGTCGAACGCTCCTTTTTTCAGAAAGTCATGCAACTTTTGCGCTACTCGCATCACTCTCATGGGGTCGCCATTGGTTTTCATTGCGACAGGAACAGTTTCATAGTCATATCCAAGCTGGCGAAGTTCTTGTCCAAAATAGAGTTCCGTTTCCCAAGGCCTCACAAGAAGAATAGGTCGAATATCGAACCGGTTACGGTTGACTGACCGCAAAAAATTCAAGCTAACTTTTTCAGCTCCGCCGAATGTGATCGGCGTAAGTATATAGGCTACTTTTAATTTGGGTGCTTTCATGTACAGGCTGCTCCTTTTCAAGCAATCGCTGCAGTACGGCAGATAAAATGATATAGAATATCCAGTAAACCGAATATGCCTGGCCGAGAAACATGGCACTTACAATATGGCCAATGAAGCCGGCTCTGGTCATCTCAGCAATCCTGATCAGTTTTTCTGATCGGGAGTTATCTCTGATTTTCCCAGTGATATTGAATACGTTAAAACTCATGACACAGAAAAGAATTAATCCGAACACTCCTGTTTCCGCTCCTACCTGCACTATGCTGTTATGGGGAGCCTGCCATTGTGTCGAGAGAAGGCCACGTGCCTCGCGATCCCTTCCGACTCCCTCGTTGAAGCGGTTCATTCCTACGCCGGTTAATGGTTTAGCCATCATTAATCTCAGACCGATTTTCCATATTGTAATTCTGCCTGTTTCAGCGGTAACATTGTAATCATCCTGCACATCAAGAATTGTTCTATATCGTTCTGAAAGCATATTGAAAGACAATAGAACTACTATAACAGTCATTGCCAAAACAAGTTTCTTTACAAGTGAGATATTCACCGTCGTTGTTTTGACAAAAAATAAATAGGCAAAAAGGGTGCTACAAGCGAGAAACCCGCTGCGTGAGCCAGATTTAAGCAATACAATTACACATATAATCAAATTGGCAATCGATATCAGTTTCACGAAACTTGTATTATCTTTACTGAGGAAAAGCAAATTAAACGCTATGAAACAGATTATAAAAAACGCAATATCATTTGGATCGAACATATTGCCATAGGCTATACGTCCCTGAGAAAACTCCCCCAACACCAGAACAAAAATAGCATATATTGAAGCCCCGCAGCAGCACGAGAACAGAAGAAGGCGAATCTTCTGAATTGAATTTACAAGTTGGTAAAACAGAAGAAAAAATAGTACATGGATACTGCCATAATTCAAAATGTCCTTTAGCGATGCACTTCTATAGTAAGAAAACGGAACGCCTATAATCATGATTATTAAGAAATAGATGAACAACCTGAATTGCTTGCTGTTGAATATTTTGTCATAATCTTCCTTGGGATTCAATAGGTAAATTAATAATGTGAAAACACCAACAACCAGTGTAGGCCTCAATGATCCAAGAAAAAGCAGATAATCCTGCGGTCTGCATAAGAGGATAAACGACCAGACGCTGAACAGGATAAACAGTGCACTATATTGGTTCTTATCAGAGTCAATAGACTGAGTCTTTACCATAATCATCACGAGCGAAGAGAATAGGCGAACTAAAGATTATACCGGATTGGTTGCGGCCATCATATGATCTTTAAATTTTTCCTCTATTTTTTTTGAAAGTTGATCAACGAAAAACGATACGCAGAATATAAGTGATAAGGTCATCAACCAATCGATCGAAAAATATCCTGTCGGAGAAACAAATAAATACATATGAACTATATACATAGTGATCACCCAGGTTGATAGTGGTAAAAATATTCTATAGATAATTGAAGGCAATACCATAAATTTGCAAATTTCAACTGCCGTATATGAAATGATGAGCATAAATAAACTGCTAAAGAGCTTAACATGAAAGAAAAACTTCAATATAATCATCATAATCAAAGTAAGTATCAACACAGAAACTATGAAAAGCCGTGAGTATGAAATCTCATTGTTCGCCATCCATATCCCGACTGGAAATCCTGTAATTGTGAGCCAGAGAGTATATCCCAAAGGGAAATAATGGTCAAATATTAGCAACAACAAAACGGTCAAACCAGAAAATACGAACGAAATAGTTTTTTTTCTATTTAGATATTCCAAAAGTGGATAAATAAAATAGAAAATTAATAGTACGGTCATGAACCATAAACCGGCACCATATGGGCCAACCTGAGGAATCTTGAGCCATGTCCATATACCATGGATCCCCAGCCAACTCGCCACCGTCTGTATTGACAATATATTGTCTTTCTTTTCGATTAAAAAAAGGATAAGTAATAAAATATTGACGATCGTAAATGGAATGCCGATGCGATACAATTTTTTTATCCAAAATGACTTAAACTCATAAGAGTCTTTGTATCTTGTGCTGGTAAAAAAACCTGAACTAATCGAAAATATCAATAGACCAACCGCAGAGATTACCCACCAATGGCTCATTAACGGTATAGGGACGAGGTGAACATTCCAATAATGACCAAAAATAATTGCAATGATCGCAAAAAATTTTATCACACTCATATTTTTACTTAAATTGTTCTTATTAGCTGAATCCATATGAGTTTGAACTCCGAACTAAATTACCTCATGATATGTGAAGTTGAAGAAATTTATCAACAACACTCGGCCACTCAAAATTACTCTTCACAAATTCAAATGCTCTTGACGAAAGCTGTAAGCAGGAATCTTCGTCACCTAGCAGATCTCCTATTTGTTCTACAAAATCATTTGCCGTCAGCGCGGTTCGAGCACAATACAAAACATCGTGAGAGAAAGCGTCGAATACGGACAATATTTCCGGAGTCGTAACGATCGGCAGGCAATGACTCCATGCTTCAAGTATTTTGTTTTGCAGACCGGTTCGGGTAAATATGGGGTAAGCTCCAACAGAAGCAGTCAGCAGGTAGTTTGACATATCGTCAATCTCACCTACAATTTCAACATTTGGGCAAGAAGAACCAGCTTCCAGCATAGATTCGGTAGGATTACGTCCAGCAATGACGATTCTACACTGCGGCAGCCTGTTCTCAAGCAGAGGAGCTACGCTTTGTATCAGGAACAGTGCTGCTTCTTCGTTTGGCTCGTATCCATACACTCCATGAAACAGAACCATTGGCTTCTCTGAAGAGGTGCGTCGGCAAGTACGGTCGGGTAAATCGACACCGTTTGGAATGATTCCTATCGATTTGTCTGGCAACAATGTACGCAACCGATGCGCATCATCATGAGCTACCACAGATATATTTTTATATCGCGCCAGGAGACAACTCGTCTTGTTATGGTAAATCCAGAGTGATTTTATCGCCCGAAGAAACTCTTTGACGCGGCCATTGACTAAGTGCTTAACAACATCTCTTTTCATCAAAGGTCCGACCTCATCGATCATGTCAGCTATCGAAGATTCAACACATTCAAGATTCGCAAAATCTATAATAGAAACCAAACCGTGCATCAGAATTATTGAATCTTTGTCTATATGGGACATCAAAAGCAAACCGCATTCTTTAATGAAAATAGCTCTAAGCGTAATGTCATATTGCATTTCTCTTTCTAGCAGGATGCCGTGAAATTTGATGTTTTTTGAATCGGCCCAATGTATTGCTTCATTAATGTTTTCTCTAGTTACTGGAGCAAAACAATGAACCTCAAGATCATTTCTGCGAGCTGCATTTACCAGCAACTTATTGACTCTCAAGCTATATCCATTGAGTATTTTATGAGGACTTTCGCTGGTAATTGATATTATTCGGATTGCCATTATCTTTCGCTATAATGAATTAAATTTTAATTTACCTATTATCAATAAGATATTTGTTAACTTACATCAAAATTTAGCTAGCTTGAAAACAGGCACTACACTTTGCACCGTCGAAACAAGAATTTTTGCTAACTCCTTTATTTGGAATAAATTAACTCCATATCGAACGCTTTTCAACAAATGCAATAAAGCCAAATAGTGATCAAGTTGTTTTCTATAACAATAACTTAAATTTAAATGTCTGTCGTAGAGTATATTACGTAGTTTATGCATCGCGATCTTGTCATCCGCATGTTTGACGAAATATGATCTAAACAAAGTAATATGATCGATGAGAGTTGGGACAATCTTCTCCATGCTATGTGTCGTTAAACTGTTATCATGTCTATAATAATCACTGGTAATAGTGTTGCTAAAAGCAAACCTTGCTTTTGACTCCAGATACACTCTTATTATGAAATCCAGATCCTCAGCTCGCATAATTTCTTCATTAAATACTACATTTAAGCATACTCTTCTTCTTAACATAAGTGATTGAAGCTGAATAAATGATTCATCAAGCAGCGCGTGGAACATATTTTCTGTAATTATATGCAAATTTTTTTCGGTAGTTATCGTTTTCAAAGAAGTGGTAAATTTACGCTCAGCAAACCAATTTTTTTTGGGTTGCTTGTTCGCAGAATCGATTATGTTAAAATTAAAGAATATAGCATCAAGATTATTATACGACTCAAGATATGTTATACCCTTCCGAAGATGTTCCGGATGCCACATATCATCTGCATCAAGAAATGCAATATACTGACCTTCCGCTCGCAGGAGACCTGTGTTTCTTGCACCGGACGGTCCTTTTTTTCGTTGATTTTGTATAAAGTTTATCTTTAGATTATTGTGTGACAATTGAGTTACAATGTCGTTGGTATTATCTGTTGAATAATCGTCAACTATAATTAATTCAAACAATTGATATGTTTGCTGCAGCACGCTATTTATCGATTGAGCAATATATTTTTGTGCATTATATGCTGGAATTATTACTGATACCATAACGCTCATTTTTCTTTCTCATTCTTACGATTTCTATTATAGTTTCTCACGATTATTCAATTTCAGAAGAACTTATATCTTGTCGTTTCTTTACTGAGATAATATCCTGTAATTGCTCTTTTTACCATTCTCATACACACAAACAATATTGGCGACTTTTTTACTAATGACTTTATCAGCCAATAAATTCTTATTGTCAAATTCATGAGATTGATATCTTTAGGCAATATATGTCGCCAGGCGGTATATTTCAGATATTGCCAATATTCGTTCCGATAAGCACATTGACTAATCAAAGAATCTGGTTTTCGTTCATGTGAAAAATGAACTATAGCAGCATTTGCGAAAACATTCTCTACTTCATGCGCCTGATATTTATAATATTTATTTACACTTTTTAATATATATACATTAGTATGAACATTCCATTTTATCGGCAATGCATACCAAGAATTACAAAACAATGCATTCATGACGTCCTGGTCTGCATAAAGCAGGCTGCCATTTTTCTTTAAATATTCGTATGCCTTTTCTTCAAAATTACTTTTTCTCAACTTAACCAGATCAAGCAATATGACGCCGGCATTAAAATAGCTAAAGCTATCTGGTATATCCAATACCCTGTTTCTATGCCTTGCTCCAGGTTCTTCTACTGCGCCCAAAATGGCGTATTCCGGTAGCTGAATGTCCCATAGCTCACTCAGATCTTGTCTGACTATAATATCACAATCCAAATATATACATTTATCAAAATTCTTTAAAAGCGATGGCAATTGAAATCTTGCGTAAGTTAATCTCGATATATACAAACCTACTATGATTTTAAAAGGTTCATATTTTTCGCAGCTTATATTGATGTACTCTAGCTCGAAATGTCGCAATTTCTTGAGTAGCTCGATTTTCTCTTTTGTTTTATTGCTAAGTTTTTCATGCAAGAGATAAACACATAATATTCTGTCATCACCAAGATTTTTTAATATTGAACAAATCGCTGCTGCCAGATGATGAGCGTAATTATCATCCGATGCCATCGCCACATGTATTTTTTTATCAATCGTTTTCATAATAATTGATGTTGTTATTTCATATTTCGATCGTTGATCAGTGTCTATTTTTCATTACCGACTCACTGCAGTAAGTGCATATTTCATATATGCCTTCAACATCACTGGTCTTTCTCGAATTGTTTTCAAATAATACATATTGGCCTTAGAAAAATTCTGATCAAGATAGTAATTGTTGGCCATGCCATACAATACTTTGGCTCGTATATACTTTTCTTTTTTTGGGTTATCAATCTGTCTTGATAGCGATTGTTCAAACCCTTCAAAGGTTATCCCTTGCCGGTGATTTTGACTATCTTTCATATGAATTCGCGTTACGTAGTCATTAATAATGTAATCCAGGCATTTATCAGCCATCAATTTACATCCTGCTTCTTCCGCATTTTTCATTACCTTCCAACGCACATTAATCTCGTCAATACTGATGACATCTTTGTCTTCACTCAAATAATGATTGGTGCAGCTTTTCTCATGAAGCCGATAATTGACCATTGGTTCAGCCAGATATGCCACATCATTGCGGAGAGCAAAGAAACACCAGAGATACCAGTCTCCCGCATATGGCAGATCAAGAGGAAACTGCGCGATCTTGTAGCAATCA
>Ga0154407_1044_pt5 | contig 29453 bp, 27 predicted proteins | sample RifGroB2_FD_115911 | JGI IMG/M metagenome (GOLD analysis project Ga0154407, IMG submission 115911) | Desulfobacterales bacterium GWB2_56_26
CCAGGGCATTGTAGACATTATGCAGGCCGGGCGGGGCGATATCGAGCTGGCCCAGTTCCCCCGCCGCATTCTTCACGGTGAAGTGCACCCGGCCGTCCTGCCAGGAGATGCCGTCCCCATAGAGATCAGCCTGCGGGGTCAATCCGTAGGTGATGATCCGCTTTTTAATGGAGGGCAGAATATCCGCTATATTCTCATCATCGAGGCAGACGATTGCCGCGCCGTAAAAAGGAATCTTGTCGATAAACTCCAGAAATGTCGCTTTGATGTGTTCCAGGTCCCGATAGTAATCAAGGTGCTCCAGGTCGATATTGGTCACCACCTCCACCACCGGCGAGAGTTTTAGAAATGAACCGTCGCTTTCGTCCGCCTCCGCCACCAGGAATTCCCCGGCGCCGAGTTTGGCGTTACCGCCCAGGGCATCGACTTTGCCGCCGATAACGATGGTCGGATCGAGTCCCGCGCTGGCCAGCATCCAGCTGACCATGGAGGTGGTCGAGGTCTTGCCGTGACTGCCGGCAATGGCGATGCCATATTTCTTCAGGCGCATCAGCTCGGCCAGCATTTCAGCCCGCATGATCACCGGCACGTTGGTCTCTTTGGCGCGGACAACCTCGGGGTTGTCTTTGGGGATGGCCGAGGAGGTCACCACCACATTGGCCCCTTCGATCCACTCGCTACGGTGGCCCTGATAAATTTGACCGCCGAGCCGGGCGAGATTTTCGGTGATGGCCGAGCAGCTGAGATCGGATCCGGAGACTTTGTAGCCAAGATTCAGCAGGAGTTCGGCGATCCCGCTCATGCCGATGCCGCCGATGCCGACGAAATGGATGTGTTTGGTTTTCCTGTTCATGGGGTATTGCCTGTGTTTGTCACTGGAAGATATTCCTATCCTCTTGAGATTATCTTTCCTTCAGGACCAGCTGGCAGCAAGCCACAATCTTGGCCGCCGCATCGGGAAATGACAGTTTTTTCATGGCATTGCCCATGGCAGTGAGTTTCTGCTCGTCCTGGATGAGTCCTGCGATCTCTCCGGCGAGAGCCGCCACACTCAGTTCACTCTGCCTGAACTGGATTGCCCCGCCGCCATTCACATAGTAGTTGCCGTTGATTTCCTGATGATTGTCGGCCGCAAAGGGATACGGAATGAGTATCGCCGGCGATCCGACCACGGCAATTTCCGACAGGGTGGTGGCCCCGGCCCGCGACACCAGCAGGTCCGCCTGGCCATACACTCCGGCCATATCGGTGAAAAAGGGCTGCACCAGCGCGTCCATCCCGCTTTTCTCATACTGCTCGCGGACATAGGCCGCATCGTGCTCGCCGGTCTGATGGATCACCCGCAGCCGTTGCCGCACCCCCTCCGGCAAGGTCGGTAGAGCTTCGGCCACCAGCCGGTTGACCGCCTGCGCCCCCTGACTGCCGCCCAGGATCGCCAGCGTCTTCTTGTGCTCCAGGCGTGGCGGCCGGTTTTCGGCGAGGGCAAGAATTTCCTTTCGTACCGGATTACCGGTATAGACGATCTTCCCCGCCGGAAACCGGGCCTCGCTGCCGGGCAGCGACAGACAGATACGGTCGACTATCCCGCCAAGCTTGCGATTGGCAAGGCCCGGCACCGAGTTCTGTTCATGGATGACGGTGGGGATACCCAGACTCTTTGCGGCAACCATAACCGGCCCGGTGACATATCCGCCGACCCCGAGGACAAGATCGGGCTTAAAGCGCCGGATGATTCGGTGCGCCTGAAAAAAAGACACCGGCAGGTAGGTGATCGCCCTGAGCAACTCCAGCGGATTTTTGCCTTTCAGCCCGTAGCATCTGATGTTCTCGCTCGGAAAGCAGTAGCTTGAAAGACTCTTGGTATCGACTTTGCGTTTTGTGCCGACAAACAACACTGCCGTGCCCGGTATCTGCCGCTGAAATTCCTGGGCTGCGGCCACCGCCGGAAAAAGATGCCCCCCGGTCCCGCCGCCCGTCAGGAGAAGGCGGATTTGCCTGCGTTTAAGATCGTCCTTCAATTTTTTGGTACTCCCGGCATTTCCGCCACTTGCAGACATTGCAGCCCGAGAACCTCTTTTTTGAATTCACTGCCCCGATGGCCGTAGCTGGTAAACATGTCGAAACTGGCACAGGCGGGCGAAAGGAGAACCACATCGCCCGGCCTGGCGATTGCGGCGGCGCGTCGGACAGCTTCATGCATCGAACCGGCCCGGATGATGCCGACGACATCCGTGAGTGCCTCCTCCAGCAAGTCCGCGGCCTCGCCGATCACGATCAGCTGCCGAACTCTGGCCGCCACGCTTTCCCGCAGCAGGCGATAGTCGTCGTTTTTGTCCCGGCCGCCGGCGATGAGGAGGACATTGCCGGAGAACTGCTGGAGTGCGGCGATGACCGCGCCGGTATTGGTCGCCTTCGAATCGTTATAGTAGGAGACGCCGTCCACTTCAGCGATAAACTCGATCCGGTGAGGGCCAAGGCGGAATTCCTGGAGACCTGCCAGCACCGACTCTCTTTCGCAACCGAGCGCCCGCGTGGCGAGTATCGCGGCCGCCGCGTTCTGCAGGCCGACGTTATTGTCGAGGGCCGTCCCGTCCAGCGGGTACTCTTCCACCTTGCCGTCAATCTTGACATGAATGACATTACCCTGGATCACGGCGGTATTTTCCTCATGTGTGCCAAAAGATCGCACTTTAGCCCGGATTCCGTCCGGAACTTTACGGCAAAGCCCGTCGTCGCCGTTGACGATGGCGCAATCCCCAGACCGCTGGTGCATGAACAGCCGCATTTTTATCTCGGTATAATTTTCAATACTGCCGTGCCGATCGAGGTGATCGGGGGTGATGTTGAGCAGCACACCGACATTCGGGGCAAAAGCACCGGCACTTTCCAGCTGAAAACTCGACACCTCGACCACGACGATATCATGGTCAGAAGGCCGACACAGATATTCATAGAGCGGGGTGCCGATATTGCCGCCGACAAAGGTTCTTTTCCCCGATTTTTGCAAGAGCTCGCCGATCAGCGTGGTGACCGTGGTCTTGCCGTTGGTGCCGGTCACGGCCACCACCGGCACGCTCAGAGTCCGCCCGGCCGCAACCGCTAATTCGCCTGCGATTGAGATACCTAAGGCTCGCAAATCCCGGATAACCGGCCCATCAAGATTCACTCCCGGACTGACTAGAATAAGGTCTACCTGCCGCAAAAATTCGACGGTATGGCCGCCCGCCTCAAAGAGCACCTTGGTCTCGCCCAGAAAGTCCCGCTCTTCCGCCAGAAACCGTGGTTCGGGCCGACTGTCCGAGACCAGCACCTCCGCCCCGCACAGCCTGGCATATTTGACCGCGGCGCGGCCGGAGATGCCCAGACCGATGACCGCCACCTTCATCCCGGGCCCTATCATGGCAGCGTCATTTTTCATCGCAATTTGAGGGTGGCAATGGCCAGAAGACCGAGAATGATCGAGACGATCCAGAACCTGACCACGACCTTGGGCTCGTGCCAGCCTTTTTTCTCAAAATGGTGATGGAAGGGGGCCATCAGGAAAATCCGCTTGCCATTGGTCAGTTTGAAGTAGCCAACCTGCATGATGACCGACAAGGTTTCCAAAACAAAGATGCCGCCGACTATTGCCAACAGAAATTCCTGTTTGATGATGATGGCAATCGAGCCGATCGCCCCGCCCAGGGCTAACGAGCCGACATCCCCCATGAACATCTGGGCCGGATAGGCGTTGAACCAGAGAAACCCCAGACACGCGCCAAAGATCGCCGCACAGAAGATGGACAGCTCGCCACTGCCGGGAACATGAGGAATCTGCAGATACTCAGCCAGCACGACATGGCCCGCCAGGTAACAGAAAACCAGGTAAACGGCGGCGGTCACCACCGTGGGGCCGGCCGCAAGTCCGTCCAGACCATCGGTGAGATTCACGGCATTGGAGGCACCTATTATGACGACCACCGCGAATACCACATAGAACCAGCCGAGATCCGGCCGAATGTTTTTCAAGAAGGGAAAACTCAGGTGACCATCGAAGCCGGGGGTAAAGAAGATGAAACATCCGACCACGCTAGCCCCGATGACCTGCAGGATCAACTTGCCTCTCGCACTCAAGCCCTTTGAGTTCTTCTTCTTTATCTTCCGAAAATCGTCGATGCCGCCGATGAACCCATAAAACAGGGTGATGAACAAACAAAGCCAGACCAAGGTGTTATCGAGACGGGCCCACAACAGGGTGCCGATAAAAATGGCCGAAAGGATGAGGAGTCCGCCCATGGTCGGCACCCCTTGTTTGGCCAGATGGGTGGCCGGACCGTCGTCACGGACCACCTGGCCGATCTGAAAACGCCGCATGGTCCGGATAAAAGCGGGCCCAAGAACCAGGACGATCAGAAAGGCGGTGAGTGCACCACAGATCGCGCGGAAGGTAATATAACGGAAGACGTTGAAAACGATCAGATCCGTGTGCAGGGGATAGAGGAGATGATACAGCATGCTATTTCAATTTCACAAGTGATTACATGTTAATGTCTTCAAGGGGACGAAAGACCGCAACCCCTTATTCGACCAGCTTTGCCACAATGGTTTCAAATCGCAAACCACGGGATGCTTTTATCAGGATCAGGTCGTCTTTACCAATCCTTTTTGTGGCGATCCTCTCTTTTATCCAGCTCACTGCCGCGTCCTTGTCGGCGAAGGTTCGGATGCTCTCCGCGGGGAAACCATGGGCGATCGCCCCCCGCTGCACATCGTCCCGGAAATCGCCGACCACCCCCACCCGGTCGATGGCGAGTTCAGCGATCAACCGGCCGATGTCGAAGTGGGCTTGGGCCGACGCCTCGCCCAGTTCCCGCATGTCGCCGATAATTGCCGTGGTCGATTTCCTGGCCATCTGTTTCAAAGTCCGGAGCCCGGCCGCCATGGAGGCCGGGTTGGCGTTGTAGGTGTCGTTGATCAGGGTAAATCCCGCTTTGGGATAGAGTATCTCCATGCGCTTGTCGGCCGGACGAAAATCGGCGAGGCCGGCCGCGATCTCGGCAAGGCTCGCTCCAGCCGTCGCGGCGGTGGCGGCTGCGGCCAGGGCATTGGCGACGTTGTGCAGGCCTGCGGTAAAAAGATGAATCTCCGCCGTCTCCTGTCTGTAATGCATGGTGAAAATGATCGCCCCGCCGTTGTCCTGGACGACCTCCGAGGCCCAGAAATCGGGCGGACTCGCGTGATCTTCCTTGCTTACCGCAAAGGTGACCTTTCGCTGCGGGTATTTCCCGGCGAACTGCCGTACCCAGAGGTCGTCGAGATTGATCACCAGCGTGCCGGACTGTTTGGTGCCGGCAAAAAGCTCCTCTTTGGCCCTGGCCACCCCCTCGATCGTGCCCAGCCCCAGCAGATGAGCACCATGGATATTGGTGATGATGCTTATGTCGGGATCGGCGATCTCGGCCAGTCGGGTCAGTTCCCCCGGCATATTCATGCCCATCTCCATGACCGCCGCCCGGTGGCTGAGATCGAGCGGCAAAAGCGAAATCGGCAGGCCGATGATGTTGTTGAAGTTGCCTCTCGTCTTCAGGACACAGCCGATCGGATTGTCCGGACCCTCCGGCCATTTTCTGGCAAGAATCGCCGCAATCATTTCCTTGACCGTGGTCTTGCCGCAGCTGCCGGTTATGCCGATGACCACCTGCGTGGTCATCCTCGCCAGCCGGCGCCGACGGAAGGCGGCCAGATCGCCAAGAGCTTTTTGACTGTCCGGCACGAGGATATGGCTGACACCTGTATCCGCGGTCGAAGACGGCATCCGCTCGACCATCAGGCAGGTCGCACCATTCGCCACGGCCTGTCCGGCAAATTCATGGGCATCGTGCTTTTCGCCCCGCAGGGCGACAAAGAGCCCCTTTTCGGAAGCTAATCGACTGTCGGTTATGACCGGCCCCAGGAGCCTGCCGGTCCCGTTCCCCGGCAGCAACGTGCCGTGCACCGCTTCCGCCGCCAGGGTGTCGGTCCAGGACAACAGGACGTTGCCGGCTTCCATGCGGTCGTCGAAAAATCTCTTGCCCTGGATTGTCAGTTGATAGGGCTCATGGCCTTTGCCGGCAATCACCACAATGTCGTCCGGCCCGCCGGACTTGATCGCGCAGGCGATGGCCGTTTTCCGGTCGCGGATCACCGTGCAGCCCCGGTCCATTGGCTTCCGCCCGGCCAACCAGGAGGAGTCCTTGACATATTCCGTTCGGTTCTGTATGCCGGCCAGGATCTGTTCGACGATCGCCTCGGGATCTTCCGTACGCGGGTTATCGTCGGTCACTATGGCGAGATCGCATAATCTGGTCGCAATCTCGCCCATCACCGGCCTCTTGCCTTTATCCCGGTCGCCGCCGCAGCCGAAGACCCCGATGAGTTGGCGATGGGGCAGAGCGGCCGCCGTCGTCAGCACCTTCTCCAGGGCATCCGGCGTATGGGCGTAATCGACGAAGACCGCCGGCGTCTGCACAGGCCAGTCATCGCCGGGAGAAACCCGCTCAAGCCTGCCCGGGGCACCAGTGGCGACCGTCAGGGCCCTGCAGGACTGGGCTTCGTCGATACCGAGGGCGCAGCTCATGGCCACCACCGTCAGGATGTTGTCGATATTGAAGCGTCCGACGAGAGGTGTGGAAAAACGGTGCTGCCCGGACGGCGTCTGCAGAACGAGATCCGTTCGGGTGAGCCCGGCGGTATGATTCACCAGGCTGACGGAAGCGTTTTCCCCCTCCCCCCAGCTGACAACCTTCTTCCCGGTTTGACTGCAGACCTCATGGAGAGTCGCAAGCCAGGCCGGATTTTCAGGCCGGCTCTCCACATCCGGCAATACCGGCAGCACCGCCCTGCCGCCTTCTACCAGGTGTTCGGTAAAAAGCCTCGTTTTGGCCCGAAAATAATCGTCCATGTCGAGGTGATAATCGAGATGGTCCCGGGTAAGATTGGTAAACGCAACAACGGTAAAAATGAGCTCGCCGACCCGCCGCTGAGCCAAGGCATGGGAGGACACCTCCATAACCACATACTCCACGCCGCAATCGACCATTTCCCGCAGAAGTTGCTGCAGCAGCATGGCCTCCGGCGTGGTGAAGCGGGTTCCGATAATCTTTTTCGTGCCGTCCGCCAGGGTATACCTGTTGTTGACCGTGCCGATAACCCCGACCCCGTGCCCGGCCTGTAGCAGCACCTGCTCCAGCAGGTAGGTCACCGTAGTCTTGCCGTTGGTACCGGTCACCCCGACCAGGGTGAGTTTTTCGGCCGGCCGTTCGTAAAAATTGGCGGCTACCGCCGCATAGGCCTTATTCGTATCGGGAGTTTCGATGACTACCACATTGAGTTTCTGCAGCTGATTTTCACTCACCTTGCCGGTTTCGCAGACGACTGCCGTGCAGCCGTTGCCCACGGCATTTTCAAGATATTTGTGACCATCCGTTCCGGTTCCTGAGAGCGCGACGAACAGACTCCCCGGCGTTACGGTTCGCGAATCCGAAGTGACCGAGGTGACACCTTTTTCTGTAAGGGAACCGGATGAACCGACAACCCGGCAATTAACGCCTCTCAAGAGGGAAGCGAGAGTATGATGAGTATTCCTGATTGACATGAACTTTTCCCAGGAGGTTGAAAGTCATAGACCGGATGTATTCCGGTTGTTACTTCTTGATTGTACTTTTCGAGAGCTTTTCGAGGGTAATTTCCTCGCCTTTTTCGAGAATCAGGGTGCATTCCGCACCCTCCTTAAGCGTGGTGCCGGGAGAAGGCTTCTGCGAGACGACCTTGCCGGTTCCCTGAATGCTGATCTTCACATGAATCCCCTGCAGCAACCGTAAACTCTTTCTGAGACTCTGGCCGCGAAGATCGGGCATAATTGCCTCCAGCTGCGGATCTCTTCCTTTACTTCCATGTACATTTGCGCGCCCCGAATTCCGATTTTGTCGCTGGTAATTACCATCGTCGGATAATTCGGGCTCAACCACGTCGGCAACGGTTCGGGCGACTTCCTGCAGAATGGCTATTCTTTCGACCTTGTCTTCGACAATCTCCTCGATAGACCTTTCCAACATGGCGTTTCTCGGACTTGGCCCTCCCGGATCGTGCTCGGCCACCACTAAGAGTGTCATTTCATTGCCTCCGGCTGGAATTTTTACCAACAGCAACTCGTTGACCTGGATCTTCTGCTGTCCATTCGTGAACGTGGTGGACAGAATTGCGTCGCCAAAAAAGAGCGCCTCCCCTTCTCCCTGCCGGGCCTGACTGGCTAACAATTTATCGATATCATAAAATTTATATGATGGGCCTGTCGATTTGCCCCCTTTTTCCGCCTCATTGCCAACCAACAGCGCCTCGACTCCGGTTTCGATATCAAGACTTTTACGGACCACAAAGGGTCTGATCCTTTCGCCGTTACCCAGAAGCAGCGAAAATACCGTCATCAGCTTCAGAGGAGTTGCCTGCTCCGGGACCATATCGAGCCAGGGCGGAGAAGAGGCCAAGGGTCGCTGGCCGCTCGGCGATATTTCGTCCGATTGCCTCGACGACCGGAAATCCGTTACCGTTTTTTCATGCAATCCCAACCACTCCCAGAGCTGGACCTGATTGCCCAGAGCACCTTCACCCGACCTGAGACTCCAGGGGACAGGCGAATCGGATCCGGCCGTCTGTTCCTGCAGGATTGCCGCATCCCGGAGAAATGTGCGAAACTTATCCGGCAGCAGAATGGGATTAACGAATTGATTTTCGAGTACTTCCCGAGGATATTGAGTGAAAGCGTTGGGGTCGAATCCCGGCAGTTGGGCGCCGCCAATCATCTCACCCGACCGGCTGTTCATGATATAGGCCAATACTTTATTGGTCCTGTGGTGTTTTTTTATCTCCTCGACCAATCCATCCAAAACATCCTGGATCTTCAAATCGAGGGTCAACACCAGATCCTGCGGCGTGTTGAAACGTCCCTTCTCTTTTTCGGATGTACCGGATGCCATCATCCGGTCGTAATAGAATTCTACTCCTGCAAGACCTATGCCATTCTCAACATAGCCGATCAAGTGAGCCGCCTGCGACTTATTGGGATACACCCGCTTTTCTTCCCGCTGCAGGTAGACGCCGGACAGGCGCTTGGCTTTCAAGGCAATTTCCTGATCCTGGCTGATATCTTCCGCAATCCAGAGCCGCAGCACACCACTTTCCAGCTGGCCTTTCAGCGTCTCTTCATCCAGGGACAATATTGGCGCAAGTTCCATGACCGTTTCCGTTATGGAATTGATTTCCTGCGTTCTGACGTATACCGAAACCCTCTCTTTATTGATTGCTACCTGTTTGAGATTCCGGTCATAAAACTCACCTCGACGGGGATATTTGGGAGTGAGATTCTTGGTTATCGAGGCGAAAGTTTCTTTGCAAGAGGAGATGAACTGGTAATTCTGTTCAAGGGACCAACCAGCTGCCCCCACAACCATAACCAGCATGGCATACAGGAGAATCCGCCTGCCCCTCTTCGCATTGTGTACTCTCAGGCGGGACTGCTTGGCCATAGGTTATTTGCAACGTGCTGTTTCCATCTCAGTTGAAGCGCTCAACCTGATCGCCGGAAGCTGCAAAAAGCGCCAATTTTTGCCCCGCAAGCTGCTGGATATTGTCAGGAGCCAGAAACCGGGCTCTGTGCGCCAACAACTCGATATTTTTATCCATCGACTCATGGCGCTGGTTATCGACAGCGGTAAAAGACCGTTCGATATCGTGCACAGCCGAAGCGAGGACCATATTGATCGTCAGTACCAGGGGCAGCAACACCAGCGCCACCTTGCCGACGGCCTTCATCACCAGACCGCCCATCAGCTCGCGGGTATCTCTCGCCCGCAGATGGTGTCTTACACCAATATTGATCACCGGTCGTAAATATGCTTCCTGCGTATTTTGATAATTCATGACTTCCCACCTTCTCTCGTTATTTTTTCTGGGCAACCCGTAATCGGGCACTTCGCGATCGTGGATTTTCGGCAACCTCCTCCGCGGAGGGCATCACCGGTTTTGTTGTCAGAACGTCCAACAATTCATCGCTTAAAAACTTTCTCTTGACGATTCGATCTTCCAGGGAATGAAAGGAGATGACACAAAACTTTGCTCCCGGTTTCAGAAACCTCGCCCCGTCGTCAAGTATCGTTGCCAGGTTTTCGAGTTCAGTGTTGACGGCGATGCGCAACGCCTGAAACACCTTGGTGGCAACGTGGATCTTCTTTGGATGGAAACGCCTGGGAACCGCATGGGCAACGATCGAGACCAGTTGCTTGGTGGTTTCGATCTTCTGCTCGGCCCGATACCGGCAGATCGCCGCGGCTATCGGCCGGGCCTGCCGTTCTTCACCGTAGTAGAAGAAGATATCCGCCAGCTCCTGTTCCGAGCAGGTAGCCAGAATCTCCTGCGCGGAATTTTTCCTCCGGTTATCCATCCGCATATCGAGTGTTTCGTCGCGCTGGAAGCTGAACCCTCGCTCCCCGATATCGAGCTGCAGCGACGACAGCCCGATGTCGATCAACAGGCCGTCAATCTCGCGGACTCCCAGCTCGTCAAGCCCCATTGCCAGTTCGGCGAAATTCCGTCTGATGACGGTCAGCCTTTCGGCGTAAGGCTGCAAACGTTGGGTGCTGCGCTCTATGGCGCTTTCATCCCATTCAAAGGCGATGACGCGGCCGTCCGGCCCCGACCGGGACAGGATCTCTTCGCTGTGTCCGCCCAAGCCCAAGGTGCCGTCGACATAGACCCCGCCTGGCTGCGGGTCGAGGAAGCGCATGCATTCATCCAGCAATACCGAGCGATGGATCTGCTCTCCCGGAAGACGCTCGCCCACTACAAAATCCCCATCCTGGAAAGGCTCGCTTTAAAATCCTCGAAGCCGTTACGGGCGGTATCGTTTTCGGCAAGCAAAGCTGCCTTGTCCCAGATCTCGACCCAATCGATCATGCCCGACAGGATCACTTCCTTGGTCAGATTGGCATCAGACCGGAGATCGGGAGGCAGGAGGATGCGCCCCTGCTTATCGAGACTGCATTCGACTACACCGCCGACGACGTAACGGACAAATTTCACGATATCCGGCTCTCCGCCCTGGGATAGAAGCTTGGTCTCCAGAGCCTCCCACTCTGCCAGGGGATAGGCCCGGAGATGATCCTTCCAGGGGGCGACCATCAGGATCTCGGGGCCGCTTTGTCGCAACACATCACGGAAGCGGCTGGGGAAATTAAGCCTCCCCTTCGCATCGAGAATGTGTTCCGATCTGCTCCGAAATCTACCTTTCGCCACCGATCACCCCCGAGAACCACCGAAACCAACCCCGCGCCCTTTTTCCCCACTTTGCACCACTCTTCCCCTTTTATCTCAGCAGCCAATTACCTGTCAAGGGAAAAATGAGTGACATCAATATGATAAAGTCAGCGAGCAATACTCAATCCAGCAACAATATATAGTGTTTCAAGTAAGCTGACATACCACATATAGGTGACAAACTGTCATAAACGAAGAAAGTGGGATATTCCCGACAAGGGAACCGATAATCGATGTATTTTCATAGAGTTCGGAGAGATACACGGGGAAGGAACGTGCTTAGTGGTGAAAAGTGGGGGAAGAAAAAAAATTAAAAAAGGGTGACCACCGCGACCGGCAGTCACCCTTGTGGGTGATGGTATGTGAGCAGCTTTATTGAGACAGCAGTTCGAGATAATCGCCTTCACCGGCGAAACCGTGTTCGGTGCCGGGATAGACACCCGCTCGCACCTCCTCGTCGTACTGCTTGATGGCGGCCTTCATCAGCGGGGCCAGGTCGGCGTATTTTTTGACGAACTTGGGAGTGAACTTTTCAAACATGCCGAGCATGTCATGGATCACCAGGACCTGGCCGTCGCAGTCCACCCCGGCGCCGATGCCGATGGTCGGCATGGCAAGCGATGCGCTCAAGACCTTGGCGAGTTTGCTCGGCACACACTCGATGACGATGCCGAAGGCCCCCGCCTCTTCCAGACCTTTTGCTTCAGCGAGCAATCTTCTCGCTTCTTCGATGCCTTTGCCCTGCACCTTATAGCCGCCCAGCTGGCTGGCGGTCTGTGGGGTTAAACCGATATGGGCCATGACCGGGACACCAGCGGCCACCAGCGCCCGCACCGTCTCGCACATGGCGAGCCCCCCCTCCAGCTTCACCGCGTCGCAGCCGGCTTCTTTAATAAAGCGCAGACCGTTGATCACCGCATCCCGCACACCGGTGTGGTACGAGCCGTAGGGCATGTCTCCCACTATAAAACTCTCCGGGGCGCCACGGCGCACGGCCTTGGCATGATGCAGCATTTCCTCCATGGTCACCGGGACGGTCGAATCGTAGCCGAGCATCACCATTCCCAGGGAATCGCCGACTAAGAGGATATCCACGCCACACTCGCTCAAGAGCCTCGCCATCGAGGCATCATAGGCGGTCAACACCGTGATCCGCTTCCCCTTCGCCTTCATCGATCGTATCTCTGTAACTGTTCTGCGCATAGTCGTATCCTTGTTCAGAGGGTCTGATGGTTGCCCCTTTCAATCTTCATCGAAAAGGGATTGCTGGATGGCTGCCTGCCGGGGCACCTTGCGCTGAAAGTGCTCATAAGCCCTGGCGGTCGCCACTCGTCCGCGGGGTGTTCTTTTCAGAAAACCCGACTGGATAAGAAACGGCTCGTAGACGTCTTCAAGGGTATTTTTCTCTTCACAGACTACAGTCGCCAGTGTCTCAAGACCGATCGGCCCACCCTCAAACTTGTCGATAACGGTCAGCATGATCCGTCGGTCCATGTCGTCGAGACCGAACTCATCGACCCCGAGCAGGTTGAGTGCCTCGTTGGCCACGGCGCTGTCGACGACGGCATGTCCGCCCACTTCGGCATAGTCCCGCACCCGGCGCAGCAGCCGGTTGGCGATCCGCGGGGTCCCCCGGGACCTCCGGCCGAGTTCCAGGGCGCCGGTGCGGTCGATTTTCATGCCGAGGATCTTGCCGGAGCGCTGGACGATGGTCACCAGTTCCTCCGGACTATAAAATTCCAGGCGCAGCACCACGCCGAAACGGTCCCGGAGCGGCGGGGTGAGCAGCCCGGTGCGGGTGGTTGCTCCCACCAGGGTGAACTTCGGCAGATCCATCTTCACTGACCGGGCGCCCGGACCCTGGCCGATGATTAGGTCGAGCTGGAAATCCTCCATGGCCGGATACAGAACTTCTTCCACCACATGATTCAGCCGATGAATCTCGTCGATAAAGAGGACGTCCCCTTCCTGCAGACTGGTGAGGATGGCCGCCAGGTCTCCCTGTTTTTCGATGACCGGGCCGGAGGTGACCTTGATGCCCGCCCCCATCTCGTTGGCGATGATATAGGAAAGCGTGGTCTTGCCAAGGCCGGGAAAGCCGTGAAAAAGCACGTGATCGAGCGGCTCCCGGCGGGCAAGCGCGGCCTGGATGAAGATGGCAAGACTCTTGCGCACCTGCTCCTGGCCGATGTAGTCCGACAGCCGCTGCGGCCGGAGAACGTTGTCGCTCACCGGTTCCCGCGTCTGCTGTTCCGGGCTTACCAGTCGGTTGCCGGAGGTGATGTCTTCCTCAATATTCATGCGAGTGTTTTTAGCGCCTCCCGAATGAGAATCTCGATCCTCAGTCCGGAAAAGGCCTCATCCCCCAGTTGTTTTTTAACAGTGCCAATCGCCCCTCTCGCCACCGCATCCGGATAGCCGAGATTGGTCAGAGCCGACAGGGCATCGGCTACTACTGACCCTGCGGCGGCAATAATTTCCCGCTCCCCGTGGGGCAGGGGTATCGCTCCATGAGTTAAATGAGCCACCTTTTCTTTCAACTCGACGCAGAGTCGCTCCGCCGTCCGCTTGCCGATTCCGGGCAGGGTGCTGAGCCTTTTGATGTCGCCCGCGACGATGGCCTGGCAGATTGTCTCGACCGGCATGCCGGACAGGATCGACAGGGCAAGTTTCGGGCCGATGCCGGAAACGGTGCGAAGTACGAGAAAGAGTTCCTTTTCCCGCTCGTCCAGGAAACCGAACAGGGTAATGGCGTCTTCCCGGACGTTGGTGTGGATATGGAGAAAGACCTCGCCGCCTTTTTCCGGGAGTCTTGCGACGCCATCGGTCGACAGGATCACCTCGTAGCCGACCCCACCGACATCGACCACCGCGCGATCGAAATATTTCAAAAGAATTCTGCCGGTCAAGGTGGCGATCATGGTCGTCTAGGAGGCTGTCGGATTATAGCAATTTTTTCTCAGATCGTGGCATTTTCGAAAAGAATTAATTTTCGAAAATAACGAAGAGATGGGGGAAAAGGGCATAATCCGACAGGCTCCTACAGGTGAAGTTGATTGGCATGGCAAATGGCCACGGCCAGGGCATCGGCGGCATCGGGGCTAGGGCTGCCGGAAAGCTCAAGCAGGACCCGCACCATGTGCTGCACCTGCTCTTTGGCCGCCTGGCCGTAGCCGACCACCGCCTGCTTGACGGCGCGGGGGCTGTAATCGTAGACCGCCAGGCCATTCTGCATCGCCGCCACCACCGCCGCCCCGCGGGCATGGCCGAGTTTTAAAGCGGAACGGGGATTGGTGGCGAGAAAGACTTCTTCGATTGCGGCCACAGCCGGCCCATGGACCTGGATGACTTCATTCAGACCATCGAAAATTTCATTGAGCCGGGTGGCAAAAGGATATTCAGGGGTCGTCTTCACCACACCGCAGGCCACAAAAAAGAGCCGGCCGCGGTCCATGTCGATGACGCCGTAGCCGGTTTTCCTGCTGCCCGGATCAATGCCGATAATCCTGCCCACTGCTGCCGCGGCTAAGAGATTTGCTCCATGAGGGCATCGTCTATGTCGAAATTGGCATAGACATTCTGCACGTCGTCGTGATCCTCGAGGTTTTCCATCAGTTTCATGAGCGAGCGGGCGACCTTTTCGTCGGTGACTTCTACGGTGTTTTTCGGGATCATCGACACCTGGGCATCGAGAAACTTAATGCCGCGCTCTTCGAGGGCACTGCGGACCGTCTCGAAGTCTTCCGGTGAAGTGTACACCTGGAATTCGCTCTCCTCCTCGACGACGTCCTCGGCTCCTACCTCCAGGGCCATATCCATCATTTCTTCTTCCGAGATATTTTTCTTCTCGACTTGAATGAGGCCCTTCTTATCGAACATCCAGGAGACACAGCCGGACTCGCCGAGATTCCCGTTGCTCTTGGCAAAGAAGTGGCGGACGTCGGCCACGGTGCGGTTGCGGTTGTCGGTCATGCACTCGACCAGCACGGCAACGCCGCCTGGGCCATAACCTTCGTACATGATCTCGTCGTAGATTTCGCCCGCGATCTCACCGGTACCCTTCTTAATGGCCCGGGCGATGTTATCCTTCGGCATGTTTTCGGTCTTGGCTGTGGCAACGGCCGTGCGCAGGCGCGGATTGCCCTCGATATCGCCGCCGCCGGCCCGGGCCGCAACCGTAATCTCCTTGATCAGACGGGTGAAAATCTTCCCCCGCTTGGCATCGATTGCCCCCTTTTTCCTCTTGATTGTCGACCACTTCGAATGTCCTGACATATATCACACCTATAAAAATTCGTTTATTCTTGCTGCAACTCTCTTTCGGGACCCGTCTTACGATAGTCCATCCCCAAAACGAAAACTTCTCTACTCTCGGTACGGGAACTTTTCGGTTTCAGTACCTTTACCATGCCAAAAAGTTCCTTCATCCGGTTTACGAACTCCGGAAAATCCTCACCCTGAAAAACCTTGCAGATATAGTGGCCCTTATCCAGCAGCAACTCTTCGGCAAGCGCCAGAGTTTTGCGCACCAGATTCAGCGACTGCTGGGAATCCGACCATCTGTTGCCCGTGGTCTTCGGGGCCAGATCGGAGATCAACACCCGGAAGGCCGGGCGGAACTTGCGGACCTCAACGACCATCTCCGGGGCCATGATATCCTGGCACAGCCAATGAATCGGCGACCCTCCCGGCCGTGGCGCCTGATCCGCCTGTTGCAGGTCGACGCCGACCACGATGCCCTTCGGTCCGACTACCTCCGAGGCAAACAGTGACCAGCTGCCCGGATAGCAGCCAAGGTCAAGCACACTGTCGCTCCGGCTGAGGAACTTATACTTCTGCTGTACTTCCTCAAGCTTATAGATCGAGCGAGCGGGATATTTATCCTTTTTCGCCTTTTTTGCATAGTAATCGTTTATTTTACGCACGTATTAGTCCATTTATTTTTCTTTGACAAGACGAAAACCGGCAACTTTTTGACGTCCTTGTGCCCTGTTTCAGACCGGCCTTTCATCCCTGTCATGGCGCAGATACTCCGCAACCCACGACAGGGCCGTCTGACGATCAACCACCGCCCCCTCGACCCTGGCGATCTCCAACTCAGCAAGAAGCTCCGTAAACAGCGGGCCGGGCGTGAGATCAAACTGTTCTATAAGGTCGCGTCCGGTGATCAGCCGCGGCCCACGCAGAACCGGTTCGATAAATTCCAGGTAGGTCTGTCGAACCGTCTCGTACAGCAGGGTCAGCTCTTCTTCCATCCGTTCCGGTTTTTTCTCTCCCTTGCTGGCCAGGCTGTCCGCCATGGCCAGGAGAAAAAGGCCCGGCAGATCTCGACCCGCCCGGCGACACAGCTTGACCGCAGCCCGCCGGGTGATCCGTCCTCTTTCCAGCTGCAGGTTGCAGAGATGAAAGGGATGCATATGCATAGCGATAAGTCCGCCGGTGCGCTCGGTATCGGCGTTGCTCCAGCGGCAGCGCTCGGCAAATCGCTGGAAGATCTCTCGGCCCACCTCGTCATGCCGGTAAAAAGTCACACGGCCCTGACCTTCCGGTGGAAATTCCCGAGTCGCCGGCTTGCCGATATCGTGCAGCAAGGCCGCCCACTTGAGTGAGACTTTCGCGTTCTCCTCTTCGAGATACCGGGTGATAGCTTCGTCTCCGGCGAAAAAAGAGCCAGGCTCGGCGATGATTTTCTCCATCATCTCCAGGGCGAGAAAGCTGTGGCCGAGGACATCGAGATGATGGAATTCCGGCTGCTCCACCCCCTCCCCCTCATACAGTTCGGGCAACAGCAGGCGCAACAGCCCCGATTGGTCCATGGCCGTGAGGGTCTCGGCGGTCCGATCCGAACCGAAAATTATCCTCATCTCGTAAGTGATCCGCTCCGCTGCCACTCTCCCGATGAGATGGGCTTTTTCCCGGATCTCTGCCGCCGTCTCCGGCTCGATGACAAAATCCAGCGTCGCCGCCAGCCGAAAGCCTCGCAGCATCCGCACCGGGTCGGCCGCAAAGGCCCCTGGACAATGTCTGATACGCCTTGCCTGCAGATCGGCGAGTCCGCCGTTCGGATCGAGGATCTCGACGGCGGCCTTGTCCGGGGTGAGCGGTACGGCCAGGGCATTGAGGGTGAAATCGCGTAAGGAAAGATCTTCTTCGATGGTCGGCACGCCTGCGCGGAAACTCGAAAAATCGATCTGCTCTCCGTGCCACACCACACGTATCACCTCGTCATCCGTCGCCGACAAATCAACCAGGGCGCCGCCGCCGAGTTCCTGCCGCAGCAGTTCGGCAAGAGGCCGGACGGGTCCTGCAGCCGCGATATCGAGATCGTTGGTGGCCCTGCCCAGAAGCCAATCGCGAACGGTCCCGCCGACCAGAAACAGCCGGACGCCCCTTCTCTTCGTCACCCGCAGCAGCGAGGCGAGAATTTCAGGCGGCGAGCTGGCCCAGAAGTTCCGTATTTTTTCAGGCGTTAGGCGATGCACCCTTTTCTTTCCTTCCTGTATTGACTATATTCGGAAAATTCGTCACTTGGCCGACGCGTCGTTTATACCGCTCTCGCAGTTCTCCGAAATTTCACTCACAATCCTGCTTCGATTATCAGGCGATACCACGGTTGACACGAAAAACGGTGTGTCAAGTTTATAAATATACCACAAACCATAAAAGTTTCACACCCATCCGCTCCATAACAATTATGTCGAACGCTCAACCCTTCCTGTATCTCGCCCCCATCCGCGGCATCACCGACTCGTTGTTCCGGGAGACGCTGTTCCGCCACTTCGCCGGCTTCGATGCGGCGGTGACACCCTTTATCAACCCCCAGCGGAAAGCCCTGTACGAAGACAACATGCTCCGCGATGTGCTGCCAGAGCATAATGGCAACCTGCCGCTCGTTCCCCAGTTGCTGCATACCGATCCCGAGCAGTTCCTGGTCCTGGCCGGGCGGCTGGCGGAGCTCGGCTACAATCACATCAACTGGAATCTCGGCTGCCCCGCGCCGATGGTCGCGAGAAAGAAAAGAGGCTCGGGTCTGCTGCCCTACCCGAAAGAGATCGTCGCTATCCTGACAAAAATCATGCCGCAACTGGGCATAGATTTATCGATCAAGACGCGGCTCGGCTTCCATGACCCCGCCGAACTTCCCGCCCTGCTTCCGGCCCTCGACGATTTTCCCGTCAAGGAGATCATCATTCACACCCGGCTCGGCAAACAGCTCTACAAAGGGCCAACCGATCCGGACGGGTTTGCGACGTGCCGGCAAAAGAGCAGCCATCCCTTCGTCTACAACGGCGATATCAACGATCTCGAAACCTTCCGGATGCTTGCTGCACGCTTCCCGACTGTCGAGAAGTGGATGATCGGCCGAGGAGCCCTTGCCAACCCGTTTCTCGCCGAGGAAATCAAAGGGCATCCCATCGAACCTGCCGAAACAAGAAAGGCGCGTATTGTTGCCTTCCATGCCGAGCTCTACGAGCGTTACATCGACCGGTTGTCGGGACCCGGCCATGTGCTGGGGCGGGTCAAGCAACTGTGGATCTATCTCATCATATCCTTTCCGGGTCAGGAGAAAACGCTGAAGAAGATTCTCAAGAGCAATACGCTGGAAGCCTACGACAAAGCTGTCGATCAGCTTTTTTCGGCATGAAATAAGAGGTTACAGCATCGCCCAGGGCTGGAAGATGTCGTCGGCAAGAGGCGCGGCAAAAGTGACGTGCCTGGTGCCGCCGAAGGTGCAGGCAACCTCGCCCCGTTCTTTCCCGGCCGGCTGCTTTTTGCCGTAACGAACGACAATGGCCGCAGCCCGGTCAAGGGCCATAGCCAGCTCCCGGGCATCGGGATAGCGACTTTCGGCCTTTTTCAGCACCACCACCGGCCCCGGCCACTCCTCCATCAGCAAGACCGCATCTTCCGGACCGGCAAGTTCTCTGATCCGGTTGTTGTCCCGTTCGTCCCGGCCGACAATCAGCCAGCCGCCGCCCGGCAGTACGAATTGGCGACCGAGCAGCAGCATGCGAATATCGGCGACGGTGATTTCGACCGATGCAAGCATCGATTCGTTACTATAGAGCTGTTTGATCCGCCGGCTGAGAATGGGATCGGCCAGGATGCAGCCGCCGGCCGGGGCGGGAAAGTCGGTGATGCCGAATTCTTTTGCAAGAGCTATCTGGTCCGAGCGGCCCCGCCCGCTCATGCGGAGCAACCTGCTGCGGTCCACCCAGCCCTGCTGCTCCGGCAGGGTCTCGTTCATGAACTGGGCGCAGAGCGGCCGCAGGAGGAGCGACCTGGTGCCGGAATCGCGCTCGATCACATTCATGGTGTCGCGGCGCTGGGACATCGGCCGCTGCCCCAGCACTTCGCCGGAGATGAGAAAAGAGGCGCCCTGCTCGGCCAGCATCGCTTTTGCCCGGGAAAACATCATGATCTTGCAGTCGATGCAGGGGTTGAAGTTCTTGCCGAAGCCATGGGCGGGATTATGCAGCAGCCGCAGATAGCCTTCGCTGATATCTTCGACGATCACGTCGATGCCGTACTTCTGCCGGATCCGCGCCTGGTGGCCTGCCGGATCGTCAAGGATGCCATAATTGAAGAAGGGCGTGACAAACTGAATGGCCTGCACCTCGATACCCTGCGCCATAATCACCCTTGCGGCGAGAATAGAATCGAGCCCGCCGGAAAAAAGGGCCAGCGCTTTAACCTTGTCTTTCATCTTGTTCATGCCTGACCTGCCCCTTTTGCCAGCAGCTCCTTCGCCCAGGCCTCGGTCTGATCGGTGGCCGAGTTGCCGGCCAGCATCCGGACCAGCTCCCGGACCCGGTTCTCCGGCGACAGCCGCACCACCGCCGACTGGGTGCGGCCGCCATCGACCTTCTTCGATACCTGGAAGTGCTGGGTGCCGCGGGCGGCGATCTGCGGCAGGTGGGTAATACAAAAAACCTGATGATGCCCGGCCAGTTCCTTGATCTTGCCGGCCACCGCCTCGGCAGCCTGGCCGCCGATGCCGGCATCGACCTCGTCGAAAATAACGGTATCGACCATATCCTTCTGGGCAAGAAGACACTTCATAGCGAGCATCACCCGGGACAACTCGCCGCCCGAGGCGATTTTGGCGAGCTGTTTCGCAGGCTCCCCAGGATTGGCGGAGAAGAAAAATTCTCCCCGGTCCCAGCCGCTCTCCCTCATTTTTTCCGGAACGTGCTCGACCTCCTGCCACTGCACGACAAAAGCCGCGCGATCGAAGGCCAGCGACGACAGTTCCGCCACCATGGCCTTCTCCAGATCGAGACCGACCTGGCGTCTTCGGGCAGAAAGCTCTTCGGCCAGCTGCACCATCTCTCGTTCAAGAATATCAACTTCCTTTTCCAGGGATTCGAGCAGCTTGTCCATATTTTCATAGTGCCGGACTTCCGCCTCCGCCTGCCCGGCAAAACCCAGAATGGCGTCGATGGTTTCGCCGTATTTTCGCTTCAGCTGCTGGATAAGATCGAGACGTTCGTTGACCTTTTCCAGCCGGTAGGGATCGTCTTCCAGGGAGTCCCGGTACTCCCGGAGATCATTGACGTAATCCTCGGCCTGGAAGGTATAACCGCTGATATCCTCGGCCAGCTTCACCACCCCCGGATCGAGCGCCGCCAGCTGCCCCAGGTTCTGCCGCAGCCTGGTCAGCATGTCGATCAGGTCGTGGGCGAGCAGCCGGTAGCTCTCCTGGCTGACCTTGATCAGGATCTGGGCGTTTTTCAACCGCTTTTTTTCCGTGGCGAGCTGCTCGTCTTCGCCCGGCTGCAGCTCCGCCTGATTGATTTCCTGGATCTGGAACTTTAAAAAGTCCTGCCGCTGTTCCTTTTCCTGTTCCTGCCGCCTGAGATCGGCCAGGGCTTCTTTTTTCTCCAGCCAGCGGTGGTAGGTTTTGCCGAGTTCCTGCCGGGCCGGCCACAACTCGCCTAAAGTGTCGAGAAAATCCAGATGCAGGCCGGGCTGCAGGAGCTGCTGGTGGTCGTGCTGGCTCGCCACGTTCAGCATGTCTGCGGTCAGATCCGCGATATTTTTGGCGGTGGCCAGCGACCCGTTGATATAAAACCTGCTTCGTCCCGCGCTGTTCAAAACCCGTTTCAGCACCAGGGTGGTATCGTGGCCGAAGCCTCCTTCGGCAAGTTTTTGCAGCAGGCGATCATGGCCGGCATCGACTTCAAACAACGCCTCGACCTCGCAGGACTCCGCACCGTTACGGATCCAGTCAACGGAAGCCCGGCCGCCGGAGAGAAGCTGCACGGCACGCATCATGATCGATTTTCCGGCCCCCGTTTCGCCTGTCATCACGACCAGCCCGGGAGCCCCTCCCTGATCGAAGCTCAGTTCGAGGGATTCTATCAGCGCCAGGTTTTTTACTCGCAGTTCGCACAGCATCGGTTTGTTCTGGTAATTGGGGGAAGTCCTTCCTTGACTCTCGCGGAAAAGAAAAGTAGGTTAACCAAGTGTTCTGTCATGTTAAGCGAGTCGAGTCTACAACCAACCGGTCGAGATTTCCATAGCCATTTTCAACCGAGCCAATATGAAAGGGAAAACAATCCTCAGTGCGAGTCTTGAAGATTACATTGAGGCGATCTATCACATCATCGAAGAAAAGTTGGTTGCCAGAAGCAAGGAAATAGCCGCCAGTCTCCAGGTCAGCCGGGCCTCCGTTACTGAGGCGCTCCGCGCCCTCTCCAAAAAAGGCCTGATCAACTATTCACCCTATGAAGCAATCACTCTGACCGAGGAAGGAAAAAAAGCGGCGGAAGACGTCATCTTCCGCCATGAGGCGCTGAAACGGTTTTTTATCGAAGTCCTCTCGATCGACGCGAGCATTGCCGAGGAAGGCGCCTGCCGGATCGAACATGCCGCCCCGCCGGAAATCATCTCCCGCATGATCGATTTCACCAAATTCATGCAGGTCTGCCCCCGCGGCGGCGAGGATATGATCAAGGGTTTTGCCGAGTTCTGCAAGCGGGGCAAGCAAAGCAATAACTGCAACGATTGCGTCGCCAGCTGCCAGGAACCGCCCGCCACCGATTGATGCCGGCGGCTCAGCCGCCCGTTTTGCCGCGGTTTGCTGCCCGGATGAGGCTCACGACTTCACCTTCTTCCGGGAATCTTTTCAGATTTAACTTGGAATACACCAGGTTGCCGTCGGCAACCACCTCAAAAACCCCACCTGACGAAGGTACCAGCTGCACCTCCGCCCCCAAAGTTTTTTTCAGTTCGTCCCCCAGACCGGAGGCACGTGGCTCGTAATTTCACTTCGTGCAGTATTCGATGGAAATTTTCATACGTGCTGTCCTTTTGCTGTTATCGACTTCATTGTGCAGGACCGCCCCGCAGGACGCGCCCGCTTTCTTGCGTGACTCTTGTTCAACCTGATATATAGTGAGCTGTAAAGTGTAGCCATTTTAAGCCGCCTTATCAATACATACGCCAGCAAAAATGAATCATCCCCCACCGCCTGCATCGCTGCTGCTTCCCCTGCAGGAATTGAACGACAAGGAGGCTCTTTTCCTTGCACCGGCCGCCACGCGATCGGTTGCGGGAATCAGGCGCAGGCCGGAAGGCCGGGAAGGATACCGGCAGCAATTCGCCCTCGACGCCGACCGGATTCTCCACTCGCGGGCCTTCAGCCGCTATATAGACAAGACCCAGGTCTTTTCCCTGGTGGCCAACGACCACATCACCCACCGGGTCCTGCACGTGCAGCTGGTGTCGCGAATAGCACGAACCATCGGCCGGTTTCTGCATCTGAACGAAGACCTGATCGAAGCCATTGCCCTCGGCCACGATATCGGTCACCCCCCTTTCGGCCACGATGGCGAAACATTTCTCGCGGGCCTCTGTGAGGAACATGGCCTGCCGCCATTCCAGCACAATATCCAGTCGGTTCGATTCCTGGACAGGCTGGAAAAGAAGGGAAGAGGCTGGAACCTGACCCTCCAGGTGCTGGACGGCATCCTCTGCCACGACGGAGAAGTACACGATGGGCAGCTCAGCCCGGAGCCGGTCTCATCTTTTGCCGATTTTGACCGGAAGCTGCAAGCCAAGGAGGCGGATCCGGGACTCTCCCTGATGCCGGCGACCCTCGAAGGCTGTGTGGTGAGGCTGGCCGACACGGTTGCCTATATCGGCCGGGATATCGAAGATGCCATCGTTCTCGGCCTGATCGCAAGAGACGATATCCCCCAAAGGTGCTGCACCATCCTCGGCAGCACCAACGGCACCATCGTCTACAACCTCGTCACCGATCTGATCACCGCCAGTCGCATCGCGACGCCGGCAACCTCCTTCATCGGCTTCAGCGACAGGATTGCAGGCACTCTGGCCGAGTTGAAGGCCTTCAACTACCAAAAGATCTATCTGGCCCCGAGAACCAAGGCCAAATTCCCGCTGATCAGAGAGTGCTACAGTCGGCTTTTCAAGCACTATCTGGGCTTGCTCAAACATTCTCCCCACTTGGTTTCAACAGAAGTCGACCTCATGACCGATGTCACGCCAGCCGACCTGCAGAATTACAGCGACGAGGAGAAGGTGCGGGATTTCATCGCCGGCATGACCGACGATTTTTTTCTTAAGCAGGCCCAAATCATAGGTTGCACAATTCCTCTGAAGGAATAGCGGCAGCAGCTCTTTCCCTGTCTTTTGGGGGCAGCAAACACCACTTCATGACTAAACCATTGACCTCCAATCAGGAACATGGTATCCATGCTCCGCAACATGCACCCGTAGCTCAGCTGGATAGAGCACCGGACTTCGAATCCGGGTGTCGGGGGTTCGAATCCCTCCGGGTGTACCAATAAATTCAAGGGGTTAATCAGGGAATTCAACTGATTAACCCCTTTCTTTTTTGAATTTTGCTCCACTGCACTTTGACATTTTCTGCTTTCTTTTCGCATTAATTGACATTACAGTGGAACAAAAGTGGAACAAAAATTTGCTCAAAAAAGATGCTGGGAGGCTCGGTCATGGCGCGCATTCAGACCCGTCAAGGAATGAAACGAACGACGTATACGGCCACAGTTCGAATGAAAGGCTTTGCACCGCTGGCAAGGACTTTTGACACCAAGGGTGAAGCGAAAGCCTGGGCTGCCGACATCGAAAAGGAAATGCGGATGGGGCGCTATCAGGACGCCCGTCCTGCAGAAAAACTTACCTTTGCCGAAGTCTTGAACAGATATCTGGAGCAGGTATCAACGACCAAAAGGCCGAACTCGGAACGCCGCGACCGAGATTCGGTGCAGGCGATTCTTAACGGATTTGGTCCGGAAATTGCCTTGTCATCCATTAACGCGCAACGGCTCGCTGCCTACCGTGATGCCCGGATGAAAACTATCTCGCCCTCAACGATCCAGAAGGAATTTGCCCTACTCTCTCATATGTTCAATATCGCCAGCCGGGAATGGGGGCTGGCGGTTGATAACCCGGTCCGGAAAGTGAGCCGGCCAAAGATCCGAAACGGCCGCACACGGTTTCTGACCAAGGAAGAGGCTCAAAGGCTGTTGGATTGTGCCAAAACCAGCAAAAACGAGAAACTCTACCCTTACCTTCTGGTCATGATGCATACGGGGATGCGCCCGAGTGAAGCCGCCGGCTTACGATGGGGTGATGTGGATCTGGATGCTCGGCTGGTCAAACTCCAAACGACAAAGACCGATATGCGCTATGTGCCTCTCACGAAGATGGCTGAAAGTGCGCTTCGTTCCATGCGTCCAGGAGGAGCGACAAAGGATATGTATGTTTTTCTCCCTAAGAGCCGGATGGATTCAGCAGAGATCACGTATGTCCCCTGCCACTATTTCAAACGCTCTTTTACAACAGCCAGAGCCAAAGCGGGACTCGAGGACGTTCATTTGCATGATCTGCGCCATACGGCAGCCAGCCATCTCCTTATGTCTGGTGTGGACATCAGGACACTGGCCGAAATCTTAGGCCATAAGACTCTGCAGATGGTTCTCCGTTACACCCATCTGCTCAATGATCACAAATTGAAGGCTGTGGAGGGGATCAATTCTTTAGGATTGGAATAATCGCATCATCTGTAGCGACCCACAATGATAAACACCCGGACCCACATTAAGTGATAATGGGCCTGCAATTGTAATGACACCGGACCCACATTAATCGAGAATAAGGTTCAAGGCTCCACCTGGAAAAAGATACAGTAGTAAGGTTTGAACAGTTCGGCAGATTTTTTAAGATTGTACGCAGTAAGGTTAACGAGAACATCTGCGGATTCAGCAAGCTGTCCCCAGAACCCTGTCCCTTTGATGTCATAAGGGGCTAATCAATGCAAATACACCTTCACTGTACCTCCTTACTTTGACAGCTATCGGAATATCACCTAGTCTTTTTCCATCGCTTGATTCCCACCAAGACAGATTTTCCTCTGCCTCAGCAAATTCCTCAAAATTTTCATAAAAGTATTTAATGACAGAGGAATTTGGTACTCGCATATTCTTATGAATTCGAAAAGATGCTTTTGTCGCTGCGGGGTTTAGTACAATCTCAATTGCTCGTAGACGCGCCATTGGCTCTGCCATGAAACCGAAAGATTGTTGAGACAAATTTCTCTGTTCGCTTTTCTTTAAACCTAGTTTGCAATAAGCGAGAATGCAGGGACCAGGCCAGGCATTGACGAAACCAATAAGAGCAGCCTTGACACTTGCCTCTGGACAGAGCTCAAATTTCAGCATCTCGATAATTTCAAAGGTTAAATCATGTTTTTTTACCTTTTTTCGAATGAAAGAAGGGTAGAAACCAAATCGACCAGCAATCTTATCGACCATTACTTCTTCCGGATCGATCTTCGCCGGATTTGTATTGGTTCGCATAAACTTCAGCCTCTGCTGATCAGTCAGCACAAGCAAATGAGCAATCTCATGCCACTTCGTGAAGTAAGATCGAAATGCCTTGCTTCCTCTGCAATCTATTACTGAAACAAACTGGCGCTCCCAAGGCTCTCGATTTGTGAGCTTGAAGGTAATTCCCAAAACTTCATCATTCAGCTCGGAATCTAGATTGGCAAAAATCTTCTCTCCCCTGCTAACAAAACGCTTCTTGGTCGTTTCAAGCTCATTATCATCCCGAATTTCGCAAAACTGAGTATTCATTTTTGCTGCAATTGCTTCCAAGAGTCCTTGTAAAGTGTTGCAATCAGTGAATTCTTTGAGGATCTTCTTAACTTTTTTTTCACAAAAATTGAGAATCTCCTCAACCGGGTTGCTTATTTTTTTTATTCCAAGATCTTTCGCGAGCGTCCAGATTACAGGTGAGTCATTGAGTGAAGCCATGGTCATTCCCCGAAGACTTTCTTGAATGTATCAAACAACTTCTTCCATTCTTCTTTTGTGAGTTCCTTTTGCTTACTGGTACTTCTTCTAGCTACGATTGAACGTTGTGCCTCCAATACAACCAAGATTTCAGTGTATGAAGCTCCACATTCTACAGCAGCCTCAGATAACTCTGGGGGAATTGTGATGGGCCTAGTTTGTCTAGGCGTTTCTATCACCTCCCCTTTTAGTAGATAATCAATGGAGGCTCCTAAAACATTAGCAACCTCCAAAAGTTTCTGAGAACTAATATTTCTTTTGCCATTTTCAACATCACTCAAAAAGCCTTTGCTAATATTACCTTTTTGACAAAGCTGATCTTGGGTAAGACCACATTTTTCCCTGATCTGTTTGATTCTTTCTCCGACGGTAGCCACCGAAACACCTCCTAATTTTAACTGGTTAATCAACAATACATTACCATGTTCACCTATGCAAGATTTTTTTCGTTGACACAGGCCTCGAAGTTCGCTATACAGTAATACAGTATGGCATAGCGAATATTTTTAAACCTTATGATTTGGAGGAAAAGTTGGCCAAGAATCCACCCACCGGCGACGGACATCGACATGGCGCAGTCAAAGATCGCAGTCAGGTTTACAATCCGCACAATGACCGCTGGACCAAGAGAGGACCAGACGGAAAATTTATGGATCAAAAACAAAACAATACGCCCTTCAAAGGCGTAAGAAAGGAAAAGTAATTACAATTGCCTGCTCTTAACTATGGCTGACGGACATTGATTTACATCTCAGCAACTTTTCATACTCCAGGTGGAAAACGATGTCCGCCCACCTGCGAACAACTATTAAGGAGAAATGAAAAATGCCCAAAAATCACAAGTTTAAAATCGATAATATTGGTTACGAGTGGCCGAATCAGTTTATTACTGGAAAAGAAGTAAGAGAAGTTGGTCCTGGGATACCGGAAAGCATGGATCTTTTCCTAAAGATATCGGGACAACCGGGTAAGCTAGTGGAACTGGATGAAAGAATTGATCTCGGCCAACCCGGCATTGAAAAATTCTACACTCAGGAGTCCAGCTCAGACGCTGGAAACATCTGATGGTTCTTCTTCTGGACGAAGATTACCGCATCCTCGAAGAGGCCGGATTGAAGATTGAGGAAGACCCAAAACAGCGGTTTTTAATAATAAAAAATTTTCCGCTTTCTCCGGGCTTGTATAGTTATGAGAAACAGGAGCTTAACCAGGTTGCAGTTCTATGGATCGTTCCGATGGATTATAACACAAGTGGGGGCGATATGTTTTGGGTTCATCCTGCGTTGACTCGTACAGATGGGAAACCCATCCCCAATACGTCTGATTTTGGGGGTGGCGACTCTCGCCATCATAACGGCAAAGAATATTGTCGGTGGTCACGCCATTGGAAACCGACAAGCTGGAAACCTAAAATTGACAATTTTCAAAAGGTCCTTGATCGCATTGAATGGGCTTTAAAAAAACCGGATGCAAATCTATGAAAGGAAATCGTATTACTCTGCTCTGCAGTCATGACCGCGAACTTCGAGATTGGCTATCAGGAGATCCAGACGGCTACGAGCGTGGTGCTATAGTATTATTTCGTCGCCTCGCTAGAAAAGTGCATGGGCAACCTCGCTCAGACCGCTTTCTTGCCGTGGAAGTTATCAAAATGTCCAGTGACTGGATATTGGAAAGTTCTACGGTTCATCTAAAAATCAATTTGCGAAAGTTTCCTGAATTGTATTTTCGTTGTGAGAACGAAGGATTGGAGCTGGGATTTGCACACAGCCATTCACATAAGGATGTAAGCTTTTCTTTAAAAGATAATGTTAACGAAAAGAACATCTTGCATGGTCTCGCCGGATGCAATGGCGATCAATCCTTTTTAGTTGCGATGCTCCTTGTTGATAATATATGGCAAGCAAGAATCCGCCAAGGAGTTGATCCCGACCAGGTTTTGCATGTTCGCCATATTGCGTCTCTAAGCAATAAGATCGAACTTCATGGAATAACTAATCCTCATGAATCTATAGAAACCCTTAAACGTCAAGAAGCAGCGTTTGGGAAGCCTTTTAATGCCAAGCTGCAGTCATTGCGGGCGGTTATAGTGGGAGCAGGAGGAACGGGCTCTCCCCTTGCGACATTATTGGCTCGTGCAGGAATAGGAGAATTGATAATCATTGATGGCGATAATCTCGAAGAGACCAATATGAACCGGGTGCGCGGGTTTTGCTCTCAGGATATCAATAAGAACAAGGCACAAGCCTTGGTAAAATACATTAAAAGCATCAGACCGGATATTTCGGTTTCAGCCATCGACGACTATTTAAATGAATCTGGTACGGCTATCGATGCTCTTTCAAGTGCAGATATAATTTTTGGCTGCACTGATGATCAAGCCGGCAGAAATTTAATGAACCAAGCCTTGTATTATTATGCCCAGGCTTTTATCGATGTTGGCTTAACGGGTAAAATAGATTTTGATACTAATGGTGAACCCTACTTAAGAGATCATCGTGGCCGGATTAGTTGCATATTGCCTGAATCCGGTGCATGTCTTCGCTGTCAGCGAGTTGTGACAGATGAAAAATTAAAATACGAACAAGCTATCAAGGACAATCCCGGTCTAGCCAAACTTGACCCTGAAACACTCAAGCGAGATTATTATCTAATAGGCGGAGGTGAACAAGCTCCTGGGGTAGGCCCTTTTACCAGTGCTACGGCAGATATTGCGGTCGCAACCTTCATGAACCTCGTTAAACCTTATAGAGATCTTCCCACCGATTTGCTACCGGACAA
>Ga0154407_1066_pt1 | contig 29293 bp, 28 predicted proteins | sample RifGroB2_FD_115911 | JGI IMG/M metagenome (GOLD analysis project Ga0154407, IMG submission 115911) | Desulfobacterales bacterium GWB2_56_26
AGGGTATTGGTCATATGGTCCTGGCCGCGGATGATATGGGTGATCCGGTCCCTGATATCGTCCACCACGTTGCAGAGCAGGTAGAGCGGCTTGCCGTTTGAACGAACGATGACGAAGTCGTCGATTTCCGAATAGTTACATTCGATCCGGCCGAAGACTTTGTCGTCGTAACCGAGTAGCCCTTGCCGGTCCGGCACCTTGAAGCGGATGACGTGAGGGATCCCTGCAGCCTCCTTTTCGGCGATTTCCGCAGCAGAGAGATTCCGGCAGGTCCGGTCATAACCCAGAGGCGTCTTGGCGGCGAGGGCGGCCTCCCGTTTGGCATCGAGGTCTTCCTTGGTGCAAAAGCATTTATATGCATCACCCTGACTGAGGAGTTTATTCGCTGCGGCAATATGGTCGCTTTCAAAGTCGGTTTGGAAATACGGCCCTTCGTCGAAATCGATACCGAGCCATTCCAGGCCTTCGAGAATGCCCTGGATCGATTCCTGGGTCGACCGGCCAACATCGGTGTCCTCGATGCGAAGAATGAGTTTTCCCCCGGTTTGTCTGGCATAGAGCCAGTTATACAGAGCCGTTCGTGCGCCTCCGATATGCAGATATCCCGTCGGACTCGGCGGAAAGCGCAGTCGTGTTTCAGTCATGCTCGCTCCTTTGGGCAGTTCAGGCAGTCTGCCGAAAAAATATGAAAAAAATCGGTTCTTTGAAACAGGAAAGATCCGAGTGATGCGTCTCAAGGTTGGTATAGGACAGCTTACAGCGCGATATATATATCTTTTTCACCTTCAATGTACAACATAAATACCGTTGGGGCAATTCCTGCGGGGAGACCTTGGCGGTTCTCTCCGCGAAGGGCGCGGCAGTCTCATTTTTTTCGGTTGTTCTCTGTAGATGATCTATGTATAGTTTTTCCAGCATTACCGAGACGTTGTTGCCCATCGAATAGATTCTGTTTTCGAAGTGAGCAGTTGTATTCTTGTGGCTGTTTCAGGTCGGGGTAGGGATCTGGGACAATCGAGATCAGATTGCATACAGGGGAGAAGAGATGAAAGTACTGGTAAGCGACAATTTGTCCCAGGTCGGTATCGATGTTCTGCGGAAATCAGGCCTGGAAGTGGACGTCAAAACCGGACTTGCGCCGGAGGAGCTGAAAGAAATCATCGGTCAATACGAAGGTCTGGTGATCCGCAGCGCCACCCGGGTCACCGCCGACCTGCTCGAATCGGCGCATCGGCTGAAGGTTGTCGGGCGGGCGGGCATCGGTCTCGATAATGTCGATATTCCTGCCGCGAGCAAAAAAGGCATTGTGGTGATGAATGCCCCGGACGGCAATGCCACCACTGCCGCGGAACACGCCATCTCCATGATGATGGCCTTGTCCCGCAACATTCCCCAGGCGTGCAGGTCGATGAAGGAAGGGAAATGGGAAAAGAAAAAATTCATGGGCCGGGAGGTGACCGGCAAGACCTTCGGGGTCATCGGCATCGGCCGAATCGGCGGGATCGCCGCCAGCCGGGCGCAGGGACTGAAGATGAAAACCATCGCCTACGATCCTTTTATGCCGAAGGAAATGGCGGAAAAGATCGGGGTCGAACTGGTCACTCTTGAAGAATTGGCGAAACGCGCCGACTATATCTCCGTCCATGTCCCTTTAACCCAGGAAACGAAAAATCTCGTGTCGACCGCGTTCTTTGAGAACATGAAGCAGGATGCCATGTTTATCGACTGTGCCAGAGGCGGGGTCTGCGATGAAGAGGCACTCTATGACGCCCTGGTCAACAAGAAAATTGCCGGTGCCGCCCTTGACGTTTTTGCGAAAGAACCTACTACTCTCGAAAACTGTTCGCTGCTCGGCCTGGATAATTTTATCTGTACGCCGCATCTCGGGGCATCCACCAATGAGGCCCAGGAGAGCGTCGCACTGATAATCGCCGAACAGGTCGCCGATTATCTCCTGAAGGGCTCGGTTACCAATGCCGTCAATGTGCCTTCGGTGAGCGACGATGTTTTGGCTCAGGTCGGACCGTATCTGACCCTCGGCGAGATGCTAGGCTGTCTGCATATGCAGATTGCCAGGGGCGGAGTTGCGGAAGTGAATATAGAGTTCAGCGGCGAGTTGGCGGAGTTGAAGACCAATCCCATCACCGTGGCCTTTCTGAAAGGACTGTTCATGCCGATCCTGAAGGATGCCGTGAATTATGTCAACGCCCCGATCATAGCGAAAGAAAGGGGAATCAGAGTTATCGAATCGAAGAGCGGCAGGGCGGACGATTTCATCAACACCCTTTCGATCAGGGTATCGACCGGCGAGGGGGAGAATGTCCTGGTCGGCACGGTTTTCGGTCGAAACGAACCGCGCCTGGTCAGGTTGAACTCATTCCGGCTTGAGGCCTTGGTCTCCGGACCGATGCTGCTGGTGTACAATAACGATGTACCGGGGGTGATCGGTGCCTTGGGGACCACCCTCGGCAATGCCGGAGTCAACATTTCCCGGATGACTGTCGGTCGTGAAGAGGAAAGCAATCAAAATATCATCCTCCTCAGCACCGATGAACTTGTATCGAAAGAATTACTGGCTAAAGTTCAGAAGCTGGCAAACATAACCAACGCACATGTTCTGGACCTGACTTCCGTGTAGTGTCCGGGATTTCTGTTTGCTGGAAAATGAAGTGCTCTTGCCCTGGAGAAAAGTGCAGCCGGGGCAGGATATGATAATAGATTCAGAAGGAGTAAAAAGATGGCGGTCGAAGGGGTGAAAACTGAGAGTGCTTGTGGATGTCCGGAGGGGAAGGTTCCCACGAAGGAAGGACGATGTGTCATGCCTGAGGTTACCTTTCCGGCTTTTGTTATGTCGTTGAATACCTCTGCGCTCTACCATCTTGGCGAGATTGCCGATCCGAGAACGGGAAAAACCATTATCGATCTCGATCTGGCAAGACATGCGATCGACACGCTGGCGCTTATCCAGAATAAGACAAAAGGGAATCTTTCCAAGGACGAGGAGGCGCTGTTGGAAAACATTCTCTACGATATCAAGATCCGATTTGTCAAAGCGGTCAAGAAATAGCCTTGCGGGATGATGGACGCTCGTTTCGGTAAAATGACGGTGCGCGCACCGGCAAAGATCAATTTGCTGCTCCGGGTTGTCGGCAAGCGAGCGGACGGTTACCATGATCTCGAAACGTGGATGCAGAAACTTCAACTGCATGACACCCTTGAGCTTGAAGTCTTTCCGGGCAGTGGGATTCACTTTTCCTGCGATGATCCGAGCGTGCCGGGGGATGCGAGCAACCTTGCGGTGCGGGCGGCTGAAGCATTTTTCTCCGCCTGCCGGGAAACCGATGGCTGCGGGGTTCGCATTCATTTGGCCAAAAGGATCCCGATGGCTGCGGGCCTCGGTGGCGGCAGCAGCGATGCCGGAGCGGTTCTGCGGGGACTGAACGCCTTTTTTGGTTGCACCCTCGGCGAGCAGAAACTCATCGATCTCGCCCGCCCGCTGGGCGCGGATGTTCCTTTTTTCGCGGTGGACTACGAGGCGGTAAAGGCCTGCGGCATCGGTGACTTGATGTGCCCGGTGGCTTCGATAACCGACTGTCATTTCATTCTGGTCAATCCCGGTTTTCTCGTCTCAACCTCGTGGGTTTTTAAAAATTTTACGTTGACAATGCAGATGAAACACTCTAAATTGTCTTGCTTTCAAAAGTTCAAAACGGGGGCTTTGCCTTTTGCGGAGATGTATAACGATCTTGAGCAGGTTACCTGTGCAAGGCATCCGGAAATTGAAAAAATTAAAGAGGCGCTGACCGCATTCGGTGCTGTAAAGGCCTTGATGTCCGGGAGCGGCCCAACGGTTTTTGGCATATATCCGGATTCAGGAAAAACGACAGTTTCAGAACTAGAGCGTATTATCCGGGAATTACGGCTGGAATACGGAACAAAGGTTTATTTGTCAAGAGCATGTACTGGGGCGTCGCCAAGCGGTAAGGCACCGGGTTTTGATCCCGGCATTCGTAGGTTCGAATCCTTCCGCCCCAGCCATCACTGATCCATTCAGTTTTCCGGGTAACTAATATCATGAGAGATTTAAAAATTTTTTCAGGCAATGCTCACCCAAAGATGGCGGAGGAGATCGCCCTGCATCTGAAGATTTCCGTGAGCAAAGCTGAGCTGAGAAAATTCAGTGATGGAGAGATCTTTGTCGAAATAAAGGAAAATGTCAGGGGAACCGATGTCTTCGTGGTTCAACCGACATGTACTCCGGTAAATGATCATCTGATGGAACTGGTGATCATGGTGGATGCACTACGCAGGGCCTCGGCGAGAAGAATTACCGCCGTGGTTCCCTATTACGGCTATGCCCGTCAGGACAGGAAGAATGCACCCCGTGTGCCTATTTCCGCCAAGGTCGTTGCAGAAATGTTCATGGCGGTCGGTGTGCGCCGGGTTCTCTGTATGGACTTGCATGCCGGCCAGATCCAGGGCTTTTTCAACATTCCGGTTGATCATCTGTACGCCGCCCCGGTAATCCTCAGGCATATTAAAGAGAACTTCGGAGACGATGTCATCATGGTTTCGCCGGATGCCGGAGGGGTTGAAAGAACCAGGGCTTTCGCCAAAAGATTGAACTCAGGGCTGGCTATCATCGATAAACGCAGGGATAAGCCGAATGAATGTGAGGCGATGCATGTTATCGGCGACGTCAAGGGAAAGACGGCTATTTTGATGGATGATATGGTCGACACCGCCGGTACGCTTTGTGCAGGAGCGAAAACATTGATCGAGAACGGTGCCAGAGAAGTGCATGCCTGCTGCTCTCATCCAGTCTTGTCCGGCCCTGCCATAGAAAGACTACGCAACTCGGCGTTGAAGACGCTGGTCGTCACTAATTCGATTCCTCTTCGGGGCGAAGCCTTGAACTGTGACAAGATCAAGGTGTTGTCCGTCTCCAATTTGCTGGCGGATGCGATTAATAGAATACATAATGAAGATTCAGTCAGCTCGCTTTTTGTCTAACTGATTTTTTTATGGATATCCTGAGGAAATAGGCTCAGGGCTTGTGGCACTCATTACTCAAAGAGAAACCAAAAGGTGATCTCTTCGAGAGAAATTGTAAGAATCTTACGAGAATCATTTAAATTTTTGTTACCATATCCGCTCAGTCGTATTTGTTCATGTCAGTGGCGACTGGTCGGCAAAGGAGGAATTATGTTTCAGGTTGAAATGTCTGCTGCGGTAAGAAGTGCCACCGGGAAGGGACCAATGCGGCAAATGCGGATGAAGGGGATGACTCCTGCGGTTGTTTACGGTGGCGGTGGAGAGGCTATTAATCTCCAAATGGACACCAAAACCCTTATGGCACAATTGCTGGAATTTTCCCGCCGCAACACCGTTGTTACCCTGAAAATCGAAGATGGTCCGGGGAAAAGCGTTGCAATAGGCGAAATTCAGACTGACCCTATTACGGATAAACTGATCCACGTCGATTTCTGCGAAATCGATATCGAGAAGACCCGGAAGTACTCCGTTCCCGTTGTCTATAACGGCACGGCTAAAGGTGTCGATCTCGGCGGGGATATGATTATCAGTTACAACAAAGTGGTTCTCGAAGGGAAACCTCTTGATATCCCTAACGAATGCGTGGTCGACGTCACCCCTCTCGGAATGGGAGAGGCTGTTAAGTGCGGCGAAATTGCTATCCCGGGGAATGTGAAAATGGTCACGGACACCGAGGCTGTAGCCGTGAGCGTTATCAAGCCCGGACAAAAAGCGGCAGCCTGATCGCCGGCTGCTTATGAGGCAAGATCAAGTCGAAGAGGTCTGATATAGCTGCTCTTTTTACGGATGCGCTGAAGGGGTGCCCCTGGGCGTGTCTGCAGATATCTTTATAAAGGTCCGGAAAAGTAACTTTTCCGGACCTTTTTCAGTTTATGACCCATGGAAGCAAATACCTGGTTGATTGTCGGGCTGGGGAATCCCGGCGAACAATACCATCTTACCCGCCATAATATAGGCTTTCTGGTTGTCGATCACCTGGTCTCAAAATGGGGATGGGCGGCCTATCGGGAAAAATGGCAGGCCCTCTATGCTGCGGACTCTTGGTCGGGAAAGAATCTGCACATCATCAAACCCCTTACCTTCATGAATCGAAGCGGCAAGGCGGTGGTGCAATACCTTCGTTTCTTTAAAATCCAGCCTGACCATTTACTGGTCATTCATGACGATCTCGACATGGCAACCGGCCGGATCAAGTTGGTCAAGGGGGGTGGAGCCGGCGGCCATAACGGCATAAGATCGATCGTCGAAACTTTGGGAGCAGGTGACTTCTTCCGGTTGAAGATCGGGATCGGCAGGCCGGGAAAGGGCGACATTCATCCCGAATTCCCCGTAGAAAAATATGTCTTAAGCAACTTCGACGATGCCGAAATGACAATCTTTACCTCAAGGTTTGACAGCATTCAGCAGGGCATTGAATTGTTGCTGGAAGGTGAGACGGCCAAGGCCCTAAATCTTCTGAACAGCCTCAAGTAGTCCGCATCTGCCCCACGAACTTTTGAGGTAAGAGCCTCATCTTTTGCCAAAACGCATCATTATTGCCAGACTCAGGAAAAAGTGCGGCAATTTTATGAGAAACGTGGTATATTAAATCCAAAGTTGTAGTCAGACCTAGATGTCATCTAGTATTGCCCGCTGCAGCAAAAAAGTCAAATTCAATCGGTAACAAGAAATGTTTTCTTGGCGGCCGTTACTTCCCTTAGTTCGTAAACGTTCTGTTGTGTCTTGTGCTTCTGTTATTAATGTGTTCGGCCTTGTGCAAGGCGCTTTGATAAAAGGAGAATCCTGTGTTTTCTGAAGGCGATATGGCTGTATATCCAGCCCATGGTGTTGGTGTTATTAAGGCCGTTGAAACAAAAAAAATCGGTGGAATCGATCAGTCGTTTTATATCCTGGAAATCCTCGACAACAGTATGAGGATAATGATTCCAACCGCGAGCAGTAAAAATGTCGGACTTCGAGCCATTGTCGGAAAAAGCGAAGTGAGAAACGTCTTCAACATTCTGGCAGACAGATCTGTTGAACTGGGGACGCAGACATGGAATCGTCGCTACCGGGACTATATGGAGAAAATCAAGACCGGATCAGTCCATGAAGTGGCGGTAGTGCTCCGCGATCTCTTTCTCCTGAGTGTCGATAAGGACCTGAGCTATGGTGAGAGAAAGATGCTCGACACTGCGAAAAACCTGCTGGTGAAGGAATTGTCGCTTGCCCAGGAAACGGAAGAAGCAGCGGTCAGCAAGACTATCGAAGCCATCTTTTCCTAGAATCTCTCTGTAGTAACCGTGCAGGCGAGTCTTCTGTCGATAGTAATCCCCGGGACAACGATGGTATTGAACGAGGAAACAGCAGGCGACGCTTTATCCACCGCAGGTGGTTTTCAACTTACCGTTGATCCGGGGCAGGCCGGCATTCGGCTGGATCAGTTCCTGGCGCAACGCATTACTTTAGTTTCCAGAGCCTTAATCAGTACAGCCATTCGTGACGGCCATATTCTGGTCGATGGGGAGCAGCGAAAAAGCAGCTACCGTCTCCGTGCAGGAGAAACGATCCGTGGATTTGTCGAGAAACCAGAACTGGTTCATGTCGAACCGGAAAAGATAGATTTCAGCATCCTTTACGAGGATGAATTTCTCCTGCTCCTTTCCAAGCCTCCCGGTCTTGTCGTGCATCCGGGGAACGGCAATAGCCGGGGAACGCTGGTCAACGCCCTGCTGCATCACTGCCGCTCTATTGCCGATGTCGGAGATAAATTACGTCCCGGCATCGTGCACAGACTCGATAAAGATACTTCCGGCGTAATGCTGGTGGCCAAACAGGATGTTATCCACCGGACTCTTGTTGACTGTTTCAAAAACAGAAGAGTGACGAAAGAATATATCGCCCTCCTGCATGGCGTTCTCAGGGAAAAACGCGGCCGGCTGGTAGCTTCCATCGGTCGCCATCCGATCAATCGCCAGAAAATGGCAATAAGCCTTGTCGCCGGAAAACACGCGGTCACTAACTGGGAAGTCCTGCGGGAGTTCGGCGGCCGGTACAGTCTGGTCAAGCTCGTCATAGAGACCGGCAGAACCCACCAGATTCGCGTCCATATGGCCTCCCTCGGTTGTCCCGTAGCTGGAGACGTAGTGTATGGTTCACATCGTGATAATAGTTTGTTTCCGAGACAGATGCTGCATGCGTCGCGGTTGATGTTCCATCATCCCGTTACCGGCGAACTGTTTGATCAGCGTGCCGATCTCTGGCCGGATTTTCAGGAAATCCTTGAAGATCTGGAGCACCGGTATGGCGGGGAGGAGACACGATGATTATAGCCGTTACAGGAAGTTTGGGCTCCGGCAAGAGTACAGCAAGTAAAATCCTTGCAGGTATTCTGGCGGCCGAACATGTCGATACGGACCAGCTCTGCCGAATGGAAATGCTCCCCGGCCGGCAGGGTTATGAAGAGTTCCGGAAGATTTTCGGAACCCGCTACCTGAACGCCGACGGCAGCCTCAATCGAATGCTTTTGCGACATTCGGTATTCAACGACAGCCGGACCAAGACGCAGTTGGAAAACATTCTGCATCCTCTCGTGCGCGGGCACGTTGCGGATCTGTACCGGAAATGCCAGTTGCAATCCCAACACCTGGTGGTCGAGGTGCCGCTGCTTTTCGAGGTGGGATGGCAGCAGGATTTCGATGTGTCGGTGGTCGTCTATGTACCCGATGATCTTTGCCTTGCCCGGGTTCGGCTGCGGGATGCCCTGGTCGCTGAAGACATCCGGCGGGTTTTTGCGCAGCAACTGCCGATTGCCCGGAAGCGCGATTCTGCTCATTTCGTCATCGATAATACCGGCACCTTTGTCAGCACCGTATCGCAGTTGGCGTGGCTCGGGAAAAAGCTGAAATGTGAAAGAAAAAGTGGGAATTTAACCGTTTCCCGGCTAACCCGTTGTCAAAATAACATAGCCAGGTAATGCTCGGAACGGGGTGGAAATGGCCTAGTTATTTCGTGACGGCCCCTAAAAAGCTTGACAGTGCAGATTTGAATACGTATAAGAGAAACAACGGTTTGAAACTCAATCCCTGTCTTTGCTGAATCACCTCATTGAATCCTGTTGTAAAAACCACTCTGGAGCAAGCTGTCAGTGGATGACGGCTTCTGGACAATCTGCAGACTTCAACTGGTTGATTCTTCACGGATCTGGTCATTTACCCCATTCTGTTTTTGTATCTGACAGACTTATAGAACTCAACGAGTTTTTCGTAACGATCACGTATGGTTTCCATTGCTGTTCGCTCTTGCGTAGGTCGTACGTGGAGTGTGCGGTTGTGAAAATAGCTGATGTTCGCATCGGTTCGGTGTAACCGACTGCCAACTTGCCTATAAACATATTGTCCTCTTATCATATCCTGCCGAAATTCCTAGAAAGGAGAAGTTGATTACATGAATCTGGCGGAACTTAAACTGATGAAAATCGGTGAACTGGTAGCTCTTGGCCGATCGTTGAAGGTCGAAGGGTACAGTGCACTGCGTAAACAGGAACTCATCTTTGCGATTCTGAAGGCCCAGTCCGATAAGGACGGTAAGATGCGAGGCAACGGTGTGCTTGAAATACTGCCGGATGGCTTCGGTTTTCTCCGAGCTCCTGATTACAACTACCTGCCGGGTCCCGATGATATCTATGTTTCTCCATCGCAAATCCGAAGATTGAACCTTCGCACCGGAGACACCATCGAAGGTCTGGTGCGGGCGCCCAAGGAGGGGGAACGTTATTTCGCGCTGCTGAAAGTCGACAGTGTGAATTTCGATCCACCCGAGGCAGCGAAACAGAAGACCCTGTTCGGCAACCTGACGCCCCTGCATCCCAATGAAGCCTTCTCCCTGGAGTGGCAGCCGGACAACATTTCGATGAGGATCATGGACATGTTCGCCCCGATCGGCAAGGGCCAGCGAGGACTGATCGTGGCCCCGCCCAGGACCGGCAAGACGGTGCTCATGCAGAAGATCGCTAATTCTATTGTGAGGAATCACAAGGAAGTCTACCTGATCGTCCTGCTCATCGACGAACGCCCCGAGGAGGTCACCGAGATGACCAGGAGCGTCAAGGCCGCCGAGGTGGTCAGCTCGACCTTTGACGAGCCGCCGCAACGGCATATTCAGGTCGCAGAGATGGTTATCGAAAAGGCCAAAAGACTGGTTGAGCACAAAAAGGATGTCGTCATTCTGCTGGACAGTATCACCCGGCTGGCGAGAGCCTATAACACCGTGACTCCTGCCAGCGGCAAGATTCTCTCCGGTGGTGTCGAGGCCAATGCCCTGCATCGTCCGAAGCGCTTCTTCGGTGCGGCCAGAAATATCGAGGAGGGCGGCAGTCTGACCATCCTCGCCACAGCCCTGATCGAAACGGGCAGCCGGATGGATGAAGTTATCTTCGAGGAGTTCAAAGGCACCGGCAACATGGAGCTGGTACTCGATCGCAAGATGGCCGATAAACGTATCTTTCCGGCTATCGATCTCAAACGGTCTGGCACGCGGAAAGAGGATCTGCTCATCAAGCCCGATGCGCTCAATCGGATTTGGATTCTCCGCAAGCTGCTCAATTCGATGAATCCTGCCGATTGTATGGATTTCCTGATCGACAAGCTAAAACTGCAGAAGTCCAATGCGGATTTCCTGGATTCAATGAACACGTAATTTCTTCCCGACCGTGGAGCTGCCTTTTTAGTTGAAAAAAATTATTGTTTGAGTAATATATCTCCCTCGTGTCGAGATAATTCTAGCTTTTGTCAATATTAACTCACCGCCTCAAGGTGTGTTGGAGGAATAGTAACTATGAAAGAAGGCATTCACCCGAAATACAATAAGATTAAAGCCGTATGTGCCTGTGGCAATGAAGTCGAACTGGGTTCCGTCATGCCGGAGATGAAGGTCGAGATCTGCTCTGCCTGTCATCCCTTCTTTACCGGGAAGCAGAAGCTGATCGACTCCGCCGGGCGCATCGAGAAGTTCAAGCAGCGCTACGCTGACCATTACGCCAAAAAAGGAAAAGGCAAAGCCTGATTTTCCTTACCGTAGTGTCGGATCTTTTCCGACAGCCATCACCTTTCTGTGCCGTCCACAACGATGCTTGCGATGCTTGACATGGTTGTGGACTTTTTTCTTTTTACTCCTCCCGGACGATAGCTATGTTTGACAAATTTGCTGATCTTGACGATAAGATTTCTCATCTTGAAGGCAGGTTGTCCGATCCCGATCTGGTTGGCAATCAGAAAGATTATCAAAAGGTGGTACGGGAACATTCCCATCTTATCAAATTGAACGATAAGTATAGGGAATACAAGAAAGTTCAGCAGGAAATCCTGGAAATTAAAACTATCCTGTTCGATGAGAACGAGGACCTTGAGCTAAAAGAATTAGCCAAGGCCGACCTGGAAGATCTCGTCAACCAGGAGAAGCGCCTCGACCAGGAGATGAAAATCATTCTCCTGCCGAAGGACCCTAATGACGATAAAAATATCTTTCTGGAGATACGCGCGGGAACTGGCGGCGACGAGGCGGCTCTTTTTGCCGGGGATCTGTTCCGCATGTACAGTCGCTTCGCCGAAAGCATGGGCTGGCGGGTCGAGGTGATGAGTTCGAATCCCTTGGGTATCGGCGGCTTTAAGGAGATCATCGCGCTCATCAGCGGCGAGCAGGTTTATTCCAAGCTCAAATACGAAAGCGGAGTGCACCGGGTCCAGCGGGTTCCGGAAACGGAGACCCAGGGCCGGATCCATACCTCGGCGGTGACGGTGGCTATCCTGCCGGAGGTGGATGAGGTTGAACTGAATATCGACATGAATGAACTGAAATTTGATGTCTTCCGCTCCTCCGGACCCGGCGGTCAATCGGTCAATACCACCGACTCCGCAGTCCGTGTCACCCATCTGCCGACCGGTCTTGTCGTAACCTGCCAGGACGAGAAATCCCAGCATAAGAACAAGGCCAAAGCACTAGTGGTGTTGCGGGCCAGGTTGCTCGACCAGATGGAACGGGAGCGCCACGATAAGATATCCCAGGACCGCAAAAGCCAGGTCGGCAGCGGCGACCGAAGCGAAAGGGTCCGCACTTACAATTTTCCTCAGGGACGAATGACCGATCATCGCATAAATCTAACCCTCTACAAGCTGGATGCAATAATGAGCGGCAAGATTGAAGATGTGATTTATCCGCTTATCGCTCATGATCAGGCAGAAAAACTCAAGGCCATCCAATAATTAGTTCGCTTTTTGCATAATATTTTTGCTTTGGGCCGGGCAATGGTCCACTTCTTCTTCTGGTGAGTATGCGTCTGGCGGAACTTCTTAAACGCGGGGCAGTCGAACTGGCCGAGGCAGGCGTCCCGGAATATCAGCTGGATGCCCGTCTTCTTCTGGAAAATTGCCTGAGCCTCACCAGGACCGAAATCTTTCTCAATGGTCAGACGGAGGTTGACGAGGTCTCGCAACGGAGGTTCTTCTGTCTCATCGAACGCCGCAAGAAACGCGAACCGGTTGCCTATATCCTGGAAGAGCAGGAGTTTTGGTCGATGCCATTCCATGTTACTCCGGCCGTTCTGATCCCTCGGCCGGAAACCGAATTTCTGCTCGACCGCGTTTTGGCTATGGCACTCCCGGCAAATATCGATCGTGGGTTGCTCCTTGATCTCTGTTGCGGCAGCGGTGTCATCGCCGCGGTGCTTGCTAAAGAAACCGGCAGAATGGTCGTTGCTGCGGATCTTTCTTTTGCAGCTCTTCAGGTGGCAAGAAAAAATCTGCATCGTCACCGGCTGGCCGAACAGGTTCAACTGGTCCAGGGGCATTTGCTGTCGCCTTTCCGGCCAACAGGGGATCTTTTTTCTCTGATCGTCTCCAATCCCCCCTATGTGAGCAGCTGGGAAATCGAGAAGGGCTTGGCGCCCGAGGTTGCGCAGCATGAGCCGCATCTGGCGCTGTCCGGGGGCGAAGACGGCCTCTCGCTCATCCGTGAGATACGGCGGCAATTGCCGCGGGTGCTCTGTCCCGGGGGGCAGTTGTTTATGGAGATCGGCGCCGACCAGGGCGAAGCTGTACGAAAAATGTTTGCCGATCCCTGTAACGGCACGCCGGGCTTTTGCGATGTCGGGATTCTGGTTGACTATGCCGGCAGGGATCGGGTACTGCATGCCAGAAATGGCGGATACAACATGAGGTAAAAATGGAAAAACTGATTATCGAAGGCGGTCGGCCGCTGCATGGAGAAGTACGGATCAGCGGCGCGAAAAATGCCGCTCTACCCCTGATGGCAGCCACACTGCTCGCACCGGGAAGACATAAACTCCACAATGTTCCCGACCTGAGGGATACCCGTACCTTCATTCGCCTACTCGAACATATCGGCGTCAAGAGCGAACGGAGCGGCGATCTGCTGATTCTCGATTCGACCGAGCTGGTCGATGCCGAGGCGCCATACAGTCTGGTAAAAACCATGCGCGCCTCAGTCCTGGTGCTCGGGCCGCTGGTGGCAAGACTGGGTAAGGCGCGTGTTTCGCTTCCCGGCGGGTGCGCCATCGGGGCGCGGCCCATTAACTTTCATATCATGGGCCTGGAACGGCTGGGCGTCACCTGCCGACTCGAAGGCGGCTATGTCGATGCTGAGATCGACGGCCCGCTGCAGGGCAATGTCATCTACTTCGATATCCCCTCGGTGACCGGTACGGAGAATATGCTGATGGCCGCCGTCCTGGCCGAGGGCACAACGGTCATTAAAAATGCCGCCCGTGAACCTGAGATCGGCAATCTCATCGATATGCTGCGGTCGATGGGGGCAAGGATTGAAGGACGGGGCAGCGACAAGTTGATCATCCATGGTGTCAAGAAGCTTAACCCTGCGGATTGTGCCATAATTCCCGACCGCATCGAAACCGGCACCTACCTCATCGCCATCGCCGCAACCGGCGGCTCCGGTACGGTAACTCATTGTAATCCTTCCCATCTGCCATCACTGCTCGAAAAACTCCGGACTGCGGGACTGCGTGTTACCGAGGCTGCCAACTCCATAAGCATCGATTGGCCGAATCACCCAAAGAACTCGTCTGTTCTCAGGAGCGTGGATATAAAGACGATGCCCTATCCCGGTTATCCCACCGATCTGCAGGCACAGTTCATGGCTCTCATGGCTCTCAGTTCGGATCTGTGCGTGATAACGGAAACAATTTTCGAAAATCGTTTCATGCACGTAGCGGAACTGCAGCGGATGGGGGCAACGATACGCATTGATGGCCATTCCGCCGTGGTATCCGGGCGGGGGATGAACGGGTTGTGCGGCGCGCCGGTCATGGCCACCGACCTGCGGGCCAGTTCTTCCCTGGTTATTGCCGGGCTTGCCGCATCGGGGAGAACCGAGATATCCCGTATTTATCATCTTGAGCGCGGCTACGAGAACCTGGTGGAAAAACTCTCCGGCCTTGGGGCCAAAGTATGGAAAGAACAGGAAGAATAACTTGCAACAAGCCGCGGGAACTGCTATGGGATTTTTTTCTTCATCGGGTTCTGGTCGTGTGGTATAAGCAAAGAAAAGGTCAGAAAGAAGATACGGAACGAATGATAGCAGCTGATGACATTTGTGAGGTTTCGGCTTAATGGCAAATGGGCCAAGGGTCGTGCTGGCTTGCACAATTAAACGGTTGGGGCAGAAGAGGACTTCCCGGCGGGCTCCAACATTCCAGCCGTTCAGTTCTCATATGTAAATATTTGGGGTTCGAATGAGCAGATTGGCGAAGAAGATGTTTACCAATTCCACCTTCGTTCAGTTCCTGAAGAGAAGTCGGCCGAGGGTAGTTCTCCTGGGAGTTGGTGTCGCCCTCTTGTTGCTGTTTGTCGGCGGTGGTCTCTATTTTCAAAAAAGTCACAGGATTGAAAAGAAGCAACCATCTGTTCCCAAGGCAGTGGAACTGAAGATTGGGCAAGAAAATGCAAAAAATGACGGAGAAAAGGTTCAGCAGGCCTCCTTCTTCCTTCACCCCCTTCCGGATGAACTTTTACAGCAGCTCGCCTCAATGGAGAATCTCAACGAAAACGCAACCGATGACAAATTTACCGGTTTGCGCGTCTTGTGGCCGGTGTACTACTACTCCAATCAGGATGCGGGAGGAGGAAAATCGACTCTTCTTCTTGACGTTTCGGAAGACGGTTTTGGTGTGCTGATTGAAAGCGAGGTGGAACTTGCCGCATATCCTGCGCTCAATACCCTGCAAGCAGGCCAGAAAATTTGGATAGGCGGAGAGATACTTGCCGTCGATCCTTCAGGCACGGGAACAATCTACCTGAAGACCGAACACCTGCAGTTCACTGCAGAGCAACCCTTTCAGGCAGGGCAACCGCAAGCCAATTGACGATCCTCATGTCTGCGCCAGCGGAAGATTTATTGCGGCAAAGGCAGGACTATAGTAAAAACCGCTCCGCCATGTGGATCGTTTGATACGACAATTGAACCACGATGTTCGATAATTGTCTGCCTGACGATTGCCAGACCAAGCCCCGTGCCATCCGGTCGTGAAGTAAAGAACGGTTCGAAAAGAAAATCTATCTTGCTTTCATCCACCCCAGGGCCGTTGTCTTTCACAGATATCTCGATAGCCTCCTGATTTCCCTCGGTTTGTACTTCCCGGGCGCAAATGACGATACATTCGTGACCGATGGGGCAGAAGGCCATCCCGTTCTGAATGAGGTGGTTGAAGACCGTGTGCATCTGTCTTCGATCCGCCCAGATATCGATAACGCCGTTGAAATCGAAATCGATCCTCGCCGTTTCGGGCCAGGCCGCCCCCGCTTGGCAAACCTGCAGAACTTCTTCCAGACAGTTGCGCAGGGAAAACCAGCTGCAGGTGGCATGTTCCGGCCGGGAAAATCTTAAGAAATCCCCAATTGTTTCAATCAGCCGGTTGGACTCCCGCAGGATGATATTGGTCAGCTGGAAATTGGTATAATTTTTAATTCCCTCCGAAGCAAATTCGGTGAGCAGGACCTGCGCCGAGCCGGAGATTGCCGTAAGAGGATTGCGAAAATCATGGGCAATGCTGGCGCTCATCATCCCGATGGCTGCAAGTTTCTCTGTCTGGCGAACCTGGCGCTCCAGTTTTTCAATCTCGCTGATGTCCCTGAGGGTGATGATCTTATGCGGTGCGGTATGGGACTGTGGATCCGCTGCCGATTCTTCCATGTTCATGTGGGCGTAGCCTATCCGGACTTTGGCACCGTCATTTTTGCTGAAATCGGTGGTAAGACGCTGGTTTTCGCTGGAGAGATCAAGACTCGGCAAGGTTGAGGAGAGTTTTTCCCCGAGCAAGGACAGGGGGTCGAAGCCGGTGATTTTGCCGACGGCATTATTGGCGGAGGTGATAATGTGGTTTCGGTCGATGGTGATGATGCCGGTCGAGATATTGTCAAATATCTGTTTGTACAGAACCGCCAGCCTGTCGAAATCCTTGATTGAATCGCTCAAGGCCTTTTCCGTGGTCTGCAGCCTGAGGCCAAAGAGAGCGCTCAGGATTGCGGCGAGAAAAAACGTCAACCCATGTACGGCAAAATGGTTGAGAATAACCATGGGAGAAGTGGCGGCGAGCGGAAGAAAACCCTTCAGGTATGCCGGATACAGGCCGTAAATCTCCAGTGCGAGAATGGCGCCGTATTGCAGGGACGCCGCCGCGGCAGCCAGAAGTCCGCCTTTTCTCGGCAGGATAAGACCTCCGGCCACAATCGGAAAAAAATAGGCGGTGGTGAAGATGGATTCGGAAGAGCCGGAAAAAAAAACCAGAATGGAAACGAAACAGGTATCCAGCAGATTCTGCGCAAAGCCGAATTTCCGCAGGCTTCCTTGGTAAATAAGGAGAAAGAAAGCGGAGAAGATGGTGGTCAGAAAGATGATCAACAGGAGCAGGACCAGCAGATTGTCGGGCAGGACAATGACATCGAACTGGCGGTCGCGAAAGATGGAATTGATGGTCAACAGAAGGGTGTAGAGAACCACCCGCAACAGCAACATCCAGAGCAACTGGTTGCGGAGCATCTGGTCGATGCTGACCGTTTTCCGGGCCCGACCGAGAAAAGAGGAAAAATCCATAGCTTTAGCTCAGGCCGTATTTTTTGACTTTGTAGCGCAGGGAGCGAAAACTGAGCTGCAGCAGTTCCGCCGCCTTCATCTTCGAGTTGTTGGTTTTTTGCAGGGTGTGCAGGATGAGGCGTTTCTCCAGGTCGGCGACGATCCGCTCGATACCCAGATCATACAACTCCTCTTCGCTTGCGGCGGCCTGGAAAAGACTATTGTGCTCCTCGCTCGGTACCGCCGCCGGCGGTTGCTTGACTTTCCCCGAGAAGGTGAGGCTTTCGGGAAGGATGATATTGGAATTGGCCAAGGCCACGCCTCGTTCGATGATATTTTCCAGCTCGCGGATATTGCCCGGGAAGTGGTAATTCATCAACACCTGCAGACCATAGGAGGAGATTTCCTGGACTTCCTTGCCGAGTCGCCGGGAGTATTTTTTCAGGAAATGGTCAACCAGGAGCGGGACGTCTTCTTTCCTCTCCCTGAGGGGCGGAATCCGCATGGGAACCACGGCCAGGCGGTAAAAGAGATCTTCCCGGAACCGGCCTTCCCGGATCTCCTCCTCGAGGACCTTGTTGGTCGCGGCAATGATCCGGACATTGATCCGCTTCGCCCGGGTTCCGCCGACCGGTTTGACCTCTCGTTCCTGGAGGACACGCAGGAGTTTGGTCTGGATGATCGGGGTCAACTCGCCTATTTCGTCGAGGAAGGCTGTGCCGCCATCGGCCTCGTTGAAGAGTCCGGGCTTGTCGCAGATCGCCCCGGTGAAGGACCCTTTGACGTGGCCGAAGAGTTCGCTCTCCATCAAATCCTCGGGGATCGCGCTGCAGGTGATGGGGACGAAATTCTGCGAGGCGAACTTGCTGTGGCTGTGGATGGCCTGGGCCACCAGTTCCTTGCCGGTGCCGGATTCGCCGAAGATGAGGACGTTGGCCGGGGTCGGTGCCACGCGCTGGATCATATCAAAGATTTTGAGCATTTCCCTGCTCTGGCCGATAATCTCGGGAAAGGAGGCGCTGAGATCCTGCGGTTTGTTGGTCTGCAGGATCTTGCTGGTTGCCGATTCGATCACAGATTTGATTTCATCGACATTGAACGGCTTGCTGATGTAATCGAAGGCCCCGTTTTTCATGGCCAGAACCGCATCGTCCGGGGAGGCGAAGGCGGTGATCATGATAACCGGCAGGTCCGGGAAATCCTCCTTGATCGATTCAAGGAGTTCGATGCCGGTGATGCCGGGCATGCGAATATCGCTGATAACCACTTCAACGGCCTGGCTGCCGAGAATCTCCAGAGCTTTTTCCCCATTATCGGCGGTGGCTACCTTGTGACCTTCTTTTTCAAGAAGGATCTTGAGAAAATCACGCATACTGCGTTCATCATCGACGACTAATACTGAGGCCATGACCACCTGCGGATTGATTGAGGCTGGATTCTAAGACGCGGAAAAAACTCATGGAAGACAGCCGGAAGTTTATTCCAGCTTAATGCCATAGCTGATAATATCGCATAGAGCGGCAAGAGACAAGAAGGGGAGTGGCAAAAATGAAGCGGAATCAAGCACCGGCAGTCGCAGCTAGAGGTTCTACGACTGCCGGAAGGTCAGGTTCGACCTTGATGGAGAGTTACGGCTCCTGAGACCGTTCCGGCTTACGGAAGGACAGAGGCCCCGCCCCCGATAAGGGAGGCGGCAATGTCCCTGGCGGAGTCGGTTGTAAGCTTTGCAGCATGTTGCTGCACCTGTTCGGCGCCTGCCGGCTGCTCTTTGAGTTCTTCCTGCACAGTCCGGAGAATCAGTGCATCGTGGAGAATTTTCGCCGGCAATGACCGGCATTCCTGCTCTTCCTGCTGCTCGGCAAGGAGAAGACAAATCTCCTCGATCATCTGTTCGTTCGCCCCGACCTTCTGCAGAATGGTCCGGGCCGCGGCCAGGCCGGTGCCACACAGATAGGCGGCGCAAAGAACGATGGCAAGCTTGGCACCCCCTTCGGTTTTGCCGATATTTTCGGCAAATTGAGCAGTAGAGGAGGCCTGGCGAATACTCTTGAAGTCGGTCTGGAAATACCGTTTCATCTCGACTGCCACCTTTTCTTTCAGCAGGGTTTCTTTACCTCCGGTAAATTCTTCAGGCAGCGCGCCGATGCACTGCTCTGCGTACTGACAGTATGAGGCGCAGCCGAAGTCCATCTTTGGATTGACAAAGCGATGGCCGCAGCTGCCGCACTTCCGACTGGTATCGTCTTTATAAAATTCCACCAGAGCCTGGCATTTCGGGCAAGTCACCTCAAAAATGGCATTTTCTTTCCAGTACTTCATATCCTGACCCGGACATTTCATGGCTGTTCTCCTCTCTGATCTGGTAATGCGTTCGACGCTCTCACGATGAAGATAAGCTCGATTATGTAAGCATGGTATCAGGCCCGCAGAAATTGTCTTTGATCTAGGTCAAAGAGAGTACGATTGCGAGGAAAAATCAGAGGGAAAGGCTGAGGAAATTAAGGGGGAGGAGCGGGGGCGACCTGAGTCGCTCGCCCCCGGTGAGATGGTTCTCCCGTCAGGCAGTCGGGCAATATTCCTTCATGAGCTTATCGACCGCCAGCACCGACGGGGATTCGGCGGGCAGATCAAGCAGTGAGCGGCGTTCCATATCGAATTCCAGCAGCGCCGGGTCATAGGGAATGACACCGGCGATCGGCAGGCCGATCTCCTGCACTTCCGCCAGAAATTCCTGGCTCAGGTTTTCTGGACCACGGGTTACGACGATGGCCAGGTTTTTCACATCTAGTTTTAAACCGCCGAGCATATCGTTTATCCTGCGTACCGCGCGCAGACCTCGCAGTGAGTAGTCGGTGACGAGAAAGAGCAGGTCAACCCTGCCGCTGGTTCGCCGGCTGAGATGTTCCATTCCCGCCTCATTGTCTACCACCAGGTATTTGTAGTGTTTGGTCAGCTTGTCCGTGAATTTGTTAAGGATATTGTTGACCATGCAATAGCACCCCTGGCCTTCCTGCCGACCCATGACCAGCAGGTCGAAAGCCCTATTTTCGATCAGTGCCTGTTCGACCAGCGTTTCCAGATAATTGATTTTATCCATCCCCGAGGGGATACCCTGGGGATCTTTCATGTAGGTTTCCCGGATCTCACCGATGGTACTGGTAACCTGCAGTCCCATGGTCTCTCCGAGGTTGCTGTTGGGATCTGCATCGACTGCAAGAATCGGGGTTTTTCCGGTCGCGCCGAGATAACGGACGACCAGGGAGGCGACAGTGGTTTTTCCGACTCCGCCTTTTCCGGCAAACGCAATTACTTTACTCATACATATCTCCGTGCTGGTTTATTGTGGCCGGGATATACCACTACCGAGCCAACATAGGGTGATTTTTAGGAATTTACGACACCAGTGAAGTGTAAACATTTTCCCCGGAAAAAAAAGCAAAAACCACCTCATCGGCGAAAGAAAGGAGGTGGTTTGCGTGGATGGAACGCAGTAGGGGCGATGGCGGCTTAGGCAGCGACCGGTGCCTTTTTCTTCTTTTTTTCTTCCTTGGGAGGACCGAGGAGAGACTTTATGTGGTCGATATGTTCCGGTGAGATCGTGCTGTTTTGCTCGATTCCCAATGCCGCTTCATCGAGTCCCAGGCAGAGACCGAGGAGTTGCGGGAAGAGGAGGACCGGGAGCAGCTTCGTCTCTGGACTGTCTTTCTGTATATTGATCTGCATGGTGTCGAACTGCAGATGGCAATAAGAACAGATAGGCGTAATGAAGTCGGTACCTGCATCCTGAGCGCCGTTGATTTTTTCCTTCAGCAGCTTGTGCGAAAGGTCGTTGTTGATGCCGGCCAGTGCTGCCCCGCAGCATTCGAGCTTGCCGCGCCAGTCGAGGCTCTTCGCCCCGGTGGGCAGGAGAAGTTCCTCGGTAATCCGTGGCATGAAGGAGTTGTCGAACCTGGTGATCTCCCGGGGGCGGAGGATATGGCAGCCATGGATCACCGACACCTTGAGGTCGGTAAACATCTTGACCAGTTTCTTTTTGATGGTCTCTGCCCCCACCTGCTCGTGCAGGACGGTCAGGTAGTGCTTGACCTCGGCCGTGCCGCAATATTTCAGATCTTCCTTGGCCAGAATGGAGTTCATCTCGGCCAGCAGGACGCTGTCTTTGGCCATGACGTTTTTCGCTTTCTGCAGGCTGGCGAAGCAGCAGTTGCAGATGACCAGGATGTCGAGGCCTCTTTTCTCGGCAATGGCCAGATTTCTGACCGATGGCAGCAGGTAGGCCTTTTCATCGACATTACGGGCCGGATAGCCGCAGCAGTTGAACTCCGGTACGACCTCCAGGGTAATGCCGAAGTGCTGCAGGACCGCGGTGGTTGAGGTGGCATACTGCTGGATACGGATCGGGATGTTGCATCCCTGAAAGAATGCGTATTTCATGAGTTCGCTCCTGCCTCAATTTTATTCAGTGCGCTGTTCTTCAGAGTGTAGAAGATATCGCACAGTTCGACCTGATTGGGGCAATGTTCCTGGCACAGGTAGCAGGTCGAACAGCTCCAGATCATCTGCGATCCCATGGCTAAGTCCACATTGCCGATGCCAAGGCTGAACATGATCTGATGGGGCAGCATGCCCAGCGCCTCCACCGGGTCGTCGAAGCTTCGCACAACCGGGCAGATGTTGGTGCAGCGCTGGCAGGAATAGCAGCCCCGGAAGGAAGTGTTGCTGAATCCCCTGCCGCTGCCGATGGTAACCGGCACGGGAATGTCTGTCAGATGCTGAAAGCTTTTTTTGAACTGGTCGGTGACCTTTTTCAGGGCCTGCAGATGATCGTCGACGAAGTTCTGGGCCAGGGCCAGGGGGAAGGAAAAGTGGCTGAGCAGGGCTTTTTCCGGCATACCCTGTTTCAACAGCATGTACCTGGCATGGACGAACAGTTCCTTGAGATTGATGCCCGATGGGCAGACAGTGGTACATCGGTCGCAGCTCGTGCAGACGTACAAACCTTCCTGCATTTTCTTGAGGACGGCAGGATCGGTTTCCTTGCCCGTCATGATTTTCTTCAGGTACTGAACCTTCTCCGAGGGCAGGATGAAATCGTTGCCAAAGGACTCGTAAAACATGTTCGAGGAGCATTCGAGACTGCAGGTTCCGCAATGGGTACAGGCGGACAGGCCGATCATCCTGCTGGTGAGGAGATTGGCCGGCTTGTCAATTGCGTCTCCCGACACTCTTTTAACGATCAGACTGAGGGGGGCGGCGATGATATGGAACATCTTGCTGAAAGGCAGCCAGGCCAGAAAGGCGAGGCAGGCAAGAATGTGCAGGTACCAGAACATGGTAACCGCGGCGGCATCTCCCAAGAGAGCGGAGAACGGTCGAGTAATCTTGGCCATGGCAAAACCGGCGAAGGCGGTCTTGTTGGAGGCGTGACATTCGATACAGCTGGTGCCGTTCACCTCCATGCCCTTCTGGACGAGTTCCGGGGCGGGGGGCAGCTGGACATTGGGCGACACCAGGCCGTTTTCCTGCACCCAGAAGGCTTCCAGGGCCTTGGCTTCTTCTTCGTCGGAAGAGCCATACTCCTCAACCATGCTCTGGTATTTGCTGTAGGAGGACATTTTGGAGCCTTCAAGCAGCATGCCGGAGAGGATGATCACCCCCACGAAGACGAGTGCGGCCCAGTCGCTCGGTGCGGAACGCAACCGTTGCGCCTTGAGAGTCAACCGGCGATAGACGGCGATGGCCACCCCCGCCAGCACCATCAGACCGAAAAGATTCCGCAGGAAGAGAAACGGGTTGAGGGTGGGCTGATAATTGCTGAAGACCGACTCGCTCACCAGGGGGCTCATGGCATGCATGAGAAGGAGCAGAATGAAACCGAAAAAGATCAGGGTATGGGCAGTCCAGCGGAGGAGATTCTTGTTGAAGATGCGCTCCTGGAAGAGCAGGTCGACAAAGAGCGATTTGATCATCCGGACGATCCGTCCGCTGAAAATCGTCCCGAGCACTCCCTGCAAGGCCGCCGATATTCTCGTTGCCGCAGAAGCCTCCGGCGCAGGGGAACGTGTCCCTTGGGAGAACCAGATTGACAAACGAATAATTAATCCGACCAGACAGATAAATAAGGCCAAGCCTAGCAGTATATTAAAATTCATCATCAATTCTTTATACCCTCAGAAGTTTTTCCAATAATCTGAATACTTGTTGTTTTATCGGTTAATGTTTATCGGCTTATCCTTCAGGATAACACGTGATAATCACAAACGATGCCAGTGGCCGCCTCCTTCTTCTCTCATCTTTACCTGTTGCTGTCGGGACTTTCCTGCTATAGATAACCCTGCTTTAGGTGTAGCGGTTTCTCACCAAGAAAACAATGGAAATATACCGTCTTTTGCTTGCTCCGTCGAGCTGTCATTTATGCGATCATAAAAAATATTGATTATCGCTATTTGCAGTTATCTTGGTATGTTGGCCCATCTTGAACCGGTCGGTTCTAGCCGATCGACATGAAGTGAAATTCATTGGAGACCTGCTCCTCGGGGAGTTCGAGGAGGATGGTGGTCCCCTCCGGCCCGGTGCTTTTTATCGAAATTTTGCCGTGATTCTCCTCCATTATGCCGTAAGCCATGCTGAGGCCAAGACCGGTGCCCTTGCCGACTTCCTTGGTAGTGAAAAACGGGTCGAAAACCTTGGAGAGGTTCTCCGACGGAATGCCGCCGCCGGTGTCGGCAATTTCGATATACGCTTTCCCCGCCTTGCGGTCCCGATAGGTGGTGAGGGTGAGCGTGCCGCTACCTTCCATGGCATCGAAGGCATTGATGATCAGATTGATGAGTACCTGGCAGAGCTGATTCTTGTCGGCATTGATCAGGATCTGGTACTCATCCAGGTTTTTGACAATGTTGACATTCATGAACAGTTTCTGGTCGCGGATGAGACGCAGGCTCTCGCCCACCAGATTGTTCAGGAAAAACACCTCTTTGGCCGGCCGGGTCTGGCGGCTGTAGGCCAGCAGGTTTTTGACGATATCCTTGCACCGTTCGGCATCTTCCAGGACATAGCTGAGGATTCCCAGCAGGGGATGATCGGGGGCCAGCTTTTCCCTCATCAGATTGCCGTACAGCAGAATACTGGTGAGCGGATTATTAATCTCGTGGGCGACGCCTGCGGCAAGCCTGCCGAGAGACGCCAGTTTTTCCGATTGAAAGAGCTGGCTTTCCGCCTCTTCGAGCTTTTTCTGCACAGCCATTTTTTCGCGCAGGTCGTTGAAAATGGCGGCGGTGGCCGCTTCCCGTCCGTCATCCTCATAGATGATGGCCGCGGTCATTTCGACCGGAATCTCTACGCCGTCCCTGGTGATGATATTGACCTGGGTAATGGGCAGCTTGCCTTTCTCTCCGATATTTTCATCGCGGAGCTTGCGCATGATCTGCCGGGCCACGCCTGATGGGTAGAAATCCTCGATATTGACCCGGTTGGCATCCCGCGCCGAGTAGCCGAACAGATCCTCGGCGGCTTTGTTCATGAGGATGATTTCCCCCTTGCGGTCGGCGGCCATGATGCCGCTTACCGAACTCTGCACGACCTTGTCGATCAGTTCCCGGACATCGCTGTATTTTTTTTCAAGATGCTTGACGGCGGTAACGTCCCGGATACTGACGATGATGTACTTAATTTCTTCTTCCCCGGTGGCGATGGGCGAAAAGACCCGCTCTTCCCAAACCTCATTGCCATGCTCATCGATGTTTTTCAGAACCACCGACTGGGGTTGTTTGGTCACGAGCAGCCGTTGCAGTGGACAGACGGTTCCGGAGCAGGAGAAATGGCTGAGATGGTGTTGTTCGGAGCAGATTTCCTGGCAGGTTCTACCGATAATCTGCGCCCCGTGCGTCTTGTTCTTCTCGTGAAACCTTCGGTTGGCGGCCAGGATTGTCTGGTCCGGCTTGAGGATGAGCGTCGGGTACGAAAGAGAATCAAAAACCTTGAGCCGCCATTCGGCCTGGTTCATTTCATCTTGAATGTCGTCAATCATCGGGAGGAAGTGCTGTGGTAGTAATGTTGAGTCGTGATAAAGGCATCAGGCAACTGTCGGTATAAGAAACGTATCGGTGAGAATTTTCATTGCCGTACTGCCCTCGTCCCCGGCAAAAACCAGGTACATGCTGGTTCCAGCACAGCCCGAAAGCATAATACGGATATTGTTTTTCGCCAGGGCCGAAAAAGCGGTATCGGCAATACCGAATCTGTCCTGAAAATGCGGGCCGTGGAGAAAAACCAGGTCAACCTGTTCCTCTATCATGAACTGGGCCGATGGTTCACCCTGGAGCCAGTCATCCATCAGCTTCAGCAAGGTGTCCCGTCCGGATGCCTCGATCACCACAGAGAGTTGCATCCTGCCCTCCTCGGCACCATGGCAGGTGACCAGTTCGAAGCGATTCAGGGAGGCTTCGAGTTCCATGAGCCGCCCGCTCCAGTAGCCCGTTCGCTGGGTGGGAAAGAAAAGCACCCCCATGGCGAGCCCGGGTTTTTCGGTTAGACTGTATACCTTAACACGCGCTTCCCAATACACTGCAATGGTTTCCAAGCCGATGCCTCCGGACAAGCGTTGAACGTTACTTAAAACAGCTGGGTTAAACGGAACTCCTGCCGGAAAGGCGCATGGTTTTCGGGCAGAATGACTACCTCCGCCAACTTGTCGGCGATGTTGTCCAGATGGCGGAAATCGGTGTTCAGGGCAATCGCCGAAATTGACGTGCTGAGTGAATGGATCGGATAGTCGTTCTCGGCAAAAGTCATGAGAACAAGGCCGAGAAGCCGGAAACTGTTCCGGTGGGGAAAAAGTGTCAAGGTCCCGACCGACGGTATGATGCGGACGTTGCCGTGGTTATAGGAAGCGAAATGCAATGCTTCCTGAACCCGCCCGAGATCGTCGCGCGAGATGCAGAAGCTGCTTTTCGTATGCGACTCTTTATGAGAATGACAGAGGAACGGGAGATTGATGTGTCGGCTAGATAACAGTTGAAGCAAGTCGTCAAATGAGGCCTCTTCCCGGGAAGGGGAGACAACCGTCACATGCGCCAACTCTTCACTGAACTTTATGCCGCCAATGCGAATCCTTGTGCTCTCTTCCATTGGCTCGACATTTTCGACATTTTTCAAAGGGGAACCGATCCCCTCCACGCACATGGAGGGGATCGGTAGTACTCTTTATTACAGGTTGTCCTGGACAATTTCCATCAGCTTGTCGAGATCGATCGGCTTGGGAATGAAATCGTCCGCCAGGGTGGTTTTCCCGCCCATATGGGTATAGTTTGTCGTTTTGATCGCCTCCGTCACAGCAGTCAGCAGGACGATGACGATACCTTTATACTCTGCAGATTTTTTCAGTTCATCGCACAGGGTGTAACCGTCTTTGCGCGGCATCATGACATCGAGGATGATGAGATCGGGACGCTCTTCTTTGATCCGATCCATAGCTTCCACGCCGTCATAGGCCTTGGCCACCCGGTACTTCTTGCTTTCCAACTTCATGGAGACCATTTCCACGAGATCGGTATCGTCATCCACTACAAGAATAAGTTTACTATCGCTCATGTTTACTCTCCTCAATCCGGCTATATGGGTTTAAATCGCTCTTATGCTGTTTATACCTGAGGTCGGGGAAGAAGTCCTGCTCTTTCGCAGATTTCTTGTACTTTTTCTTCCCATTCGATGGCCATGATGTGAATGCCGGAAACTCCCTCGATTTTCTTCAGTTTTTCGATGGTCTCCACACAGATGGTTACCCCTTCTTCCGCCTGTTTTTCCTTCGGCACACTTGCCATCCGGTCGACGATCTCTTTCGGTACGTCCATGCCCGGCACCCTGTTGGCCATGTATTTTGCGGCGCCCAGGGATTTGCACGGAGTCACGCCGGCCAGGATATAGCACTTCTTGTGGAGGCCCTTCTCGCGGACGCCTTCCATCCATTTTTCGAACTTCGGCACGTTGAAGATGCACTGGGTCTGGATGAAATCGGCACCGGCGGCAATCTTCTTGGCCAGCCGCATGACCCGCAGTTCGAAGGGATCGGCAAAGGGGTTGGCGGCAGCGCCGATGAACATCTTCGGCGCCCCTTTGATTTCAGCACCCCCCTGGAAGATGCCCTTGTCGCGCATGTCTTTCACCATCTGGATCATCTGGATGGAGTCGATATCATGCACGTTCATCGCCATGGGATGATCGCCGAACTTGGTGTGGTCGCCGGAGAGACAGAGCATGGTGTCGATGCCCATCGAATACGCTCCGATGATATCGGCCTGCATGGCAAGTCTGTTACGGTCTCTGCAGGTCACCTGAAAGAGGGGGTTCAACCCCTGCTGTTTGATGATAAAAGAAGCAGCGAGACTGGACATGCGAACCATCGCCGTCTGGTTGTCGGTGACATTCACTGCATCAACTATCCCATCAAGATATTTCGCTTTTTCTATGAGATGGGCAGGTTGGCAGCCGCGAGGAGGTCCACACTCTGAGGTAACTGCCAGATGTCCTGCCGCCAAAACTTTCTCTAATCTGCTTTCGGTTTTCATTCTGCCAAATCCTCTCTTATAATCTTTCTCGGACCACTGCCACCGCCCGGTCTCCAGTCTTTTGCCGGTATGTTTTCAAGATACATGTCTGTCTGTCCGAGGGCTTTCAGTCTGTCCCAGATAAGCTGCCAGGCACAATCCACTTCCTCACTGATTTCGCAATGACCGCCGGTTGAACCGCCGCAGGGTCCGTTCATCAGCTGTTTTGCGCATCTGGCGATAGGACAGATCCCACCGGTCATGCCGAGCAAACAGTTGCCGCAACCCTGACATCTTTCCGCCCACACGCCCTGGCGCTCGGAGGCACCCATGAATTTGGTGTTGACTGCCGGAAAGACCGGCTTGTCCTTGAACCGCATGGCCAGTTGCTGGACCCCGCAGCCGCAGGCCATGGACATGATGGCCTCTGCGCCATCCAGCATCGGCACCAGTTCCTCGACATACTCGGGATCGCACTGCCTCTCAAGGGTATGTTGGCGAATATCGATGTTGCTGCCATTTTTCAGCATGGCCATTTGCAGCCCGGATGCCAGGAGGCCAACTTCTTTTCTGCCGCCGGCGGCGCAGACAGTTACACACTCATTGCAGCCCAGCAGGAGTATGCGCTTGAAAGGCTTGATGTATTCAATGAGTTCTTCTAAAGGTTTTCGTTCAGCAGTGATCATTGTGGTTCACTCTCCTTGTAATTAATACCGCCAACTGAATCGCTGTCGGTTACAGGGCCAAAGCCGTTTTTATCGGACTCGGCCCGAGTTTTCGGATCTTTTCGGTAATCTCCGTTGCCGTCTGGGCAAAACGATAGCCCATGCCGGCCGACATGGTGACCATCTCGAGTCTTTCGCTCTCGATGCCGATCTCCTCGAGATATTTCTTGACGTACGCCACTCTGCGACCGGCTCGGGTGTTGCCGCTTTTGAAATGGCAGTCGCCCTCCAGGCAGCCGGCAACATAAACTCCGTCCGCGCCTTTTTCAAAGGCCTTGACGATATGCAGGGCATCCACCTTGCCGGAGCAGGGAACCCGGATGATCTTCACATTGGCGGGGTAGGGAAGCCGCTGGCTTCCTGCCATGTCGGCGGCGGTATAGGCGCAGTAGTGGCAGCAGAAGGCTACAATTACCGGTTCGAAGTTTTCCATCATGCACTTATCCTTTCAAAAAGTTGTTCCACCTTCGCGAGAATCCTGTCGTCCTCGAACTGCATCAGCTGGATGGCCTTGGCCGGACATTCGGAGACGCATACGCCGCAGCCGTGACATTTGGCCGGATCGATCTCCGAGTACCCGTCGGCGTTGATGAACGGCACATTGAACGGGCAGGACCTGACACATATGAGACAGGCGGCACAGAGATTGCCGTCGACCCTGGCGGTTGCCGCGCCGAGATTAATCTCATTTCTCACGAGCATGGTCTGGGCCCGCGCGGCCACCGCATTGGCCTGGGAGACACTCTCCCTGATCAATTTCGGACTATGCGCTGTGCCGGCCAGGAAAAAGCCGGGTACCGTCATATCGACCGGCCGCAGCTTGACGTGGTCTTCAAGGAAATAGCCGTCGGCGGTGCGGGGCAGCTTGAAGATCATCGAAAGCTCCTCGGT
>Ga0154407_1159_pt1 | contig 29231 bp, 30 predicted proteins | sample RifGroB2_FD_115911 | JGI IMG/M metagenome (GOLD analysis project Ga0154407, IMG submission 115911) | Desulfobacterales bacterium GWB2_56_26
GATGAGTTGCGAAGGAGATAGCTGAGTTTCACGGATGAGGGCGCGGAAGCCGTTATTTTTACGCAGCCGTCTGGGGCGGTATTCGGGGAACATATAAAACTCCTTAGAGGAAAGTGAGATTGAAGGGTCGAAGCCTGGAGAAGCGTAGTTCAACCTGCCTGTTACTGGATTATTTCAAACGTCTTGAGTTTCTTGTGGAGATGACTCCGTTCGAGGCCGACCTGTTCCGCCGTCTTTGAAATATTGTTGTCGTTCTGCAGCAGTTGATGTAGCAGATACTCTTTTTCAAAGAACCGTTTGGCGGTTTTGTAGTCCATGGCCAGATATGGGGCCAGGCCGGAACCGTTGCCCATCGGCGGCGCGCCCTGGCCCGGATTGAGAAACAGCCGGATATGCACGGCGGTGATGGCCGATTCCTGACACATGATCGCCAGCCTCTCGATGAAGTTGCGCAGTTCGCGGACATTGCCCGGCCACTGGTGCTCCATCATCGCCTGGTAGGCATCCTGGGTGAACTCCTTGCGCTTGAGGCCTTTGTTCACCATGCTTCTGACCATCGATTCCACCAGCAGCGGGATGTCCTCCAGCCGGTCCCGCAAAGGGGGGACGTGGATCGGCACTACGTTGAGACGCCAGAACAGATCCGCCCGGAACTTGCCGGTCTCGATCGCCTCTTCCAGATTCTTGTTGGTTGCCGCCAGCACCCGGACATTGACCTTGATGGTCTTGTTGCCGCCCACCCGCTCGAATTTCTGCTCCTGGAGAATGCGCAGGATCTTGGCCTGGGTGTTAAGGCTCATATCGCCGATCTCGTCTAAGAAAAGGATGCCGCCGTCGGCCTGGTCGAATTTGCCACGCTTGCTGATATGGGCACCGGTAAACGATCCTTTTTCATGGCCGAAAAGCTCCGATTCGATGAGTTCCTCGGGAATGGCCGCGCAGTTGACCTCGATCATCGGCTGATCGCAGGATTTGGAGGCCCGGTGGATCGATTGGGCCACCAGCTCCTTGCCGGTGCCGTGTTCGCCGCGGATCAATACCCAGGCGTCGGTCGGGGCGACCATCTGGATCTGTTTCTGCAAGGCCCGGATACAGGGGGAATTGCCGGTCAGCACCGGTTTTTCGCCTGTGCCCTGGCGGAGCAGGCGGTTTTCCTGTTCCAGTTTGGCAAAGCGCAGGCCGTTGCTGATGGCCAGGATAATCTTGTCGTAGGAGAGCGGTTTTTCGACGAAATCGAAGGCCCCCTTGCGGGTGGCCTGGACTGCAGTTTCAATGGTGCCGTGCCCGGAAATCATGATCACCGGCATGTTGAACCGTTCGCGGATCTTTTCCAGGGCGGTCATGCCGTCCATGTTGTCGCCGAGCCAGATATCGAGCAGGACCAGGTCGACATTCATCGATTCGAGCAGATCCAGTCCCTCCTCGGCGGACGAGGCGGCGATGGACGAAAAGCCTTCGTCTTCGAGAATGCCGGCCAGCGTTTCGCGGATACTGATCTCGTCGTCGATAATGAGAATGCGTTTGCTCATCGCTTGTCTCTTGCGGGGCAATAAAAATTACGAGAGCATCGCTTCATACCCTCAGGAAATTAACCGTTACCTGCTAAGCCGTTGTCAAAAAATAACATGGCCAAGGTGATGCTCGGAACGGTCTAAGGAGCCGTAACGAAATGGGTGAAAATGGCTGGTTATTTCGTAACGGCTCCTAATTTTTCGACTGGTTATCCGGTTCGACCTGTTGCTGGTTCAACAGCGGCAGCTCGATGATGAAAACCGAACCCTGAGGCTCGTTGTCCTGGACGCGGATATAACCGTTGTGGTCGGCCACGATGGTGTGGACGATGGCGAGACCGAGGCCCGTTCCGGTTTTTTTCGTGGAAAAATAGGGTTCGAAGAGCTTCAGCTTGTTGTCCTTGGAGATCCCCGGGCCGTTGTCGAAGACCTTGAGAAAGACGTTCTCCTTCTCTTCATCGAGGGCCAGTACGGTGTCTATATTACCGCCATCGGGCAAAACTGCAACCGCATTGTCCAGCAGGTTGATCAGGCAGCGTTTGATCTGCTCGCCGTCGAAGCTGAAGATGGGGATGGGCTGCTCTTCCGTGCAGGTGAAGGTGATGTTCTTGTGACCCTCCTGATAAAGAAAGAGGGTTTGCCTTGCGAGTTTTGCCAGATTTTCCGGCGATTTCTGAACCTTCGGCATCCGTGCGAACTGCGAGAATTCGCTGACCAGCCGTTTCAGTTCATCCACCTGGGTGATGATGGTATTGGTGCACTGGTCGAAGACGCTGTTTTCCTCGTTGAGGATCTCCGGATAACGCCGGCGCAGCCGCTGGGCGGAAAGCTGAATGGGGGTCAGCGGATTTTTGATTTCGTGGGCAATTCTCCGCGCCACCTCCCGCCAGGCCGCCATGCGCTGCATCTTCTCCAGTTTGGTGAGGTTGTCGAAGACCAGGACGAAGCCCACCGGCTTGCCTCCTTCGTCTTCCAGCCTCGTGAAATTTATGAGCAGTGAGTAGGTCTTACTCAGCACCTGCATTTTAATGTGCTGCTCGACGGTATTCTTGCCGGTGACCTGCAGCTCTTCGATGAAACCGTCGACCACGGCCGCTTGGTAGGGTGGCATGACATCGCGGAAGTTGAGGCCGATAAAGAGGTTTTTGTCGATATTGAGCAGCCTTTCGGCAAAGCGGTTGATGGTGGTGATCTTGCCGTTTTCGTCGAGCGAGATGACTCCGGCCGAGACGTTCTGCAGGATGATTTCCGTGTAGCGCCGGCGCTGTTCGGATTCCTGGGAGCTGAGCTGGAGGGCGCTATGGGTTTCCGCCAGCTTCTTGTTGCTGGAACCCAGGTTCTGGGTCATCTTGTTGAAGGAGTCGACCAGAAGCCCCATCTCGTCGTTGGAGTCCCGTTCCATGACGAACTCGAGATCCCCGTCCGCCACCCGCCGCGTGGCGAGGACCAGCTTCTCCAGGGGCTCGGTGATGCCTCGGGAGATGTAGAGACCAAACCAGATGGCGGCAAAGATGACGAGCAGCGTCACGATCAGCAGGATGATCAACAGCCAGAATTTGAACGGCTCCTTGAAATGCTTGAGCTGTCGGTAATCTTCGATACCCTGGGAAATGGTGGTCATCCGGGCCAGCTGGTCGCTCTTGACCAGCAGGGAGGTGATGAGGATGGCCTTGCCGAGGCTGCCGTTGCCGATCTGGACCTCAGCAATACAGCTGACCAGATCGCCGCTCTGCATCTCCTGGACCAGGGTTTCCCGGCCGTGCTCTTCCCTTACCCGGTCGAGGATATTCAAGGGAATCCTCGGGAGGAGCGTACTGCGCAGCTGCGGTCCACGGACGCTTATTTCCAGGTTCTTGTCATTGGTGATGAGCCCGAGGCTGTCCGGACCGTTGATCGGGTTGAAGGAGAGGATATTTTCCAGGGTGTCGCTGATGGTTTCCGAGGTGTAGGAAGAGATGTCGAGATCCGTCATCCGCTCGGCGATGCCCTTGCTCATGAGCGTCACCTGTTCTTCCTTCTCGTGCAGGAGCGATTGGGCCAGCTGCAGCGATTCGGTCAGCGAATCCTCGACACTGGCGTTGAACCAGTAATCCATGCTGGTCGAGACGAACTGCAGCGCCACGAAAAACAGCAAAATGGTCGGAATGAGGGTCAGGGACAGGAAGGAAGCGATGAGTTTGGTTTTGAGCTTGTTGCCGAGCCGGTTGATTCGCCGTTCGAAGAAAAGTTCCGCGAGATTGCGCAGGACCAGAAAGAGCACGAACAGGACCAGCAGGACATTCAGGTTGATCAGGGCGAAGATCAGAATATTGTTGTCCAGCGGCAGGGCGACCTTGCCCTTGAAGAGGATGCTCTGGATCCAGATGAAAAACGGAATGAGCAGGATGCAGATCAGGATTACCCGGCGGATCAGTTTGCGTTTCTGCAGGAGCTGTCTCGTTGTGTAGGGCCGCTTCTCGCCCGGCCGCTCTCCCTGGGATTCTTTTTTTTCCATGACGCCGGTCAGAATTTGAACTCGATCGATTGCCAGTCCGTCTCAACATCCCACCAGGAAAGGAAGGGCAGCGCATTGTGCAGACTGAGGGGGAGCGTCTTCTGATGAATTTCCGCCCGGATCTTCAACTTATAGGTGTTGTCGGGAAGAAGCTGGTTGAGTTGGACCACTCGGGCGCCGTTGATCTCGTTGATCACTTTCTCGGCCTCGGTGAGCGACTTATACGAGACGATCCGGTTATTATCCTCTTCCAGGGTGATGCGATAATTTTCCTTCAGGGTGTCGTAGGTCAGGATGTGCTGAAAATTACGGACGAGAACCTGTTCTCCCGGCCATTTCTCCGCCTTTCGGTACAGTTCGACAAAAAACGAGAACCTGAGAGGAATGCCGCTGTGCAGGGTATCGATCATCTCAGGATTGAAGCTGTTTTCCAGGGTGCCGAAGAGCAGGATATGAGTTGACGAGGTAGTGGCCGTCAGTTCCTTGATGAAGGCCTTCTGGCGCGGTTCGGTTGCCGGCGTGCGACCGATAAGCGTGAGCGACAGCAGGCAGAAAAAAAGAATAGAGAGAAAGATTTTCAAGGGCATGAGCTAGGTCGATAGGAACGAGACGCCGTTTGTCGGGGTGGCAAAAAATATCGATGTGCCATTCGGTTGGTTGTAACCGGTTCGAATAACTCCCTGTGCTTGTGCGTTCCAGCAGATACGGGTCCGTCGATTCGATTTTCGGTAATTTACCTGATCTTGCCGGGGTTGTCCATGGCTTGTTCCTTCCCGGCCATGAACCATCTCATCATCTTACGGGGTAAACGATTGGCTGCTTGACAAAAGAAAGGTGACGGATTAACGTGCAAATGCACATTATCAGGGCTTGACTATTCAAATGAGACAGGCAAGCATTTACTTAATCATCTATCAACGAGGTAACAATTCATGCGAGTAGCTATTCCAACCAACAATCCCGGTGGCCTCGATGCCGACCGTTCCGCCCATTTCGGTCATTGTGACGTCTTCACCGTGATCGAACTCGATGACAAGAACAAAATCGAGAGCGTCGCAACCATCGCGAACGGCGGCCATGAGGCCGGCGGCTGCATGGTGCCGGTCCAGCTTCTCAGTGACTCCGGGGTGGAAGCGATCGTCGTCGGCGGCCTGGGGGCAAGACCGATGCGCGGGTTTGCCGATGCGGGCATCGCCGTCTATTTTGCCGATCCGAACAGCGTCATGAGCGTCCGGGACGTGATCGACGGCTTTGCCGCCAATCGTCTGCCGGTCATGCACGCCGATCAGGTCTGTAAGGGATCGGGAGATTGTCACCACTGATGGATTGAATTTTCCTGCTGCAACCGGTATAAGAAAGCGGTGTCGCGACTGGACCTTCCGGCACCGCTTTTGTCACAAGGCCGCACTTTGGCGTGGGCAGGAAACTGTCTTATCTTTGCAGTAAGAACATTCAATTTGCCGGTGGGATATTAGAAATTATGTCGCCAAGACCGAAAAAGACCAGAAAATGTCAGGGTAAATTTTGCGGCAAGGCCTTCAAGCCGACCGGTACGCCCCTTGTCGAACTCCAGCAGGTTCCGCTCCATCAGGATGAACTGGAGGCCTTACGGCTCTGCGACGGGGAAGGGTTGACCCAGGAGGAGGCAGGGAAGAGCATGGGGGTGTCCCGCGGCACGATCCAGCGGATTGTCACTATCGCCCGGCAGAAGATCGCCAAAGCCCTGACCGAGGGCCATGCCTTGGTGTTTGTCGATCAGGTGGAAATTGAATAACCACCGGCTCGGATTATGGGCTATCCCCAGGAATCTGGGGGCTCAGACATTTTCCCGGGTCTTGTCGAAGATGATCCCCGGCCACTTCTCCATGAAGTATCTCAACATCCATTCATTCTGGGCCAGATAAGTAAGAAAACCTTCGGTATCCCGGGCGAGAGCCACCTGATTCTTCCGCTCAAACTCTTCCATGGCTTTTTTGTCGTCCGACCGCACCCAGCGGGCCGCCTGATAATCAACCGGCTCGTAGATAGCCTTTACCCCGTATTCGTTTTGCAGTCGTGCCATGGTCACTTCGAACTGCAGGACACCGACCGCACCCATGATGTAGTCCGAGCCGATCAACGGACGAAAGACCTGGATGGCGCCTTCCTCGGCCAGCTGCATGAGACCTTTCTGCAACTGTTTCATCTTCAGCGGATCCTTTAAGAGGACGCGGCGGAAGTGTTCCGGGGCGAAGTTGGGGATACCGGTGAATTTCAGCGGTTCTTTCGGAGTGAAAGTGTCGCCTATCTTGATCGTGCCGTGGTTGTGCAGGCCGATGATGTCGCCCGGCCAGGCCTCATCGACGTTAGATCGTTCCTGAGCCATGAAGATGGTGGCGTTGGCGAGAGTAATATCCTTGCCCAACCGGTGATGTCTGACCTTCATGCCGCGGGTGAACTTGCCGGAGCAGATGCGGAAAAAAGCGATTCGGTCGCGGTGCGCCGGGTTCATGTTGGCCTGGATCTTGAAAACAAAGCCGGAAAAATCCTCCTCTTCCGGATCGACCGCCCGGCTCACCGCCTCACGGGGGCCTGGCGGCGGGGCCATCTCGACGAAGCCGTCGAGCATTTCTCGTACGCCGAAGTTGTTGATGGCACTGCCGAAAAAGACCGGAGTCTGGCTGGCCGTCAGGTAATGATCGTGTTCGAAGGGGTTGGCCGCGCCGGCGAGCAGTTCGAGATCCTCGCGCAGATCGTCGGCCTGGCGGCCGAGCAGCTGGTCCACCTTCGGATCGTCCAGGTCCTCGATGAAAATGCCTTGGACATCCCGGGTATGCTGGCCGGGGGTGAAAAGGTGGAGGGCTTTATGGTATATATCGTAGACCCCCTTGAAGGTCTTGCCCATGCCGATCGGCCAGGAGAGGGGGGTGCACTCGACCTGGAGTTTTTCCTCGATCTCCGCCATCAGTTCGAGCGGTGAGCGGCCCTCCCGGTCGAGCTTATTGATGAAGGTGATGATCGGGGTATTGCGCATCCGGCACACCTCCATCAGCTTCTCGGTCTGGGCCTCGACGCCCTTGGCGCTGTCGATCACCATGATGGCCGAGTCGACGGCGGTGAGCACCCGGTAGGTGTCTTCCGAGAAATCCTGATGGCCGGGGGTGTCGAGAAGGTTGATCTCGTAATCCCGGTAGGTGAATTTCATCACCGAGGTGGTAACGGAAATGCCGCGCTCCTGCTCGATGGCCATCCAATCGCTAGTGGCATGCCGATCCACCTTGCGGGATTTGACGGCCCCGGCCATATTGATGGCTCCGCCGAAGAGCAGCAGTTTTTCGGTCAGGGTGGTCTTGCCGGCATCGGGATGGCTGATGATGCCGAAGGTACGCCTTCTGGCAATTTCCTGTTTCTGTTGTTTACTCATGACTGCTGACAATTAGGACTTTGATTTGTAGGATGAACTTATTATAAGAACAGGCAGAGAAAAATTGAGTAGGATATGTTCTTTTTTCGATTCTGCAAACAGAAAACGTGAATACCCATGAAAAATAAACGAACCGTTCTGGTGACCGGCGGCTGCGGTTTCATCGGGGCCAATTTTGTCCGGTTGGTGCACGCTGAAAAGCCGGGCTGGCGTGTAATTACTCTCGATAAACTGACCTATGCCGGCAACCTGAAGAACCTCGAAGGAATCGCCGAAGGGGAGAGCTACCGTTTTGTTCGCGGCGATATCTGCGATGGCGAACTGGTCGCGAGTCTTTTCCGGACAGAAGGGATCGATACCGTCGTCCATTTCGCCGCCGAATCCCATGTCGACCGCTCCATCACCGGTCCCGGCGCCTTCATCCGCACCAATATCGATGGGACCTTCACCCTCCTGGAAGCGGCGCGGCAGAGCTGGCTCGGTGGGAAAAAGAAGGTGGCCGAACCCTGCTTTCTCCATGTGAGCACCGACGAGGTCTACGGTTCCCTGGGGGCGACCGGCAAATTCACCGAGACCACAGCCTACGACCCCCGTTCGCCTTATTCCGCCTCGAAGGCCTCCTCTGACCACCTGGCCAGCGCCTATTTTCACACCTACGGCTTGCCGGTACGGATCACCAACTGCTCGAACAATTACGGGCCCTACCAGTTTCCGGAAAAACTCATTCCGTTGATCTTCAACAACGCTCTGAACCACCGAGCGCTGCCGGTCTACGGTGACGGCAGAAACATCCGCGATTGGCTCTTTGTCCGGGACCACTGCGAGGCGATCGTCCGGGTGCTGGACAAGGGTAAAGACGGGCAGTGCTACAATATCGGCGGCAACAATGAGAAAGAAAATATCGAGGTGGTGAGCCTGATCTGCGACCTGCTGGACGCAAAACTCGGGTGTGGGACTTCGGGCCAGCCGCGCCGCTCGCTCATCACCTTTGTCCCCGACCGTCTGGGCCATGACCGCCGCTACGCCATCGACGCCACCAAAATCAGTGAACAGCTCGGCTGGCAGCCGAAGGCGACGTTCGAGAGAGGGATCGAAGAGACCATCGACTGGTATCTCGCCAACCGGCAATGGGTGGAGGATATCGTCAACGGCTCCTACCGGGAATACTACGCCGCTATGTATAAGCAGCTGGCATCCGGCGAGAGCAGACCGAAGATTAACAGAAGAGAAGAACAACAATGAAGGTTACAGCTACAGCAATTCCGGAGGTGCTGCTCGTCGAACCGCGGGTATTCGGGGATGACAGGGGCTTTTTCTACGAGAGTTTCAACCAGAAACAGTGGCGGGAAAAAACCGGAGTCGACCGGGTCTTCGTCCAGGACAACCACTCCCGGTCGACTAAAGGCGTTCTGCGCGGCCTGCACTACCAGATCCGCCAGGCTCAGGGCAAACTGGTGCGGGTGGTGGTGGGGGAGGTCTTCGATGCGGCGGTTGACCTGCGGCGCTCCTCTCCTACCTTCGGGCAATGGGTCGGGGCCATCCTGTCCGCGGAAAACAAGCGGCAGCTGTGGGTGCCGGAGGGTTTCGGCCATGGCTTTGTCGTGCTTTCCGAGGCGGCCGAATTTCTTTACCGGACTACGGACTACTGGGCACCCGAACACGAACGCTGCATCATCTGGAACGACCGAGACATCGGCATCGACTGGCCGATCGCCGGTAGCCCGATCCTCTCCGGCAAGGATGCTGAGGGCGTCCGGTTCCGGGAAGCGGAAGTATACGCATGATACGCGGATTTTCCCCAAGGTGGTCAATGAAGAAGATATTGTGTCTGCTCATTCTGCTGGCGGTGCTTGGCCAGGCTGGCTGCGGACAGCATTCCGGCAAGGCGGTGGTCATCATGCAACATCCCGAAACTATGGATTTTGTTGACTGCAAGGTCGATGCCTGGGCGACTCCCGCCTCCTATGCCAAAAACGCCAAGTGCGTGGAAGACTTGAAGAACAAAGGCTTCGTGGTGTGGGCCGAGCGCTGACCAACAAGGACTGTAGGGGCGAAAAATCTTTCGCCCCTACCCTCAAGCCCTCACTTTCAGGAGTTTATCTCCTGACGGATGGCCTGGGCAAGGTGAGTCAAACTGAGCGGCTTCGGCAGATAGTGGGAGACTCCCATTGCTCTGATCCTCTCCCGGTCCGGGTGATTGGGGCAGCCCGAGGTGACTACGGCCCGTTGATGGGGAACGAGCCCGCGGATTTTCTTGAAGGTCTCGTAACCGTTCATCCCCGGCTCCATGATCATGTCAAGAAGGAGCAGATCTACGGATTCCTTTTCGATGTGTCGGATCGCCTGTTCACCGTTTTCCACCGCATACGGCGTGTATCCCAGCCGTTTCAGAATGGATGAGGCAATGAGCCGCTGACTCTCCTGGTCATCGACGACCAGCACTTTCTCGCCTTTGCCTAGCAGCGACTCCAGCGATAAGGACGAACCGGCAAAGGTTTCCTCCCTGCCGGCAGTCGGAAAATAGAGTTCAAAGACGGTCCCTTCCGAATTGCTACGTAAATCGATATAGCCGGAATGGTCCCGCATGGTGTGCATGATGATGGTGAGCCCCAGGCCGGTGCCGCTGTTACCCAGCTGTTTCCGGGAGTAGAAAGGTTCGAAAATGTGCACCAGATGCTCGGCCGCGATACCGCTTCCGGTATCGGCGACCCCTAGAACCTCGTACCGGCCGGGCGGAATGGCCTCGTATCCCATGCAGGGCTCGGTGAATGTCCGCCGGGTGGTGTAGATGGAGATCGTGCCCTGCGTATCGATGGCCTCGGCACCATTTCGCACCAGATTGATGAGGGCTTTGCTCACCTGAACCGGGGATATTCTGGCGTTGCCGGGCTCGGGAGCCAGATCGAACTTCATTTTTTTGCCGGGGAAGGACCGGGTTTGGTGCAAACAGTCCAGGGAATCCTGGTAGCCCTTGACGATTTCGTTGAGGCTGCGAATCTCCTTTTTGCAGGTGGAACCTCTGGTGATGGTCAACAGATCGGCGACCACTGCCGCCGCCTGTTGCCCCGCCCTTTTGATCCGGTCGATATCGGCACGGTACTTGGCATGGGCCGGCATGTCGAGCAGCAGGAGTTCCGGAAACGTCACGATACTGCTGAGAATATTGTTGAGGTCATGGGCCACGCTGCCGGCCATGAGGCCGATGGACTCCATGCGCATGGCATACGTCAGCTTTTCTTCCAGCTTGCTCCGCGACAGTTCTTCCAACCTCCGCCGGGTGAGATCGCGGAGTGCCGCCACCCACAGAGGCCGGCCGTCCTCGGTGACCTGCTTGAGCCGGATCTCTGCCGGGAAGATCGTCCCGTCCTGGCGAATAGCTTCGATTTCGGCTACTTGCAGAATATCTCCGGAAGAGTCGTCGAAGATGGGGGCGGGCAACTCGAAACGGGGAATGAATGTGCTTAAGGGGAAACCCACGACATCCTGTTCGGTGACTCCGAAAAGATCGCAGAACTGGTGATTGGTCTCATGAATCCGGTCCGACGAAAAGACGACGATCCCCTCACAGGTCGCCTCGGCCAGTCGCTGGTATTTCTTTTTGCTGGCGAGCAGCTCTTTTTTCAGGAAACGGTTTTCCGTGGCCCGTCTGAGGGTGCGAACGATCTGTTCTGGCTGACAGGGTTTGGTGATATAGTCGTAACAGCCAAAACGGACAGACTGGATTGCCGAGTCGACAGTTGCCCGACCGGTTAGAATGATGACGGCGCAATCCGGGTCTTTCCTGGTGATAAGTTCGGCAATTTCAAGGCCATCCAGATCGGGGAGGTGCAGGTCGAGCAGGACTGCCGCATATTCCCGCATCTCCATGCGGGCAAAGGCTTCCCTGCCGGATGCTGCGGTATCGACTATGAAACCTTCACCGCTGAGGATACGCTTGAGGCTGGCGGTAAGGGAATACTCATCGTCTACGATTAAAATTGGGTCCGACATGGATTTCAAGACTATTTAGAGAAATTCTATAGTTAGCTGCTCTTTGGCGATCACCCGCTCAAGCTAGATGAATTCAGGTAATATGTCAAATGAATTGTGCTACCTGTATTTTCAGAAAATCACCTTGCTTCCGTGACTTGGGACTATTGCCCGGAGGGTGACGACGATATCGAAAGCCTGAAAAGAGTGACTGTGGCAACCGAATCGGCATTGCTGTCGGCTGTCGATCGCCAGTCCGGAAGTTATTCCGATTGCGAGCGAGATCCTTTCCGCCTGAGAGTAGTGCCGTCCGGGAGTCTGAAGACGTCCGGGTCCTGGGTTTTATAGACTTCCACGCCATCGATGGTGTCGAGGTGGAGGTTCTTGGAATGACGCGTATTTCCGGAATAGTGGGTGATTATATCCTGGCTGACGACAATTTTTCTGATTTCCTGCCTGTCGTTGATCACCGTAAAAGATCCAATAAATTCCCGTTTCGTTTTATTCATCGCTACGTATAAAAAATTAATTTTGATATTTATTTCTGCCACATTCGGTGAACAAGTATGACAAGACCTTCGATTTTTCTCTCCCGCCTGATTCGCTGCCAACTGTACACTACAGCAGCCAAGCTGGGAATGGATTTCTCGTAAATCCTTGTGCGGGTTAGTCGTCGGCCGAATAACCAGAAGCATCGGAATATGTATCATAGCCTGACAAAAATGGCAATTGAAGTAAATACCTGTTTTGCACCAGGTATTTTTGCCGGTAACCGGACCTGTCTGGAGTTCATTCGATAAATATTCGTAATGACATTAAATCAATATCAACAATGATCGCCCGTCATTTCATTGGGACGATATCCGGCAGGTTGTTCGCAAAGGTCGGTGGATCCATCTTTTTCGAGCAGTGGGTCAGGAGAAGGAGAGTGTTTGGTTGTGCGTGATGAGCAAAATGTCTTGAGGATTGTCAGCAGAGGGTGACAAAGAGTTCGTCGAGGTTCGGTTTGTTCTTTTGCCGGAGAAAGCTCAGGAGCTTTTGGTAGTCGATGCTGATAAGCAGGTCCTCCGGGAAACCGATCTCTTCGACAAGGGCGATGCACTCGTCGAAGCGGCCTACATTACAGGCGATATGCGCGTCGCTGCCAAAAGTCAGCTGGCCGTTGTGCCGGGCGACGGCTTCGGCCAGGGCCGCACAGTTTTTCGCGCTGCCGGGGCGGGAGGTGGTAAATGAGGAATTGTTGATTTCCACCAGGACGTTGCAGGCAGCCGCGGCCTTCGCGACCTCGTCGACTTCGATCGGGAAAGAGGGATTGCCGCCATGGGCGAAGACATCTATCAGGCCGGAGGCCATCGCCTTTATCACCGCTTCGGTATGCTGTGTTCTGGTTGTCGGAGCGAGTACCGGTTCATGGAAACTGGCGAGGATAATGTCCAGTTGTTCATGCAGGGAGGAATCGATGTCTATTTCGCCGCTGAAATTGATAATGTTGGCTTCGATACCCCGCAGGACTCCGACACCGTTTATGATCCGGGGAATGACCCGCATATTCCGGAAAAACCAGATATGCGGGCTCCCGGGCATGGCCGGGCCATGGTCGGTGAGAGCGAGCAGTTTAATCCCTCGCACTGCCGCAGCCGCCACATTTTCGGCGAGCGTGCTGTAGGCATGGCCGCTGGCAATTGTGTGGGTATGGGTGTCGGTCTCAATCTGCATGGGGCGGCATGGAAGCTGAAGTTATGAGAACCTCTTCTATCCGGTCTGCGGCTCATTTCAGCCGTAAACCAGCTCTCCTCCCGAATACCCCAGACCAGCAGCGCAGGCAAGACAAAACATATAGATCAGGAACATTCTGGCGGGAGAAGCGCCTCTTCTCTTGATGATGATCGAAATCACCAGCAACGCGGTCAGGATGCTGGCAAGGATCATCTTAGCAATAATGTAAGGGTTCCAGGAGCCTTGCAGGAGGTGAAGCCAGTCGAGTAATCCGGCGCCGATCACCGGCACCACGGCGGCAAGTGCCAGGATCGAGCAGTGAAAGGCGGTCTGCATAAGCGTGTTGTTTTTGGCGATCACGCCGAAGAAGGAAAATATCGCCATGCCGATGATCATGCCCATGGGAACGTGGGTGAGCATGGGGTGGAGCGGATGGGTAAAGCCGATATTCGCCAGAAATGTATAGAGACTTTCGATCATGGGATTCTCCTTCGATAAGAAAAGAGATGAGTAGAAGGCCCCCTCCATCACCCGATGAAGGATTAGGTATATAAGTTAATAGTAATCATTATTATAAAAGTAAAGTCAATTTGTTTCTGGCGAGAGGTTGAGGTGTCGTTATCTATTTTGCTGACATTTAATGGCTTTTTAGGCTTTGCAGGTAAGCGTAGATATCTGCCGCATCCTGTTCGGTGATTTTTGATTCAGGAAATGGCGGCATGATCGGGGCATCCGTGGTCCTCAGTTTGCGAAGAAAACGGCCGAAGCTCATATCAAGCCCTGCGATGGGCACTGCACGGCCATCATCGCCGTTTGGGCCGTGACAGGAACTGCAGTTGTTCATGACGAACCATTTCTTGCCGGCTGCCGAGTCGCCGGAGGGAGTGACGCAGCCGCCGATGAGCAGAAGGGAGAGGATGAGGAATAACGTTTTGGTTATCTTGATGGGTGCCGCCGACATGTATTTTCCTTTGTTTCTTGGGTTCTCTGAAAAAGTAAGGAAGCCACCGTCAAACCTTCATGGCGCTGAACCGTTCGCCGAAAGTCCTGTCGGGGGTAAAGACACAGTCTTGACCACCTTGCGTTGGAGCCGCCTGAGGATATCCTTTCTGGTGTTTTTCTCCTGATTGAGCAGGATGGCAAACGGCACCAGTCCGCTTTCTTCTTCGAAGTAGCCGGCATAACAGAAGATATCGTGCATTGTCCCGGTCTTCAGGAGCACGCCCTCCTTTACGCTGAGAAGGCTCGCGAAAGGGCTGAAACGGTGAAGCACCTGAACAAGCGCCGCTGCAGTGATACGATTCTGCCGCGACAGTCCCGATCCTTCCACCATCTGCAGGTCCGTTCCGGCAATACCTAGGACATTGCCGATATAATCGGTAAAAAAATCCTGCGATTTCTTCCACGTAGCAGGTGGTCCCGCCGCTTTCAGGCCGCACGTCAGGTACAGTTGGTTGGCGATGAAGTTATTTGATCCCTTGAGGCAGGCCCTGACTATTTCGGCAAGGGCGAGGTTATTTTTGTAGATAAGGCGGGGCGTCAGCTGCGGAGGTACAGGTTTTGCCTGAAAGCAGTTTTTAACGATGATGCCCGCTTGTTGCAACTGGGCGGAAAAGAGTTCGCCGGTGTAACGAAGGGTCGGCGAAATGGTTGGAATGCACGGAAAGGCAGTAAGGTTGACCCGGTGGGAACCGGCGTTCAGCCGGGGGCCGATCTCCTGCATCAGGGGCAGCCGTGGCGTCTGGGATTCGCCGGAACTGATTTTGCCTTTTGCATCCACCTGTATGGGCAGGGCGTTAAAATTGACGGCGAGGGCACCATTCGGCGCATCGTATGAATTGACTGTATTCTCACTTCCCGCCGGCGGGCCATCGAGGGCGAAAACAGTCTCATCCAAAAAGATGGTGTCGACTTGGTGTATTCCCAGGCCATACAGTTGCCTGGCGATATCGAGCACAGTCTCCGAGGTGAGGAAGGGGTCGCCGTACCCTTTTATGTACAGGTTGTTATCGTTATCGAGGAAGAAATGGGTTTCGAACCGGTAGTCGAGTCCGAGGGTTTCAAGGGCCGCCAGCGATGTAAGTACCTTGATGGTCGAGGCCGGGATGAAGGGGTCCCGCGCCCGATATTGCCGGGATCCGGTACCGTCGTCGACCAGATAACCGCCACGAGTGATGAGTTCGGCAACCTTTTCCGCGGACCAGGCAAGGCGAAGATGAAAAAGTTCCAGCCAGACAACTGTAAAGAGCAGCAGGAACGTGATCGTCCGGCAGGTCCTCTTGTCGGCTGTCGATCTCTCCCGGCCGCCCTTTGCCGCAATTCGGTCAGTTCTCATCGATCGCCTGCCAGCCGGTTTTGAGGATTCCGGTTGAGGCAGTCTCTGCCTCGTCCAGTGCCAAAATTCCGGCCAAAGCCTCTATCGGCTTGATTCCAGGCCGGGCACTGATGCCGATCAGTTCCATATGCACCTCGGCGGCGCCGCAGACGGTGAGAACCCTGATCAACGGCCGGATATCAAGGTCTATGGTTTTACCCTTTCTGGTCTTGGCTACGATGCAGTCGGTACACTCCATGAACTGACTTACCTTCTCCTGCTCTTCGCCGGTCAGGGGCCTTGGCAGGGTCAGGGTGTAGGAGGTGAGAATGGACTGCGGCACTTTGCCGGAGTGGGGTTCGATTGCTGTTACCCGTACTCCCGGCATGAGTTTCCCGTTAAGGCGGGCTGCGGTTTCGCTGCAATCCCGCAGGGGCCGGGCCAGATCCATGATGATGAATTCCGCCAGGCTCTCGGTGCCCGCGGCCAGGGCCGGACCGAAGGAAACCTTCGGGCCGGGATTGAACCCTTGGGTGTAATTGAGCGGGACGGCTGCCCGGCGCAGGGCGCGGAAGATCGCCTGCAGCATCTCCAGGTGCCCGAGATAACTGATGTTGCCCAGCCGGGAATAATGGACGATGTATTTGAAATGACCGGCGGAATCTGATATCTCCGGTTGCCGGGGACCTTTCCTGTCGACTGGGCAGCCGGTTTCCGGCGGCGAAACTTGGGACCTGTTGCAGACCACCGGCTGGATGGTCTTGAAATCGCACAGTCCGCATTTCTGGCAGGCGTGATAGCGGCAGTCGGGGGTATAGGCCTCCCTCTTGCCTTTTTCCAGTTCATCGACCAGGAACTGCGGATCGACCCCGGTGGACAGATGCTGCCACGGCAGGATTTCGTCGACGGGCCGTGCCCGCAGGTACGCCGTCAGTTCGAGCCCGCAGTCCTCCGCCGCCCGCTGCCAGCGGGACAGATCGAAATGTTCGTCCCAGCCGTCGAGGCGCGCCCCGTTTTGCCAGGCCTGCACTGTGAGGGCAGCGAGACGCCGGTCGCCCCGAGAAAAAACGCCTTCCAGAAAGCTCAACCTCGGGCCGTGGTATCTGAGCGTGCAATCCCGGCCCGGCAGCCGTTCCCGCAGCCGCTGAATGCGGGCCATGCTTTCTTCCGCGCTTAATTGCCGCTCCCATTGGAAGGGAGTATGGGGCTTGGGGACAAAGGTCCCCACACTGATGTTGATCTGCCTTTTCCCTTTTCCCGGGACCTTTCGGCATTCCGCGAGCAGCTTGCCCGCGAGCTCGGTGATTGCATCGACATCCTGGTCCGTCTCGGTGGGCAGGCCGATCATGAAATAGAGCTTGATGTTCCGCCAGCCGCAGGTGAAGGCGTCACGGCAGGTGGCGAGGAGGTCCTCCTCGGTGATACCCTTGTTGATGACCCTGCGCAGCCTTTCGCTGCCCGCCTCCGGTGCCAGGGTGAATCCGGTCTTACGGACTTTTTTCACCTGCTCCATGACTGCCGGCGTGAGGGTGCCGACCCGCATGGAAGGCATGGCCACCGAGATAAGGCGGTCGGCAAAGGTATTCATCAGGGCCGGCAGGGTCTGGCCGAGACAGGAGTAGTCGCCGGTCGACAGCGACAACAAGGCGATTTCTTCAAAGCCCGAATCCTCTATGCCGCATTCCGCCAGTTCCAGGATCTTTTCCGGCCGGCGTTCGCGTACCGGCCGATAGGTGATTCCCGCCTGGCAAAATCGGCAGCCCCTTGTGCAGCCCCGGGCGACCTCTATCCCCAGGCGGTCGTGGACGATTTTGGCGTTGGGCACGATCGGCTTTTTCAGGTGCTCGATCTCATTGAGGTCTTTCAGGATTCTGCGTGTGATCCGATCCGTTGTCCCGCCCGTGCGCCGGATCGCCAGCAGCCGGCCGTCGTCCGTGTATTCCGGTTGAAAGTGGCTGGGGATGTAGACGCCATTAATCCCTGCCAGGAGGTCGAGCAGTTGTTCTTTGGCAAGACCGTCCGGCTTGTGGCGGGCCAGCAGCTCACCGATCTCGACGATTGCCTCTTCCCCGTCGCCAAGCAGGATGGCATCAAAAAAATCGGCGACCGGCTCCGGGTTGAGCGCCCCCGCGCCGCCGCCCAGGAGCAGCGGAAACGAGCGATCCCGGTCTCGCGAATAAAAGGGGATGCGGGCCAGATCGAGGATGGTCAGGATATTGGTGGTGCAGAGTTCATACGGCAGAGTGATGCCGATCACGTCGAATTCCCTTAGCGGCCGCGACGATTCGAGGCTTTTTAACGGATTTTTCGCTTCCCGCAGCAGCTGCTCCACGTCGGTATCCGGGCAATAGCAGCGTTCCGCCAGCAGGTTGTCCCGGCGGTTCAGGATATGATAGAGAATCTGCAGGCCGTGATGGGACATACCGATTTCATACAGGTCGGGGAAGACCAGGGCGAAGCGGGTTTTCGCGCTGTCCCATTCCTTTTGATGAGAATTATATTCCTGGCCGAGATAGCGGCCGGGTTTGGCGATTACGGAGAAGAGCGATTGATCGGTCATGAAATCCTTCTTTTTATATCATTTCTGCGAGGGTTGACGCAGATTTCTTTGGTATTTTGCAACATGCGACAGACACATGCCGCCATGAATCTTTTCCGCCAGGCAGGGCTTGTCGTCATGGCTAGTGGCAGAAATGAAAGTTTGCTGTCCCCATAACTCTATGAGTTTTCATGTTTGTTCGTTCCATCATTTACTGAAATTTCATTGACTTTTCAAGTCGGCATGATGTAATCAAAGAAGTTGGCCAGGGATTTTTGGATAAGCATTCGTTTTACATATACAAAACAGGAAGCGCCTCATGAAGTGGTTATCTGTGTTCATTGTTGCTTTCGCCGCCATCTTTACGACCTTTGCCCAAGCGGCGGATAAGGTGGAAATCCAATCAATTTCCCACGCCGTCCTGCCGGAGGCAAAGGAAAGTATCACCTTCAAGCTGAGCGGTCCGGCGGTGCCGAAAACATTTACCATGAATGGGGACAACCCACGCCTGGTCATCGATTTTCCCGGAAGTTCCTATAAAGGAAAGAGCGTTATACCCCTCCCTGAAGGGAAACTGGCGACGGCGGTCCGCACGGGCCTGCACCAGACGCCCGCGCAGAAGGTCCGGGTGGTGGTGGATTTGGCCAGGGATGCCGCCATTCAGCATACCCTTGGCGAGTATATCGAAGCGGACAGGACACTTACCGTGACACTTGCCGCAGGTCCTGCGGTACAGCAGCAGAAATCGCGGGAGGAGCCGAAGGATACCGCTGCAGCCGACCGGGAGCCGGCCGCCAAGCCGCTGCCCAGTCCGGAAGAGCTGGCGGCCAAGCCGCTTGACGAAAAACCGATTCCCCCGGTCCTTCACCGCAAGGAGGCGAAGGAGGAACCGCCGGTTCAGGAGAAGGCTGGCGGCGCCCAACCCCCGCAACTGATCGATATTACCTTTGACGACAGCTCGAATAAAGGGGAAATGGTGCTCTTTCACCTGAATGATTTCTACCCGCCCACCGTGTCCGCAGTCGAAAAGGACACGCCGCGGGTATTCTGCGATTTCATGGAGATGGGCCTGGGCGAAAAGGTCCAGGATAATATCGCCGCCAAGGGGAAGTATGTGCAACGCATTCGCACCACCAAACACAAAAAACCCGACAAGGTTCAGGTAATTCTAGAACTCTCTCCTGACCGGGATTACGATCTGCAGCAGGTTTTCTTCAAGAATGACAACCTCTTTGTGCTGATTATCAATGAATTGGTGCCGGAGAAAAAGGCTGACAACGAGCAGAAAACCGAGAAGAAACGGAAAAACTGAATGATTACGGCATCAGTTGCCTCGTATAGCCGGCGGGGACGGGCAACTGGAATCGTTTTTCCTCGTCTGTGACCCGCACATTGGCGAACTTCAGACGGATTTCCGTGCCGTACTTGAGACCGGTTACATTCACTTCCCGCGGTTGCCGGCATCTTCCCTGGTCCTGCCAGTTGTCATAGGTCACTTCGGCAACGGTTTCTCCGTCTTTGTCTTCGAGAATTCGGGCCAGGATCTTCGTCTCTGCCGGATCGACCAGCAGATGGCTCTGGCCAGTCGGTTCCGTCTCGTCATGCCGATAGGTGATCCACAACCCCCGTGCCTCTTTATCCTCATGGATGGCGGTGATGGCGCCACTGGCATGGGTGTTGCGCGCCATAATCCACTCCCCCCAGCTTTTGCTTAATATTCCCGGGGGCAGTTTATGGCGAATCCCAAAGGATCTCATGCTGCCGGCCATATACAGCCGCTCGGACACATTGATGGCTTGATAGGAAACATGGTCGCCGGCAGCGGCAAAAAGGGGTTGGCCAAAGGGGTTGGTGACCACGAATTTATAGGCGGAGGGCTGGGAAAACTCCAGGAAGCCGTTCAGGGCCTTCTTTTCCAGGGCACTGGTGTAGACGAGGCCAAGGTCCCCTTCGAGGGTTCCGCCGCAGGCGCTGTTTTCGGCCGCCAAGGTATCCATCAGCCGGCTGGCCTCATTGTACCGGTCCCCTTCAAGCTGGCTGGTCCACGGTTTTCCGGCGCAGCCGGCCAGGGCAAAGACGACCGGCAGTACCAGGATCCGGGACAAGCCGGAGAGGGGATTACTCTTTTTCCAGGGCATCGATCTTTTCTTTCATCTGTTTTCTTTTCGTTTCTTCCTCAAACATCTCGTATGCCTTTTGGTAAACCTTCAGGGCCTTAGCCTTTTCCCCGAGGTCGCGGTAAACATCTCCGAGATGGTCGTAGATATGCGGATCGCTCGGTTCCAGTTCCAACGAGCGTTCCAGCTCTTTCGCGGCCTGGGGCAGATTGCCCAGTCGATAGTGGACCCACCCGAGGCTGTCGATAATGTAACCATTGTCCGGCTTGAGCCCCGCCGCCTTCTGGATATATTCCAGAGCCTGGTTGAGATGGATGTTGTTGTCGGCCCAGGTGTAGCCGATATAATTCAGGGCGTCGGGATGATCGGGCTGCAACTCCAGCACTTTTTCCATCTTGGCCATGGCCTGCTCGGACATCCCCCGCTTGTCGAGAAGCAGGCCGTATTCGAAGTACAGCTGGGGATTGTCGGGATAGACGGTTATGGCTGCTTCCATGAGGGAAATCGCCGCGAGATCATCTTTCTTATCCTGATAGAAGGAGGAAAGCAGGGCATAGAAGAGCGGACTGCGGCTCGATTCCAAGGCGAGGTGTTTTTTGAGCAGGGATATCGCTTTGTCGATCTTGCCGGTCTCTTTGTGGATGCGGCTTTGCAGATAGACAGCCTCCTCGAATTCGGAGCTGTCGGGCTTGATCTGACCGAGATGCTCCAGGGCCGCGGCGTTGTTCTTTTCCTGATACGCCAGCAGGGCAAGCATGTAATGGGCCTCTGAGTTGCCGGTTTCCCGTGCCAGACGCCCCAAAATCTCCTTGGCTTTATCCACCTCTTTTTTGCGGAGCAGCACCTTGCTGGTGATGATGTCGATGGCGACGGGATTTTTACTGAAATTGCCGATCGTCTTCAACTCATCCAGGGCCTGATCGTTCTTTTCCATCTCCAGCAGCACCTGGACGCGGCTCAGTGCCGCCCGTTCATCGAAGGGATCCTGATCGATGATAGTGGTGTACAGGCGCAGGGCATCGTCAAATTTCTTTTGCGTCAGGTAGTAGTAGCCGATCTCGTAGACCAGGTCCTTCGACCAGTTGAGCTCCAGGGCTTTTTCATATTCCCGCCCTGCTTCCTGGTGTTGTTCCAGCTGTTTCAGAAGGCGGGCGAGAGAAAGATGGGAGAAATAGGAGCCGCCGTTCTTTTCCGTCAGCTGGCGGAAGATTCTTTCCGCCTTGTCGAACTGTTCCTGATGGCTGTACAGGAGCCCGAGCCGCAACTGGACGCTTTCATTTTCGGGATCGGTCGAAAGGACCTGATCGTACAGTTCGATGGCTTTGTCCATCTTGCCCTGCTGAATGTAGAGGCTGGCAAGAAAAAGCCGGCTGGAATTATCCTTGGGATCGTCGATCAGGGCCTGCCGCAGCCAGTCGCCTGCCTTGTCGAACTCGCCCATCTTCAGGAGGAGAATCGGGATTTTTTCTTTGAAGTATTTGGCCGAAGGGTCGCAGATGATGGCCTTCTCATAGGCCTCAAGGGCCTCTTCATACTTCTGCTGGAATTCCGAATGGGTTCCCCACAGAAAATAAAAATACGCGCAGGAAAGGTCGGCCGGATCAACTTCCGCAGGCTTCGTCTCGACCTGCTGCTTGACTACCTCGGCAGGAGGAGGGGAGACTGCTGCGGAACACGAACCGAGCAGGAGGCAGCAGCAGAAGGCCAAGGTTTTATATATGCAGGTCATGACAAGGCTAATTGAGGCTGAAGAGAGCTGTGGAATGCAGTGAAAGCAGGGCGGCAACGGCCGTAATCACCTGCCGGTGAACCTCTTCAATCGAGCCTGAGGCATCGATTCTGCAGATATTGGGGCGATCGATGGCCGCAAAGATTGCCGCAACCTTTTCCAAGAATTCCCGCTGTTCGAATTTGTTCAAGGTATCTCCCCGGCCGGTCGTAATCCTGTCGATACTTACCGGCAGAGGCGCCTGGAAGAGCAACACCAGATCGGGCTCGGGGGCAAAATCGTTTTGCTGCAGGATCGTTTCGGGATCGAGGCCCAGGGCCCCCTGATAGGCGGCGGTGGAAAAGTAGTATCTGTCGCAGAGGATTATTTTGCCCTCGTCAAGGTTTGGCGTAAGGAACTCCCGGACATGCTCCCGGCGATCTGCCAGGAACAGTTCCAGTTCCTCCTCGCGGCTGTACCGGTGGCGGTTCACATAGAGGTTACGGATCTGTTGACCGTACGTGCCATCGGTCGGTTCCCGCGTGGCGACTACCGGAAGTCCCCTTTTCTCCAGCAGGCTGTGCAGTAGCTTCAGCTGGGTGGATTTTCCCGTACCGTCCGTTCCTTCAAACACGATCAGTTTGCCGCGTCGCGTCCTCTCCTTCATATACAGACCTTCACCTCTGCTGAAATTTTGACCTGTTGCCGCTGATGATGCCGGCCAATGCCACCGCGGCCGTCAGGCTGCGATAATCGGCCTGACCCTTGCCGGCGATATCGTAGGCTGTGCCGTGATCGACGGAGGTCCTGACGATGGGCAAGCCGAGGGTGACGTTCACTCCATCGGCGAAATGCAGGAGCTTGAACGGAATAAGCCCCTGGTCATGGTACATGCATACCACCGCATCATAGGCCCCCGACGCCGCTTTGACAAAGATCGTGTCGGGCGGAGAGGGGCCTTCGGCACATATCCCGTTCTCCTGCGCCCGGGCCACCGCCGGAGCGATGGCGAGCGCTTCTTCATTGCCGAAAAGACCGCTTTCCCCGGCATGGGGGTTGAGTCCGGCCACGCCGATGCGCGGCTGGTCCAGAGCGAAATCGACCTTCAGGGCCTGGTGGGTGATATGAATCAGATCGTAAATTATGTCAACGGAAAGAGCGGCCGGCACCTCCCGGAGCGGACGATGAATGGTAACCAGCGTCACCTTCAGTCTGGTACCGGCCATCATCATGGCAAAGTGCGAGGCGCGGGTCAGGCTGGCGAGCATCTCGGTATGGCCTGGGAAGCTGTAGCCGGCGCTGTTCAGAGCCGCTTTCGAGATCGGGCAGGTAGTCAGGCCGTGCACGAGCCCCTCTTGCGCCAGGCGCACGCCGGTCGTGATATAGTCCGCCATGGCCTGGCCGGTGGCCCGGTTGGGGACGCCATAGATAACCTCAGCCGGGCTGAGGGTGGATGCTTCGACAACAGGTATTCCCTCCGCCGGCACTGGCGTTCCGGGCTGCCAGATCACACACTGGGCAGGGAGTTGCAGATGTTTGCCGCATTGTTCCAAAACTCCTCGATCGCCGATGACGACCGGTTGAACCGAGGCCGGCCGCTTTACCTCCGCAAATAAGCGCAGAATAATTTCCGGGCCTATCCCGGCGGGACATCCCATGGTGATTCCGATTATTTTCATAGGAAATAGTGTATCTTTAAACAAAGATTATGCAAGGTCGCGGAGAGTTGTCGACAATTTCCAGCTGTCGGGAGTCTCGACGTACGCTACGCGAAAAATCATAATCATTTCAAGAATTATTCGCAAAGCTCAAATGCATCGGCAATGAGTTCTACCTGGTGGCGGCCACTTTTTCCTTTGACGATGGCGATGACATCGAATCTGGCCGGAGTTCCGAAAAGGTCCTGTTCGGCCAGATACCATTGCGCTGCCTTGCCGATCTGCCGCTGCTTTTTCAAGGTGACGGCAGCAGCGGGCGAACCGAAGGCGGAATCTGTTCTTGTTTTCACCTCGATAAAGACCAGGGTCTCGCCGTCTCTTGCGATAATATCGATTTCACCGAGCTTGCAGCGATAGTTCCTGGCGACGATGCGATAGCCGGATTTCTCCAGAAATTCTTGGGCGATCTCCTCGCCACGAAGGCCGAGGCGCAGCCGTTCAATCGTCATTGCCGCTAACTCCATTGAAGGTCATGCGATGGATGGGGCAAGGGCCATGGGTGCGAAGGACCTCACGGTGTTCTTTCGTGGGATACCCTTTGTGCCGGAGAAAATTGTAAATCGGGTATTGATGGTGAAAATCTTCCATAATCCTGTCTCTTGCCACCTTGGCGACGATACTTGCGGCGGCGATTGATGCGCTTTTGGACTCGCCCTTGATCAACGGCGCCTGAGGGATGGAGAGCGGAATTTCGAATTTACCGTCGACCAGAATGAAATCCGGCATGGCGCCGGTCAGCGTTTCGACTGCCAGCCGCATCGCCAGCAGCGAGGCTTGAAGGATATTGATCCGGTCGATATGTCCGGCCGAAACCACACCGACCCCGGTAATGGCACCGATCTCCATGAGATGGTCGTTCAGCTCGAGCCGTTGCGCAGGGGAGAGGATCTTGGAATCGAGAAACGGGGCGTGCCGGCAATTTACGGGGAGGACAACACAGGCTGCGACCACTGGCCCTGCAAGCGGCCCTCGGCCCGCTTCATCGCAGCCGGCAACGCAACGATAGCCTTTTTGGTACAGGTATCGCTCGAACCTGAAGTTGTCGGTATGATCGCTGCAATGGTCGAGGAAGCTTTTCACGTCTTTCCTCGTGAGAAGCGAATTGCCGAGCCTCGCTCAATCCATTTATAAACGCGGAGACGCCCCTCAAGAGGGTACTTGGGCAAGTCCCTTTGGTCGGGAGCGGCAATCATACGAGGCGCTGATTCGGCTCATCACTGACAGCGAAGATATCCGCTGTCAGTGAGGCGAATAACGTACGGTGAGTATCAGACCAGTCCGCGTTCGCGGATACGTGCTGCTTTGCCGGTACGGTTGCGCAGATAGTAAAGACGAGCGCGACGAACGCGGCCTCTGGTCATCACCTCGATTTTTTCGATCCGGGGGTTATGCAGGGAGAAGGTCTTTTCCACCCCGACACCATGGGAGATTTTTCGTACGGTATACGTGGCATTCATGGTGCCATGCTTGCGCTTGATGACCACGCCCTGGAAAATCTGGACCCGTTCCTTGTTGCCCTCGATGATGCGGATATGCACCTTTACGTTGTCACCAGGGCGAAAATCCGGGTGGTCCTGCCGCATTTGTTCCAGATTGATTCGTTCGATTATTGTGCTCATGACGTCTTTTGTTGGTTGATATCTTTAGGATGAAAATCCAGTTATTGAGTTGTTTGCCTCGATTTACTCAGGAGCCGAGCAGTCTGTCAAGGACGATTGACGCTGCCGAGCGAACTGAGAGATGATTGTATTCGGTTCCGCCCATTATCGGGGGAAGTATTGCATCTGCCAGCGAAATGACTTCCGGTGCAAGGCCGTGGGCGGTTCCAAAGATCAACAGAATCGGTTCGCCATTGCGGATCATTTCGCCTAACTCTTTGTAATTTAACGTTTTCTCGCGAAAAATCGCACTGGTCGCAACGAGCAGCGGCCGCTTCCCGTATTGTTCCTTGAGAGCGGTCATGGCCGCTTCAAGCCCATCCACCAGCCGGACAATACTGAGAGCCTCGCGTCGAGCGGGATTGTAGACCGCACCGTGGCCGGTCTCCCAGTGCGCCAGCAGTTCCTGGACGAGTTGCCGCTGGTCTGCATACGGGGTCGCGATAAAGTATTGCGCAACGCCATAGGTTCTGGCTGTTCTGGCGATATCGTGAATATCCAGATTGGTTACAGCCGATCCGATAATCTCCGCTCTCTTGTTCACCACAGGATGATGTATGAGGGCAAGAGAGAGCGTGGTTTCACCCTGATACGTCATTTTTCCGTCGATTTTCCTGAACAGCTTTTACCCGCTCACCCAGCTTGTGCCGACGCAGCAGCTTCATTTCCCCAGCGGTGAAAATTTCATCCTTCAACAGTTCCGGCCGTCTTTCGAGCGTCCGGATAACCGAGGCGATGAACCGGTACTCCTCAATCTTTTCATGATTTCCGGACAGCAGTTCGTCCGGAACCTGAAGATTATTGAACACCCTCGGCCTCGTGTACTGGGGATGCTTCAACAGGTTTCTGCTGAAGGTATCCTTCGCGGCCGAATCGGCACACCCGAGAACGCCGGGCAGGAGTCTCGTCACCGAATCGATAATAATCATGGCCGCCAGTTCACCGCCGGTCAGGATGAAATCGCCGATAGAAATTTCATCATCCACATACCCGGCCCTGAACCGTTCGTCAACTCCTTCGTAGCGCCCGCACACCAGAATGAGGTGCTCTTCCCTCGCCAACTCCTCGGCTATACCTTGGGTGTACTGGCGTCCCTGAGGCGTGAGGAGAACGACCTTGGCCGATGGGGCGGTAGCCTTTCTCGCTTCCACTGCCAGCGCCAAAGGCTCGGGCTTCATCACCATGCCTTCTCCGCCGCCGAACGGCCGATCGTCGGTCATGGCCTGCGGGCCGTCCGCAAAATCCCTGATGTTGACAATATGGGTCTCGATCAAACCCTTTGCGCCTGCTCTTCTAAGAATACCCTCTTTGAGCGGCGATTCGAAGAGATCGGGGAAGATCGTCAATATGTCAAAAATCATTCCGGTAGCCGTATCAACTCATGAGCCGGAGTTGAGTTCCAGCAGCCCCGGAGGCGGATCGACAGTCAACTCTCCGGCAGTTTCTCCCACAATTATTTCTCGGGTAACCGGGATGAGGATTTCCTCATCGGCATCGATTCCTTTGATCACCAGAACATCCTGCAAGCCGGTTCGGAAGATTTGTGCCACCCTGCCGAGATTCTTCCCCGTCACATCGACCACCGCTTTGCCGATATACTGATGCCAGTAGTACTCGTCCTCGGGAATTTCAGGTAAATCCGTCTTCGCCAACAGCACGCCCCGGCCCTCTATCTCCTCAGCCTGGTTGCGGTCGGTGACGGAGGCAAACTGGACAATGGCTAATTTAGCCTGGTCCCTGCTGCGGAGAACGGCAAGAGGTCCGAATAATTCCCCCTGGCGATCAATTAGGAACAGCTCTTTATAGCTCCGGATGTTCTCCGGCTGGCCTGAATAAAGAAAAACCTTCACCTCGCCCCGCATGCCGTGGGCCTTGGTGATCTTGCCGAGCAGCAGGTACTCGTCAGCGGAATAATGAAAATCTTCGGCCATATCGCCCAAAACCAAGCGGCTACCACTACCGCGGCTATTCGACTATTTCGAGCCTGGTGCGTTTCTCAGCCTTGGTGGCCGAGGCGGCGAGTAAGGAGCGCAATGCTCTGGCAGTTCGCCCCTGTTTGCCGATAACCTTGCCCAGATCTTCTGCAGCCACGGCCAGCTCTATAGTCACGCTGTCCTCGTCATCGGTTCTGGTGACCTTCACAGCTTCCGGTTGGTCGACCAGCGATCGGGCTATAACCGCTATGAGTTCTTCCATTTCTACTGAACGGACGCGGCGGCTTTCTTGATCAGGCTCTTGACGGTGGTGGTAGGAAGCGCCCCCTTGCCCAGCCATTCCTGAAGCTTGACGTTGTCGATAGAAATTGCCGCCGGATTCTGCAGCGGATCATACGTCCCTACCACATCGAGAAATTTGCCGTCGCGTTTGTTTTCGCTGTCGGCCACGATGATTCGATAGAACGGTTTCTTCTTCCTGCCAAGTCGGGTCAATCTGATACGTACTGCCATTCCGGTAAGTCCTCCGGTTGATGTATATGGTTTATGCCAATGATCCTCTAATTTCGAGGTGTAGTGGCGAAAAATCTTTCGCCCTTAGTTCCTTTTCATGCCCTTGGGCAATTTCCTTCGCTTGATTCCGGACATCGCACCCGGTTTGCCGCTGATCTTTTTCATCATCTTCAGCATTTCAGAATAACTTTTCAGAACCCGGTTGACGTCGCCTACCGTCGTTCCCGAGCCGGCGGCGATGCGCATCCTTCGCGAAGGATTGATGATCAGATGATTCTTTCTTTCCTTACCGGTCATGGAGCGAATGATCGCTTCCGTTTTGATCAGCTCCCTTTCGTCCGGTTTAGGGACATCCTTCAGTTGCCTCAGCTTGTTGATGCCGGGAACCATATCGAGGATTTTTTCCAGTGACCCCATCTTTTTGATCTGCTGGATCTGGTCAAGAAAGTCCTCAAGAGTAAATTGATTCCGTTTAAGCTTTTTGGCAATCCTTTCCGCTTCATTCTTGTCGACGACCGCTTCGGCCTTTTCAATGAGGGTAAGAATGTCCCCCATGCCGAGAATGCGCGAGGCGACTCGCTCCGGATGAAAGATCTCCAGGGCATCCAGGCCTTCACCGACACCGACGAACTTGATGGGTTTGCCGGTGATGTTCTTGATCGAAAGGGCCGCACCGCCGCGGGCGTCACCTTCCATCTTGGTTAGGATGATGCCGGTGATCTCCAGATCACTGTTGAACTTGTCGGCAACCGTCACCGCATCCTGGCCGGTCATGGCATCGGCGACAAAGAGGATTTCCGTAAGCGGGATAGCCGCCTGGATCTCCTTCAACTCATTCATCAGCATCTCGTCGACATGAAGCCGTCCGGCGGTGTCGATGATCAGCGTATCGTAATTTTTAAGCGCCGCCTCGCTCATGGCCTGGCGGCAGATATCGACGGGCCGGGTGGCGGCGGTGGAGGGATGGACCGGAACCTCCAGACGCGAGCCGAGCACCTGCAGCTGTTCGATGGCGGCGGGTCGATAGATATCGGCCGGGACCAGATACGGCCTGCGACCTTTCTCTTTGAGTTGTTTCGCCAGCTTACCGGATGTAGTGGTCTTGCCGGATCCTTGAAGACCGGCCATCATGATTACGACAGGCTGCCGTCCGTCAAGCTTGATCTGCTGAGCGGTGCCGCCAAGAAGTTCAACCAGCTCTTCGTGAACGATCTTGATAATCTGCTGCCCGGGAGAGAGACTCTTGGAAACTTCCCGACCGATGGCCTTTGCGGTGATGCCGGCAATAAAATCCTTGGCGACTTTGAAGTTGACATCAGCCTCGAGCAGAGCACCGCGAACTTCGCGGAGTGCCTCGCTGATGTTTTCTTCAGAAAGCTTGCCATGGCCGCGGAGCTTTTTGAAAACCCCTTCAAGCCTATCGGTTAAATTCTCAAACATGATTTATGCAGTTGCGACTCTCTATCATTTAGCAGCCTTGCAGGGATATCACCCCTTCTCGGTCGGCCTTAGAAAACAAAAACAGTGAACCACTGGGACTGATTTAAAAAGAGAAGAAAAATACTGTGTATTGAGAAGGATGTCAAGCAGGGATCAAAAGCATCCCCGAAAAATTACGCAAATTCGAATGGCCGGTC
>Ga0154407_1002_pt1 | contig 28434 bp, 27 predicted proteins | sample RifGroB2_FD_115911 | JGI IMG/M metagenome (GOLD analysis project Ga0154407, IMG submission 115911) | Desulfobacterales bacterium GWB2_56_26
GTCCTTGCCGGTGATCCCGGCATCGAGCATGCCGCCTTCCACGTACCGCGACATCTCCTGGGGACGGCAGATGGAACAGTCCAGTTCCGGATCGTCAATCTTCGGGAAATAATTGCGGGCCGCCGGTTTGATCAGCCAGCCGGCTTTTTCAAACAGTTCGATAGTGGCTATTTCAAGGCTGCCTTTCGGCAATCCCAATTTCAATTGATTCATCTCACCTCTCCTGCTGCTGTCAATAACTCGTCGGTTTATAGATAGTATTATTTCTTGCCGTATACCAGTTCCGGATCAAAAACCAGGGTTTCGTCGGTTATCAGGCCATCGCCTTCGACCCGCCGATAGAAGCAGGTTCGGTGACCTGTATGACATGCCGCGTGGCCCAGCTGCTCGACCCTATAGACAACCGTGTCGTTGTCGCAGTCAACCAGAATCTGGTGGATTATCTGGACATGACCGGATGTTTCTCCTTTCAGCCACAAGGCATTGCGCGAACGGCTCCAGTAATGGGCCTTGCCGGTTTCGAGAGTTTTCTCCCAGGCAGCCTGATTTATATAGGCGAGCATCAGCACTTCGTTTGAGAGATAATCCTGGACGATGGCCGGCAACAGACCATCTGCCGATTTTTTGAAATTGAGTGATATCATAATCGTGCTTGAGAAAACACCGGCCGTAGGTATCGAATGCAGTTTCCTGAACAACCGCCGGGAGACATTCAGTTTAAAGACGTGCAAACTAGACAGCTCTCGCCGATTTGTCAAGTGAGGCCGGTCAAGTTTTGTCGCTTTTCGCGCTCTCCACTTGCATTAATGCGATCTTCTCATATAGTATGTCACGCATTTTTCAATCTTATAAGCTGAAATTCACTCTTTTCCAACCTTCTCTATAGATTTACAAGGAGCTTTTTATGTCTCACCCCAAAATGAATGATACAGTACTGCTCAGTTTTATCGGCAAGCTTGATAACGGTGAAGTGTTTATGACCGTGGAAAAGGATAAGCCTTTTCGGATAACACTCGGCAACACGGAACTGCCGCCAACCCTCGAGCAGGAAATTCTCAAGATGGAGTTCGGCGAGACCCGCAAGATCCGCGTTTCCCCCGACGAAGGCTATGGTCCCCGGGATAAAAACTTGATCCAGACCATAGACAACCAGCAGATGGTCGATTCTCTTCAACCGATACCCGGTATGATTGTCGCGCTCAAAGCGGAGAAAGAAGGCGTCGAACAAAAAATCCCGGCGACGGTTTTAACCGTTGAAGGTTCACGGGTCACAGTCGACTACAACCATCCACTCGCCGGTCATCACCTGACGTACGACCTCACACTCCTTGCACCGGCCCCTAAAGAAGACGTACACTGAAAATGTGATTCCCGTAGTCCAAAAGAACGACCTTGCGGTACGTCGTTTTACTTATTTTTACAAAACTCCTGTACATACATTTTTCCGTATGTATAAACTAAAGTGTAAAAACCGGTCATTCAATCAACTGCAGGGAGTGGTTTATGGACATAGAAGACGACGAAATATTGCAAGGATTTATTGAGGAATCCCTCGAACACCTCGCAGACATCGAACATGATCTTTTAGCCATCGAGGAAGCAGGCGCCAATATCGACGAAGATCTCGTCAACAAGGTTTTTCGGGCTGCGCACTCGATTAAGGGCGGTGCGGGGTTTATGGGCCTGACGGCCATTCAGGAATTGTCGCACGCCGCGGAAAATGTGCTCGGCATGATTCGCAGCAAAAAGCTGATTCCGACGCCGGAGATCATCAACGTTCTGCTCATCGCTTCGGATCAGCTGCAAAGCATGATCGAAGACGTACATAACAGCAACGAAGTCGACATTTCCGCCCACCTCACGCCCCTCAATGCTATAGCCGACGGCACATTCTCGCAGCCTCCGACCGCACCGGCGGAAAAAGCCAAACCGCCGAAGACAAAACCGGCACCAGCGCCGGCAGAAACGAAACCTGCGCTCAAGGAACCGGAGCCGGTTCTGAATCTTGAACCGGAACTGCCGCCCGAAGAACCGGAACCTCTCGAACTCCCCGAAGAAGACCCCGTGACCAGTCTCCAGGAAGAATCGGAGGACGAGGATTTCGACCAAGAAACGGAAAGCAATGGCTCGGTCGTCAAACTCCCCGGACAGGTTTCCGGCGAAAAGAAGGCTCCGCCGGTCAAGGGGGAGACAACTCTCCGGGTGCATGTGAGCCTGCTCGATTCGCTGATGAATCTTGCCGGAGAGCTGGTCCTCAGCCGGAATCAGCTGCTCCAGACCATCGGCTCCGACGACCTGCGCAACGCGGAAGCGGTCGGTCAGCGCATCGATCTGATAACCTCGGAACTGCAGGAAGCGATCATGCTGACCCGCATGCAGCCGATCGGCAATGTCTTCAACAAATTTCCGCGAGTTGTCCGGGATCTTGCCAAAAAACTCAATAAGACCATCGATCTTACCATCGTCGGCAAGGACGTCGAGCTGGACAAAACCATTATCGAGTCCATCAACGATCCCCTCACCCATCTTGTCCGCAACTCGGTCGACCACGGAATCGAGATGCCTGCCCTCCGGAAAAAACTGGGCAAATCGGAAATCGGACTGGTCGTGCTCAAAGCCTACCACGAGGCAGGACAGGTCGTCATCGAGATTAGCGACGACGGCAAAGGGCTCGATGGCGAGGCCCTTGCCGCCAGCGCCGTCAGCAAGGGACTGCTCACCGTCGAGCAGGCCCAGGCCATGTCGGACAAGGAGAAGATTAACCTGATCTTCCTGCCCGGCTTCTCGACCGCCAAAGAAGTCACCGACGTGTCGGGCCGCGGCGTCGGCATGGATGTCGTCAAAACCAACCTGGATCAGCTTGGCGGCAATGTCGATATCATCTCGGAAAAAGGCAGGGGAACCATAATCTCGATTAAACTGCCGTTGACACTGGCCATCATTCCCTGCCAGATCATCGAGACGGGCGGAGAACGATACGCCATTCCTCAGGTGAATCTCGAAGAGCTGCTGCGCATCCCGGCGAGTCAGGTCAAGAACCGGGTGGAACGGGTCGGCGATGCTGAAGTGGTCAGGCTGCGCGGTACCTTGTTGCCCCTGATCCGCCTGGCCGATGTCATCGGCATCGAACGGACCTACTACGATCCGAGTGAGGACGAGTACAAACCGGATCGCCGGGAGATGGTTTCCGACCGCCGCGGCAAGGAATCGCCCCTGTTCAGGACCGGCAATGAATCCGACAGAAGACCGCAGAAACAAGAACATCATGCCAGGTCGGTACTCGATCGAAGGTATTCGGCCTCAAGCGCCCTCAATATCGTCGTGGTCTCCACCGGCGCCATGAAGTACGGCCTAATCGTCGACCGGCTGCAGGATTCCGAAGAGATCGTCATCAAGCCGCTGGGCCGCCACCTCCAGCAGTGCAAGGGATATGCCGGCGCAACGATCATGGGCGACGGCCGCATCGCTCTCATCCTCGATGTCAGCAACCTTGCCCGCATGGCCCGTCTGACCTCTATCGACCGGTCCGATCGGGCCGCCGAAGTTGCGAGAGCCGCCGAAGATGCGGTGCGAGCGAAGAAGGACAAGCAATCCCTGCTGATCTTCAAGAGTTCCGAAATCGAACATTTCGCCGTGCCGCTCAACCAGGTCGAGCGAATCGAGAAGATCAAGCGGAGCGACATCGAAGATTTGGGCGGCAGGAGGGTCATGAAATATCGCGGCGGCAGCCTCAGTCTGATCTGTGTCGACGATGTCGCCATGGTGCAACCGCTTGCCGACCAGGACAATCTCCTGGTCATCGTCTTCAACATTGCCAAACGGGCCGTCGGACTGCTTGCCGTCGGGCCTATCGATGCCATTGAAATCTCTGCGGACATCGATGACACGACGCTCAGTCAGCCGGGCATCATGGGGTCGATCATCATCGACCAGCACACCACCATGCTGGTGAATGTGTACGAGATGGTGCACACCCTTTTCCCCCAATGGTTCGAGGAAAAGGAAAAAAATATAATTGAAATTATTGACGATACTGCACCGCCGACCATTCTCATCGCTGAAGATTCCAAATTCTTTCGCAACCAGGTGAAAGGCTATATGACCGAAGTCGGCTACAATGTCATCGAGGCGGAGGACGGAGTCGAGGCGTTGAACAAGTTGCAGGAATACGGCGACCAGATTGACATGCTGGTCACCGATATCGAAATGCCGAACATGAACGGCTTCGAGCTCACCCAACGTATACGTAAAGATGACAAATATTTCAAGCTGCCGATCATTGCTTTAACCACCCTGGCTTCTGCTGAGGATGTGGCCAAAGGACAGGCTGTCGGAGTGAACGAGTACCACATCAAGCTTGACAAGGAGCGGCTCATGGTTTCCGTTCACGATTATATCAAGAGAAGCCATTAGTACCTTAGAAAAGCGGACAATACGAAGTTAACCAACGGAAGAACGACAATGACAGAAGCCAGAACGACATCCCACGACAAAAGAATAGTGGAGCTTGCGACCTTTTATGTCGGCGACGCCCTGTGCGGCATGGATATCCTGAAGGTTCAGGAAATAAACAAACTGATGCAGATGACCAAGGTCCCCCAGGCGCCCGACTATGTGGTCGGCATCCTCAACCTCCGGGGCCAGATTGTCACCATCATCGACCTCGGTCTAAAGCTTGGGCTCGGGGCAACGGACATCTCGCAGGATCCTCGCAACATCATCGTCAATTCCGCCGGCGGCCACGTTGGTCTCTTGGTGAGAAAAATAAGCGATGTGGTTTCGGCCGACATGGAACGGCAGGAGGTGGCGCCGGCCAATATGCGCGGTATTCAGGGCGAATATTTCACTGGGGTTTACAAAACCGAAACCAATCTCATTGGAATATTGAATGTCGACAAAGTGTTGAGCATCGAGGACTGACAGACCAATGATCGGTACGAAAAATCTGCGTGTTCTGGTCGTCGATGACACCATTGTCTACCGCAAGGCGGTTTCCGATATTATCGCCGAAATTCCAGGGGTTGAGCTTGCCGGCGTGGCGCACAACGGCAAAATAGCTCTCGCCAAGATTCAGACGCTCAAACCCGATATCCTCACCCTCGATATCGAAATGCCGGAGATGAACGGCATTGAAGTTCTCGGCGAACTGCAAAAAAATTACCCCGGTGTCGGCGCCGTTATGCTTTCGACCTTGACCGCCGAAGGCAGCGAAATGACTATGCGGGCTCTGGAACTGGGAGCATTCGATTTCATTCTGAAGCCGCAAAGCAGGAACCAGATCGAGGGGAAGAAGGAGATCAAAGCAGCGCTTGAACCTATTCTCAAAGCGTTTGCCAAATCAAGATTCGCCTCTTCACTTATCAGCCGGAAGGGACTCATCCCGGCCGTCCCGGCGCTGAAGAAAACGATCACGGGGCAGCCGCCGTCGCAGACCAAGGTTTTCCGGCCCCTCTCCCAGAAGCCAGCAATGCGCCGGGGAAGATCCGAGATCATCGCCATCGGCATCTCGACAGGCGGACCGAATGCCTTGAACCAGATGTTGCCGAAGCTTCCCGGGGATCTGGGGGTGCCGGTTCTCATTGTCCAGCACATGCCTCCGGTTTTCACCAAATCCCTGGCGTCCAGCCTGGACAAAAAATGTGCACTGACCGTCAAGGAAGCGGTGGATGGCGAGAACATCATGCCCAATATCGTCTATATTGCCCCCGGCGGCAAACAGATGAAATTAGTCGCCGGTACCGACGGCCTGCATCGCCGTATAAAAATAACCGACGATCCGCCGGAAAATTCCTGCAAGCCCTCGGTAGATTACTTGTTCCGCTCGGTTGCCGATTACTATGTCGGCCGGGCCACTGCGGTGATCATGACGGGCATGGGATCGGATGGCACGTTGGGCCTGGGGATTCTGAAGGATAAAGCTGCTTTTGCCATCGGCCAGGATGAAGGCTCCTGCATTGTCTACGGGATGCCGAAAGCGCCCGCCGAACTGGGCTACCTTGATGTCGTCGTCCCGCTCAGCAAAATTGCCGATGAAATTGTCAGCAGTGTAAAGTCGTAGCGTAAAATCGATTTTCAAACCGAAATGATTAAAATCAACCCCGCAGAACTGAAGCTCATTTCGCAGTATATCCAGGATATTTCCGGGATATATCTCGACCAGAGCAAGTCATATCTGTTTGAAACCCGATTAAGCTCGGTCGCCGAGGCCTACGGCTGCAAATCCTATCAGGAGTTGCAGACAAAGGCCAAAATGGACTCGACCAAAAAGATTGAAAAGGAAATAATTGACGCTATTACCACCAATGAAACCCTGTTCTTTCGCGACAAAGGACCGTTTGAACTGCTGCAGTTCAAGATACTGCCGGAAATAATCGACGCCCGAAGCTCCAAGACTGCCCTGAAAACCAATATAAAAATCTGGAGTGCGGCAGCCTCAACGGGTCAGGAACTGTACTCTATCGCTATTGTCATCAAAGAACTTCTCCGCGACAGTCCCGACTATATTTTTACGTTGCTTGGCACGGATATCTCCGATGCGGCGATCGCCCAGGCCAGTTACGGCAAATATAACCGTTTTGAAATTGAACGCGGTCTCGACAAGAAATATCTCCAGAAATATTTCACCCTGTTCGGCGACTCATGGAAAATCAAAGACGAGCTCCGGGCGATGGTGAATTTTCGCAAGATCAATCTCATGCAGCCTTTCAATGCCTTGGGTAAATTCGATATAATATTCTGCCGCAATGTTGCCATCTATTTCACCCTTGAGGACCGGAAGAAACTTTTTAACAAAATGGCGGATATCCTGGCCGACGATGGTTACCTTGTTATCGGTTCCACCGAATCGCTCACCGGAATATGTCCCAAATTCATCCCCAAGCGGCATTTGCGCTCAATCTTTTACCAAAAGAAATAATTGAGGACTTCATGAAAAATCTCTCAATTCTGGTTGTCGACGACGATCCCGTCATCAGAAGGCTCCTTGAGCAGCGGTTAAAAAACGAAAGATTCCATGTCGAGGTGGCCGAAGACGGCTATGCAGCGGAAAAGATACTTCGGCACAAATATTTCGATGTAGTACTGACCGACCTGATGATGCCGGGCGATATCGGCGGGATTGAAGTGCTGGAAATTGCGAAAGAACTCAACAGCAAGACCGAAGTACTCCTTATTACGGCTCATTCCTCTGTGCATACCGCAGTTGAGGCGATGAAGAAAGGAGCAATCGATTATCTGGAAAAACCCATCAATTTCGACGAGCTGTTTCTGCGTCTCGACAAGATTTCCAATGTCCAGTCCATCATGAAAAACGCCCAGGACCTGCAGTTCGCCATGAACACGACGGAAAGCGCCGCCTCGGCGACCATTCAGGATCTGGAAATTCAAGTCTCCAGGCAGCGCGAAATGCTTGACCGGCTGGAAACCGTCCTGCGTGATGGCCAAGCGACGGATGAGGTGAAAGTCGAGCAGGCGCTTACCATCTTCGATCAGATGTAACCTTCTCTCCGCTTACTCCCGCATTTTCGCCAAAAACAGTTCAACGCCAAATCCGTCGACGGACCCTGCTCCTATTTGCCCACTGTCCCTAAACCGACCGCAGTGGAGACTTTGGCGTTATCCAGTTTTGCCCCCTGCACATTGGCACCGCTCAGATCCGCGCCTGACAGATCGGCTTTATACAGATCGGCGTTTTTCAGGCTTGCCATGCGGAGGACGGCATTCTGCAGAATCGCTCCCTTCAGGTTGGCTTTATCGAGAATTACGCGTTCAAGATTACAGCCGGAGAGGTTTGCCCTCTCCAGATCCACATTTTTGAGGTTTTTTCCGGAAAGATCAAGACCGGAAAGATCGCAGCCGAGACATTTGTCCTCATCGAGAAGGCGGGTCAGCCTGTCCCGTTTGCTTTTATCCGTGGCAAAGTTGGCGGCTGACTCCCCTGCTCCCCCATCCCTCGTTTTTTCAGGGGTTTTGACTGCCTGAACCTCTTCTATTTTCACGTCTGCCGGAGGTACTGGCGGAGGCTTGCGCACTTCGGCCATTTTCTTTGGCATATTCTCCGGCGTTGGCGATGATTTGCCGCTTTCAGTACTGTTGGCTGCAGCCTTCGCCGTCGCCGGTTCCGGCACTCCGACCGGCTCCGCCATAGCCTGTCCGCCAACCGAGTCCTGCGACTCGACGATTGCTTGTCGGACAGGAATCGCTTTTTTAGCAGTCGGTGCGCCAGGCTGCTGTCCATCGGCCGTCATTTTTATCTTATCTGCAGTACCTGCATTTTTTTCGGATGGCGGCTTCGGCTCCCGCTCAACTGCCATCTCTCGCGGCGTTTTTTCGAGATCGGGGTGAGCCGCAACCTTCACGTCTCTGGTCTCCGGGCTCTTTTTCGGCTTTTCCGGATTGGGGACATACACCTGTTTTTCCACATCCGGGACCCCGATGTCTTCATACGGTTTGGCTGTGACAAACTCGCCGTCGAGCAGGGTTTCTTCCAGATATGCACCTTCAAGCGAAGTCCCTCGCAAGTCTGCACCGCGCAGATCAGCCTCGCCGAGATCGGTGCCGCCAAAGGATGCCCCTTTAAGATTGGTGCTGCGCATATTGGCGCCGGACAAATTGCTCAAAAAGAGTTTGGTCCTGGAGAGATCGGCGCCTTCGAGGTCTGCTCCGGCAAGGTTCGTCCTGTTTATGGTGAGACCGGAGAGATCACAACCTCGGCAACTGTTGGTCTTCTTCAGTTTCTCCAGATTTTCCAGGGCGGTGGCACCGGCCGCTCGGCTGATCGTACCTGTTGTCCCGACAGTGAGAACAATGATGCAGGCGGCTACCACTGTCTGCATTTTGATATATGTTTTCATAGAGTTATTGATATTTATCATCATTTTGTGATTCATTTCCGGAATACATCTCAAAAAAGGCACAATACTGCATCGAACCGGAAATGCCAAGGCATCGATCTAAGGCCACCCATGTCCAAGCGGCACGGATTGTATGCGGACTCAAGTCGAATTTTTGCGGATCTATCTGTTTCTTTTGCTTTTCTTCCACTGCCATGGCGGGTTGGGCTGGGTCTCCTGCCACAAGCCCATTTTTTCATCCCGAGCGGTACGTTCATCCTTTTTCCAGGAAGTGCAGACTGCTTTCTTGCAGTATCTCGGATACACCCAAGCCAGACCGGCTTGAACAAGTTCTCTGTTTATGGTGTCTGCGCCCTTGGCAACAACCGCAACCGTTCTGCCATAGGCATCCTCGGCCACCGGTTCGATCATGACTTTTTTCCCTAACACAGCTTTTTGGGTGAAGATCTTTGCCTGCCTGGAAAAAGGTTGGTCATATTCGGGGCTATCCACACCATACAGCCGAACTTCGATGTCGCCCCTGTCGGTTGAAACCAGCAGGGAATCTCCATCGATAACTTTCTTCACCGTGGCCGAAAACACGTCCCCGGCCGAAACCTGGGCAGCCCAGCCCAGGATGAATACAATCGATATCACCCGCTTTCTCAACATCATTATCGGTCCCCTTCTTATCTTTATTGCGGTTAAAGTACATTAATGGAAAAGCAATATAAACAATTTCCAAGCAATGCAAATATATGATAAGAGTGACACGCGTGCTTCATGAAACGATCATCGGTACCGGGGAAGTTGCCATACCCGCCATAAACCCTATTGTTTTTAGAGCATTCGATATGATATGCTTTACCATTATACATTGGAGAAGGGCGGAGAGTTCTTATCCGAGATGTCTGCAATGGTGGAACCTTTCAAGGATTTTAAATGGTTATGCCCCCACATAAAATGAGAGAGAGTGAGGAGGAAACCTTTTCGTTTCTCATCAATCTCCCTATCTTCACAAGCTTTGATGTCGATGAACTCTCGGTTCTTGCCAAGCATATGAGCTTTATCCACCTGCAGAGAGGTGAACATCTTTTTGTCGAAGGCGATCAGGGTACCTTTATGGGTTTTGTCGCGAATGGCATTCTCGAAGTCCAGAAGAGAAGCGATACCGGAGAAAACATTATAATCGCGCGACTCACCAAGGGCAGTTCCATCGGTGAGATGGCTCTCATCGACAAGTCTCCACGCTCGGCAACGGTTATCGCCAGACAAGCATCAACCATGGTGACCCTTACCGATAAGGGTTTTGATATGCTCGCCGACAAACACCCCGCTCTGGGCATAAAGGTAATCAAAAAAATTGCCAGACTGCTGAGCATGAACATGAGAAGGACATCGAGCAAACTTGTCGATCTCATGCAATCCACCCTGTAATTCCGGGGAACGAACAGCTTAGACAATTTGGAAATGCCAGCAACACCCACCACGATTCTTATTGCGGACAATGCCGATGAAATTTCGTCTTATGCAGAAAAGCTCGAAGGTGAATTTTGCTGCACTGTAGATCATGCCTGCACAGAGCAGGAATTGCGTTCTTCCCTCGCCGAAAAGACTGTCAAGATTCTTGTTATTGACCTTGATTTTTCTGGAAAAAACGACGGCATAGCATATATCGCATCCCTGAAGAGCGCCTATCCGGATACGTTCATCCTGCCCATTATTCCGGCCAACCAACCGGCCGTCATCAAACGGATTTTATCTCTCGATCTCTATTATTTCCTCCACAAACCTGTCGACCCGATAGAGATAAAAGTCGCTCTGAAACGCGTCTATGAATCCCTTGCTCTCCCCTTCGGCAGAGAATCCGCCGACCAGGAGACGAAAAGACATTTCCATGGAATTATCGGCTCAACCCCGGTAATGAAGCAGCTTTTCGACATAATCACCCGGATCGCCGACGATGATGTCTCCACCGTCCTTATCCGTGGCGAATCCGGGACCGGCAAGGAAATGGTGGCCAAGGCGATTCATGCCGAAAGCAGGAGGAGAAACAGGAATTTTGTGCCGGTCAATTGTGCGGCTATTCCCGACGACCTGCTCGAAAGCGAATTGTTCGGCTACACCAAAGGGGCATTCACTGGAGCCTTGACCAGTAAACAGGGCCGCATTCAATTTGCCGACCAGGGCACCCTCTTTCTTGACGAAATAGGCGACATGAAAGCCTCCTTGCAGGCAAAACTCTTGCGGGTGCTCCAGGAAAAGGAGTTTGAACCGGTCGGTGCGGTCAAATCCATTCCGGTCAATACCAGAATTCTGGCCGCCACCCACTGCGACCTGGAAAAGCTCGTCAGCGAAGGCCGGTTCAGGGAAGATCTCTATTACCGCCTCAGTGTGATACCTCTGCGTCTGCCTCCTCTGAAGGAGAGGACCGCCGATATTCTGCCGCTCGTCGACACATTCCTGGAAAAATATGCCGACCGGCGTGGCCGGGAAAGATTCATCTTTTCCCCTCAGGCGGTTGCCGCACTCCATCACTATTCCTGGCGCGGCAATGTGCGGGAATTGGAAAATCTCATTCAGCACATGAGTATCCTGTTCAGCGGCAAAGAGGTGCAACTCCTCGACTTACCCGATAAATTCCATAATGTCGTGATCCCTGAGGAGGATGTCGTCTCAGCTCCTGCCGAAGAGATAAACAACCGGGCGACTCCTCTGTCTGGCGACCATAACACCACACTCACCCATCTGGCCTGGGAAGACGGCCAGGTCGACTTCAACGAATTGATAAACGATTTCGAAACCCGGCTTATCGTTCATGCGCTGAAATTGACGGAAGGCAACAAAAAGGAAGCCGCCCGCCTGCTCAAGCTCAAGAGGACGACCCTGCTTGAAAAGATAAAGAAAAAAGATATTGAAGGATTATGGGATAAAGAGGAGTAGAGCGAGAAAGATTTCTTATGCAGCCAGTCGCATAAGATTATTCGTCACATTCTCTTCGATATCCTTTCTAGCGGCGGGAGTCAGCAGAATGTCCCTCACCCCGTATTTCACCGCCTTTATGACTTTTGTCCTGGTCCAGCCCGGTCCTGCGGCAATAAGCGGCAGAGAGCATGCCGAACTCACTTTGATTGCGGCGCCGAAAGCCTGCTCGTTGACTTCCTTCATGATCAGATAGATCGCCTTGAGCTGTCCCGGGATGTAATTATGAATGTTATCCTTAAAGGTGAGCAATTTCACTGAATAGCCCATCTCGCCCAGAACTTGGCCGATCTTGCCGGCTTCCGCCTCGTCGTCGCCGACCAACAGGATATCCGGTGATGCGGGCTGCGTTTCTGGCGGCTCTCCGGCACTGTGAGGGGCATCATCTGCAACCTCCTCCTCGACCGGCTCCTGCTTTGTCCTCAACCCCTCAAGCTGCAAAAGCTCCAATGGAAAAAGGACATTCACCTTGCCCAGGATCGTCTCGTCGATGGAGAGTTCCATGGTACTCAGATAGTATTCGTCGTTCGGAAACGGCTCGTCGGCTTCCAACTCCACCTTCATCGGCACGACCTGATGAAGATCGGTCTTGATGAAACGCAACTTTTTCGTATACTGTTCCTCGAACACACCTGTATACACTCCGGCAATAATATTGGCTATTTCGCCGAAGGCGTCCTGGGTATCCTCCCCGAGCTCCTCGTCGGCAACGACCGCTTCGAGCTCGGAATTAGGGAGCATTATCAAGGCCCCGCCGATACGAATGGCATCCCGCAGGTTGACCACCAGGTAACTTTTCCCTGCCAGATCGCCAACCACATCCATATTGACGACAATCTGTTTGCCCGAGACAAAATCGCTGAAGAAAGGTTCCTTGCCGATTATCGTATTGACTTGATTGCTCAGCTGAAAGTTGAAACCCAGAAGAGCTGAGACCTCGCTCTGCACCTTTTCCCGACAAAGGACCAGCAGTTTGTCGACCCGTTTTCGATGCTTGTCCAGAGCGTCGTTTTTGACTTCAACCGGCGCTCGCACTGGCTTCTTCGCCGCCTTCTCGGGTGAAGCTGCCTGGCCATTGTCGACCTCCGTTGTCGGTTTCTTTACGGCGTCGGCTTCGCTTTTGCCGATTGCCGCATCGACCTGGGGTGCAATTTCTTCGGCCTTGGGCATCTCGAGCTGCAGCAAATCTGTAGGAAACAGCATATGGATGTTCCCCAGGCTCTTGCCTTCCACCGTCAGGGACATCCGGCTCGAATAGTACGGCTTGTCCGGCATGGGTTCGTCGGAAGCTGTTTCTACCTTGAGCGGAACCACAAGCTTGAGCTGCTTCCTTATGAATCGCAGCTTCTTGGAATACTGCTCCTCGAAAACAGCCGTGTAGACTCCGGAGACTATGTTTGCCACTTCCCCATAGGCATCCGTGGTGTCGTCGGTGAAGTCTTCTTCATTGACAACGTTGGTCAATTCGGCGGGAGGGAGCATGATCAGGATGCCGCCAAGATGAATCGCATCCTTCAGCCCAACGGCAAAATAGCTGGTATCCTGGCTGTCTCCAACTACTTCCATTTCGGCAATTACCTGTTTACCGGCGGCATGCTGGGAGAAAAACTCCTCCTTACTGATGATACGGTTGTCCAAGTCGTCAAGAAAGATATCGACACCAAGCAAAGCACCGATTTCAATTGTCAATCTCTTTTGACATTCTTCAAGGAGTCGATCGATCCTTTTCCGTTGTTTGTCAAAATCCATCTTCCGAGGTTCTGACTTGGCGACGGTGGGGGTTACTGGTTCAACTTTTTCTTCCGGTTCTTCCGGTTCTGCCGGCTGCGCCTCGGTTGTCTTCGGTGGCTCCTTGGCTATTGTTTGTGCCGGTTTTTTCTGCGGTCCTTGCTCTTGCCCCACAGGCTCTGCCGCAAGCGGCTTTTCGGCATTTTCCTGCTCCAGGTCGAAGGATGCCGCAGGCAGGAGCAAAACCAGTTCACCCAACTGCTTGCCGTCGATAATCATCGGAAAAGATGCCAGGTAAAACTGCTGGTTGCTTATGGGACGATCAGATTCGATATCGACCTTGGCGGGAACGACGATCTCCTGCTCCTTCCGGATGAAGCGGCAGGATTTCGGGTACATCTCTTCAAAATCTTTGGTGATTGAACCGGCTATTATATTGGCGATTTCGCCGAAGGAGTCTTCGACCTCCTCGCGGTATTCCTCCCGGCCGATAACCTCCTGCAATTCGGAATCGGGCAACATGATGAGAGTCCCGCCCAGACGGATCGCATCCTTGATACCCATGAGCAGATACGCTTTTCCGGAAACATCACCGGTAAGCTCGAGATGAACGCAAATCTGTTTGCCCTGCAGCCCCTCAACAACTGCCTCCTTGCCAACGATTTTCCTGGCCCCGCTGTCCAGGTAGAATTCAGCTCCCAGCAGAGCTCCAACCTCGTCCTGGACCCTGGTTTCGATGGCCTTGAGGATCTTGTCAATTCGTTTTTGCTGTTCCATACCGGAGATTTCGGAGAAGAGATTGAAAAACTGCTACCCTCGTTGGCACTGCAGTCTCTATCGGCGGGAAGGAGGATTTTTTTTAGGTGTTCAAGAAAATTACCTGGATGCTTTCTCTTTCAGAGAGGCCGATAGCAGAATCTCGACACAGTCATTGATGGTGAAGAGGTTTTTCATGTTACACGTACATGAGTTCGACCCAGAACAATCCTTCAGCCATTTTCATGGGCACGACTATCCGTTTTGCCTCGGCCATACCGCTGACCCGAAACTTGTCCCCAACAATGGAGGTCGGAATTGCAAGTTCCACATTCACACCGGTCGCGGCATAGGATACTTTCAGGTTCCCGGCGACCATATTGGCGATTTCGCCGATGGCATCTTTGACATCTTCGTCCAGTTCCTCCACCTCCATACCTATGAAACCGGCGGTGATTGCCTTGGCCACGGCGGCCGGGCAATGTATCGCTAAGGCGCCGCAAATCCCCCCGCCCAAGCCGATCATTGAGGTCAGATTCGACTGGATGGCGTTTTGTCCGTTGAATGTTTCCCTCTCCAGTTCCACCGAAATCATGGTGGAGAAAACATCCTGCGTGCCTTTAAAAATTTCATTCTCAAGATCTAGCTCATCGGCCATGACACGATTCCTCTGTTCAATCGTAAATACTCCGAAGCGGCATTTGCCGCTTATCGAGTTGTGAACATCCGTTATTTTTGCAGCTGCAACTCGATAATAAATTCGCCCGCTTCGCATCTTAAGGAGATGACGAGGCTGTCAGCATCCTTGGTCGGTTGAAAATCGTATTGTTTGCCGGAGATGGTTGTCGGCATGGATAGACTGATATCTCTGCCATTCGCCGAAAGAATGGATTTGACGTTGCCGCCGATCATATTTGCCAGTTCGCCGACAGCATCCTCGACATCCGAATTGATCTCGTCTACATCCATCCCCAGAAAACTGCCGGTGATGGCCATGGCCACCCGATGGGGAAGATGAATTGCGAGAACGCCCTTATGGGTGCCCGCCAGGCCTATAATACCCGATATGCTGTCCGTCATTATTTTTTCTGCCGGGACTTCTCCACTGACAGTTACTTCCATCATAATCATGGTGGAAAAGATCTCTTTTACCGCTTCGATGATTTGTTCACGCAACGCCAATACCTCCAAGAAAATTCATGTGGTTCTTCAAGTTTGCCCCGCCAGACCGATCCCGGCGGAGAAATCTTTGACAGGATCCGGCAGATATTGGAATCAGAGCAACGGACCGAGAACTTCGTTCACCTTATCGGGGGTAAAGGGCTTCTTAATGGCACCGAGCGCACCCAACGACTTGGCTTCGCCGATGATATCGTCGCCCGTCTCTGTGGAAATCATCAGTACGGGAATGTCCTTGATAGCAGGCCGGGCAGCTTTTTCTTTCAGGAAGGTAATTCCATCCATATTCGGCATATTGATATCGCTTAAAACAATATCGACCTTCTTGCTTTCCAGGATTGCCAAGGCTTCCAGGCCGTCGGCTGCCTCATAGATATTGTCGAACTCAATCCCCGCCTGCCGGAGGGACCGGCCGACAATTTTTCTCATGGTGCTTGAATCATCAACCAACAGTACATTTTTTCCCATTCTGTTCTCCTGTATGGATTGCGGCGCTCGATTTACAACCCTTTCTCTTTCGTAAAACTGCGCCTTTCTATAATACGTTAATTATCTTAAAGCCTTCCGTAATACTTCTCCATTATGGCCTGCTCAATATTACCAACAAGCATGTCGAAAAATCAAACAAGTAATTCAGCACTGCTCATCTTTCAGTATTCCGCAATTCCTTTCTCCTTGGACATCACCAGTGTCATTTTTATGTCACCTTACATCGTACAGCCGTAATATCTCATCCTTAGCCCTCAAATCGATACGCAGCTAGGATGAATGGATCATTTTTTGCAAAGAGCAATCGTATGAAACGATTACTCTTTACCATACTTTTGCTGTGCGGTCTTTTACCCACTGCCGTCCAAGCGTCCGAACTTGTCAAAGTCGCAAGAGTTGACACCAGGGATAACATCCAGCTCTATTTCAGCTTTGACAAGACTCCAAAGTTTTCGACAATCGACAACCAACGTCGAATCGATCTGATTTTTAATGATACGGCAGCCGCCTCCGCTCTCTCTTTGTTCTCTCCGGACGAGCATATAGTCAAAATTTTGCCACGCTCGAAAAAGTCGGAATTTGCTCTCTCCCTCTTTTTCCGATATCAACCGCTCAGCCATAAACTGAGCAAAAGTCCGGACGGCAAGCTGGTATTTGAAGTACTGCTTGGCAACGAATTCAGCAAGGCTCAGCAGCAACTGGCCAAACGGCTGAAAGGTCTTACGGTTCTCCACCGGGTTCCGACCGATCAGGCGAACCCCGCAATTCTGTCGCCGTATGCCAAAAATTGGCGGCTGTTTTTTGCCGGATATGAAGCTCCGCTCGAGATCGCTCTGCCGGTCAAATTCACCACCACTCCCTTTCCCATCATTCAACTCCTACCTCCACAAAAAGAATTGAATCTTGAGATACTGGACAACGAACTTCTCGAATTTGCAGGCAAAGACCAATGGGCACTGGTGGAAGAAAAGCTGTTTGCCATGATCCGGGCAACCACCGACCCGGAAAAACAGAAGCTGCTGGCACTCACCCTGGGGGAAACCCTCGTCCGCAAAGGCGACTTTGAAAAGGCCTATATACAGCTCCATCTGCTGAAAGAGCAATACGTTGATGAATGGCTTGGAACCTATGCCAACTATCTGCTCATTCATCTGCGGTCGATCTATGAAAGTCCTTATCTCGCCGATGCCGAATTCCAGGCGCTCGAACCCTCGGTCGGCAACAGCCCCCTTGCTCCCTACTTTTTGCTTTCGCAGATGGAAACGGCTCTGGCCACCGACCAATTGGACCGACTCAACAAGCTGCTTCTTCGTGATAATATCGCTTTCCCGAAACCCATTGCCGAAGTCGTGCGGCTGCGTCAAGCCGATTACTGGCACGCGCAGAAGCAACCGCTCAAGGCCTTTGCCGCATACCAACTTCATAAGAATTCACCGGTGCTGGTTACCTTGCCGTATTCCCTGGGAGGGTACTGCAGCGCCCTCTATGTCCAAAAAAAATACCAGGAAGCAGCTTCGTGCTATGAAAAACTTGCTCCGATTGTAAGCGACAAGCCGCTGCTGGGACTTATCGGGTATCGACGAAACATGGCCAGGCTGAAATTTACCGATGGTTCGACGCTGATAGAAGATTTCGCCAGAATCGAGAAGACGTATCCCGACACCGAAGCAGGCGTCAGGGCGTCAATGAAAAGTAACGATTTGTCTTACTTACAGTCGCAGGACCTGGCTAAAGACCAGGTCATCGAGCGTTATGAATCGATCTCCGAAAATTCCATCGTCCGTTCGATCAGAGAGGAATCGTTGCTCAAAACCGCCATTGTCTATGCAGAATCGGACGAACCGGAGAAAAGCATCCCCCTGCTCCGGCAACTCCTGCGGGAGTTCCAGTCAGGTGATGTCAGAATTTCGGCACAGGCTCTCTTGATCCAGCTTTTGCCGGGCGAAATCAAACGGCTGGTGGAGAATAAGGAGTACGTCAAGGCCCTGGTTCTGGCCAAGCAGAACAAAGAGCTGTTCGAGAAAAACTGGATCGACAGCCAGTTCCTGGTAGATACCGCCCAGGCCTATCATCGCGTTGGCCTCTATAACGATGCCCACAGGCTGTATTTGTACCTGATGGAGATTCTGCCCTCCGATCAGCGGGAGAAGTACTATCTGCCGATGATCCGAGCGGCCTTCGATCAAGGTAACTACAACCTGGTTGAAGATTATGCCGCGCAATACACCTACAATTACCCGAAGGGCAGCTTCGCCAATCAGCTGCTGTCCATTCGTCTTGAGGCGCTGCTCGGCGAGGATCGCCTGACGGATGCGCTCGGCCTTCTGCCCTCGCCTCTGCCGGAGGACAAAGTGCTGCACAAGATTGCCGCCTCCATCCATTTTCGACTGAATGACTACGACAAGTGCCTGACTGTACTTAATAAACTCACAGCTATGGAAAACCCGCTGCCGCAGAAGGAGCAGTTTCTTCTGGCCGAGAGCCTGTTTGAGACAGGTGATTTTGCCGGAGCGGAAAAGGAATTTCGTTTGGTAACCGAGAAAAACGATTTCTATGAACAGAGTCTTTTTCGGCTCGCCAGTCTCGAGCGCAAGAAAGGAAATGAAGAAAAAGCCCTAAGTTTCCTGCAGGAAATTGTCGAAAAGGGAAGTAACCCCCGTTGGAAGCAATATGCGGAACGGGAATTGCAATTCAAATCTGCAACGGATCGCCGGTAGGTGTCACAGGTAATATACGCAGGAGAAAGATACTATGGATCCAACCCAACCCTTCGATGCGAACACGCAATTGCTCAGCAAGGTCCTGGACCTGCGGGCCCAGAAAGCCCAGGTCATTTCGGCCAACATCGCCAACGCGGAAACCCCGGGTTTTGCCCCGTCCCGCTTCGATTTCGAACAAGATCTGGCTCATGCGCTGGATGGGAAAAAAGGGGTTCAGCTGGCACGGTCGCATGCCGACCATATTACCCTGGGACCGGCCAATTTCAACGAAGTCAGCGGCAAAGTCGTCATGGTCGCCGACCAGACCGGGATCGGCGACAGAAACGGAGTGAACGTCGACCAGGAAATGCTCGATCTGTCGGAAAACGAGCTGATGTACGAAACGGCGGCCCAGTTGCTGCAAAAGAAGCTCTCCCTGCTCAAGCATGTCATCTCCGGCGGACAATAATAATTCTCGGCCTGAACCTAAGACTTTCAGACACTAAGGATCATCCATGGATATTCTCAATACCTTCCAGATCAGTGGTTCCGCCCTGCGGGCTCAGAGCCAGAGGCTGAACACGATCAGCTCCAATCTTGCCAATGCCGAAACCACCTCGACCCCCGAAGGCGGCCCCTACAAGAAAAAATCGGTCTATTTCCAGAGCGCCCCCTTAAGTTTCAAGGAAGAACTCGACGGAAAGATGAAAAACTCCATGCAGGGCGTGGCCGTGACCAAGATCATCGAAGACAACACGGCCCCGAGAAAGGTCTACAACCCGTCGCATCCCGACGCGGGGGAGGACGGCTACGTGGAAATGCCCAACATCAGCACACTGGAAGAGATGGTCGACATGATGTCCGCCACCAGGTCCTACCAGGCGAACGTGACATCCATAAAAATGGCCAAACGCATGGCGCTGAAGGCCTTGGAGATAGGGAGATAACGCATCATGACCACGATAAACAGTCTCGAAGGCATTACCCCGCTTACGCTGAAACCCGCCGGTGAATCCAGCGTTCAGAGCACCGGCGCCGATTTCGGCAACATGCTTAAGTCCATGGTGGAAAAAGTCAACAATGCCCAGCTTACCGGCGAACAAGCCATCCAGAAATTGCATAGCGGCAAGGCCACGCATCTCCACGAAGTCATGATCGCCACGGAGGAAGCGGATATCTCCTTGCGTATGCTCGTCCAATTGCGCAACAAGGCGCAAACGGCATACGAAGAAATAATGCGGATGCAGATTTAGAACCCATCAAGCAGTTGCTGAGAAGATTTTTGTTGGGACTCTAGTTTTTTGAAGATTGCACGACAAGCTGATTTTATCTGAGAGAATACAGCCATGGCCGAACAAAACCGCGGAATTCAGGTGGCGGACCAGCCCCTTCTACCGACTGAGGCGACACCTCCTCCGGAGCGGAAAAATATCTTCACCCTTATCCGGGAATGGCCGCTTTCGCGAAAGCTTGCGACCGGCGCCGTTTTGCTTATTTCCCTGGGACTTTTTGCCATCCTTATCTTCCAGGCCCGAACTGCCGATCAGCAGCTTCTTTATGCCAATCTGGAAATGAACGATGCGGCAGCGGTTGCCGAATGGCTGAAGAGCCAAAAAATCGACTATACCCTGAAAAACGGCGGCAGGGATATCTGGATCTCCTCTCCGCTGATCTACCAGACCCGTCTGGAACTGGCCGCAAACAGCCTGCCCAGCGGCGGCAGCATCGGCTTTGAAGTCTTCGACAAACAGAGCTTTGCCCTCACTGATTACGTACAGAAGGTGAATTACACGCGAGCGCTGCAGGGCGAGCTTGCCAGAACCATCTCTTCCCTTGCTCCCGTAGACTCCACCAGAGTTCACCTCGCTCTGCCGGAAAAAAGGCTTTTCAAAAGCCAGCAGGCAGTTGCCACAGCCTCGGTGATCGTCACCTTGGTTCCCGGCAAAAGTCTCGACCAAAAGCAGGTGCAGGGGATCATTCACCTGGTCGCCGGCTCGGTCAACGATCTCGATCCGGAGAATGTCAAGGTCATCGATGCCAACGGCGTCGTGTTGGAAAGCGAGAAACCGGCGGATGCAGAACAGTTGCTTTCCGCCGATATGCTGGCTTTTCAGCGTGAGGTTGAAAACCGCCTCGAAGTTCAGGCCCAGGACCTGCTGGACCGGTCGATGGGCAAGGATAATGCCATGGTCAGGGTGTCGGCGGCCCTTGATTTCGCCAAAATCGAGAAGACCGAAGAACTTTTCAATTCCGACGATCCGGTAGTCCGAAGCGAACAGATCAATCAGGAGAACAACGGCACGGAGACCACCGGCGGCATTCCCGGCGTACAGTCCAACCTGCAGGGCAATGAATTCAACCAAAGCGCCGCCACAACGCCCCCGTCCAGCAAAAATTCCCGGATCACCAATTACGAGATCAGCAAGACCATCAGCAAGGTGGTCAATCCGGTCGGCACGATCAATAAACTTTCCGTCTCGGTGCTGGTAGCCGATAAAGTCGCGCTCGATGAAAAGGGCAAACCCGGCACCCCGGTCCCCCGCACTCCCGAGGAACTCAAATCGATAGAACACATGATCGCCAGTGCCATCGGCATCGTGCCCCAGCGCGGCGATGTCATCAATGTCCTGTCGATGCCGTTTGTCGATGCCGGCGAGGTCCAGCAGGTTGGCGACCAGGCTGTGGGAAATAAGTTCTATCCGTTTATTCCGCTGGTAAAATATGGTTTAATTCTCTTAGGGGTGCTCTTACTCTACTTCTTCCTGATTCGACCGGTGATAAAGACTATGAAAGGTGAAGTTCAGCAGCATTACAAGACGGTCAAGGAATTGGAACAGGAGCAGCTGCTGGTGCAGCTTCCGGAAGAACCGGTTGAACCGCCGCTACCCGTAGATGAAGCGATCATCCATCTGCGCCGGGAAATCCAGCACAATCAGATTCCGACCGCCTTTATTGTCAAAAACTGGATTCAGGAAGGGTAACGCACGATGGGCCTTGAAACACTGACCGGACTTAATCGGGTGGCCGTCCTGCTCATTTGCCTGGGAGAGGAGGCAGCAGCAAAAATTTTCCAGGAACTGTCCGATGAAGAGGTCAGGCAGGTCGCCCGAACCATGTCCACGATCAACCATATTCCGGCCGATGTCAAAGAAAAGGTTTTTGCCCATTTTCGCGATGCCCAGACTCGCTTTGCCGGGTTGTTCGTCAAGGGCGAGGATTTTGCCAAGAATGCAATATCGGCCACCCCCGGCGAACAGCGAGCGAATTTCCTCCTTGACCAGTTTCTGTCGGGGACCGAGACAAAATCCCTGGAAACCATCGCCTTGATGGCACCGCGGATGGTTGCCGGTCTCCTGGAGCAGGAACACCCGCAGACCATCGCCCTCGTTCTCTCCACGCAGCATATCGAACACGCAGCCGAGATACTCACCAGTCTCCCGGAATCGATCAGATCCGACGTCGCTTACCGCATCTCCAAGATCGAAAAGGTGGCGCCGGAGGTCATCAACCGCATCGAAGATGCCCTGCACCGCGAAATCGGCCTCGTGTCGGGACGAGCACACAAAAAGGTCGGGGGACTCGATGCGGTGGTCGGTATCCTCAACCATATGAAAAACAACCTCGATGCGGAAATTCTCGACGAGATGGAACAGCACGACCCTGAAATGGCGGAAGAGATCCGTAAGAAGATGTTCACCTTCGAGAATCTCATTGCTCTTGACGGCCGTTCGCTGCAGATGATCCTGAGGGAGGTGAACAACGACTCCCTGACGCTGGCGCTGAAAACCGCTTCCGAACAGATGAAGGAAAAGATCTTTGCCAACATGTCTTCGCGTGCTGCCGATATGATCAGGGACGACCTGGAAGCAATGGGACCGGTCCGCCTTTCGGAGGTAGAACTCATGCAGCAGTCCATCGTCAAGATAGCCATGAAGCTTGAGGAAGAAGGCAAATTGGTATTGGGCACCGGAGGCGGGGATGAGCTTGTCTAGATATTACAAAAGCTCTCATTCTTTCCAGCCTGAAGAAATCGTCAAGCATGACGGCGGCAAAAAAACCGCCTGGAACCCTTTACCCCGCAACGAGGATCAGCTTTTTTCATCCCGGCCCCTTATCGAAAGCGAGCTGCAGGCACATTCGACCGCGAAGGCACCAGCCGAACCACCGCCGCTCAACGGTACCCCTCCGGACTCAACGGCCACCGACGATACTTCCGCCCAGGATGTTTCTGCCGACGACCGGTTGCCCCCTGCAGAAACGATAGATCCCAGCAATTACATAGAACTGGCGGTCGCCGAACAGCAAAAAGAGGAGGCATACCGCAGGGGATTCGAGGAGGGTTGTGAAGAGGAGCGCAAAAGAGCCGAGGAGGATTTTGCCGCCGCCGGCCGAGCCCTGCTGCTTGCCTGCCGGCAGCTGGATACCCTTCGCGAAACGATCATCGTCAATAGCAACAGGGAACTCGTCGAGTTTACCCTGGCTATTGCCGAAAAAATAGTACGCACCTCGGTTCAGGAACAGGACGTTTCGATTGTTATAACGATCGAGGAGGCCTTACGCAGGGCGGTCAAATCGGATGAATTTTCCATCTTCCTCCACCCCGACGACTACGCCGTGGTATCCGCCAAGACAGCGGAAATAGTGGCCGGCATCAGCGGTCTCAACAATATTGTGCTGAGAAAGGACAGGACCATCGAACGGGGAGGAGCCAAAATCGAGTCCGACAATTGCACCATCGATGCCACTATTGCCGGTCAGTTCGACCTCATCCGCGAGGAAGTCAGAACAAAACTGTAATTTCTTTTCAGGACCGACGATCATGGTATTCGATGCCGCAGCAATCAGAAAGATCAACGTCATCAAAGTCTGGGGCAAGGTTACCCGCATCGTCGGGCTGGTCATCGAAGGCTACTGTCCCCATGCGACCATCGGTTCGCTCTGTGAACTCAGTCCCATGACCGGCGACCAACCGATCTTCGCCGAAATCGTCGGGTTCAAGGACAATAAAGCCCTGCTCATGCCGCTGGGGGAATTGCGGGGGCTCGGGCCGGGCAGTCTGATTCGGGTCGTCCGCACCAGCGCCACCATCTCGGTGGGCAACAACCTCCTCGGCCGGGTGGTCGACGCCATGGAGGTGCCTCAGGATGGACTGCCCGCGCCGATCCTTACCGAAGAGAAAGATATCTATTCCCTCCCTCCTGGCCCCATGGAACGGCAGAATATCAGCGAGACGCTGGATCTCGGCATCCGCGCCATCAACGGTCTGATCACCTGCGGCATGGGCCAGAGGATGGGAATCATGGCCGGTTCGGGCATCGGCAAGAGTGTTTTGCTCGGCATGATGGCCAAATACGCCAAGGCCGACATCAACGTCATTGCCCTGATCGGCGAGCGAGGCCGTGAGGTGCGCGAATTCATCGAACGGGATCTGGGCACCGACGGCCTGGCCCGCTCGGTGATCGTCGTGGTCACTTCCGACCAGTCGCCGCTCCTCCGTATGCGGGGGGCTTTCGTCGCTACGGCCATCGCCGAATATTTCTGCAGCCAGGGCAAAAACGTCCTGCTCATGATGGATTCCGTCACCCGTTTTGCCATGGCCATGCGGGAGATCGGTCTGGCCATCGGCGAACCGCCGACCACTAAAGGCTACACTCCGTCGGTCTTCGCGACCCTCCCCAAATTACTTGAACGGGCAGGCAGGTTTCGCGACAAGGGGTCGATTACCGGACTGTATACGGTACTGGTCGACGGCGACGATATGACCGAACCTGTCGCCGATTCTGTTCGCTCCATCCTGGATGGCCATATTGTCCTCTCCCGCGCTCTCGCCGGCAGAAATCATTTTCCGGCCATCGATGTCCTGAACAGCACCAGCCGGGTTATGCGGGATATTGTTTCACCTCGGCATCTTGAACTGGCCGGCAAGGCCCGGGAGGTGCTCGCCAGGTATGTCGAAGCCGAAGATCTCATCAATATCGGCGCATATGTCAGGGGTTCCAACGCCAAAATCGATTACGCCATCGGCAAGATCGACGAAATAACCGGCTTCCTGCGACAGAACTTCAACGAAACTACCAATCTGAAACAGTCGGTCGAACAGCTGGGAGGTGTGCTCAGTGACCGCAAGGATGAAGAACCCCTGAAGAAAAACCGGCGCCAATCCGATAAATAATAAAAATCGGCGACAGCCGTTCAACCATCTGAAAACCTATCTGCCGGCCAATGAAACCATTCGCCTTCCATACCGTCCTCAATTACCGCAAAAGATTGGAGGATACCGCCCGGCAGCGACTTGCCGAAGCGAAAAAGGCTGTGGATGCCGTGGCGAAGAAATTGCGAGAAGAACAGGACGCCCTTGCCGCTCTCATCCATAAGAAGGACCTGTTACAGAATGAAGGTATCAATATTATGGAACTGGTCCTCTACGAGGAGCAGATTACCCGCGCTCAGGCAAATATCAAGGCCATTGAAAAGAACCTTTTGGATAAAACCGAGATCATGCACCAGGAACAACAGCATCTGCTTCGCCGGGTCAAAGATCGCCGGATCATGGAGCGGTTGAAGGAACGGCAGGATATCGCCTGGAAAGGCTATCTCGACAAGAAGGAACTGGCGATGCTCGACGAGATAGCTATAACCCGTCACGATTCCGACAAGAAATACTAACATCCTTTAAAACGACAATATGATGAATCCAAGAAACTTTCTTTTCAGTATGGCGTTTGCGGTTGTCCTTTCCCAACATGTCCAGGCGGCAGAAATCGAACCCCAGGAAAATTTCGATTCCGTCGAAGAAAGAAGAATAGAAAACTCCATCATCGAGGAACGTGCCAATATCAGAAAAGAACGGGAATATATCTCTCTGCGCGAAAAGGAACTAAAGACCTTGGAGGACAGCGTCGATAAGAAACTTGCCGAGATGGACAACAAGCTGGAAGAACTCAGGCAGCAGCAAAAGAAAATCGAGGCGCTCCTGGCGGTGAAGACGGAGGAAGAGAAAAAGCGGACTCTGGAACTGGCGAAAATTTATGAAAAGATGTCGCCGGATAAAGCCGCCACCTCCCTGTCGGGACTTGATCAGAAACTGGCTGCCGACCTTCTCGCCAGCATGAAGGTGAAGGCGGCGGCAAAAATTCTGGATCAGATATCGAAACAAAAGGCAACCGAACTGAGCACCACCTTTTCAACCTTGCAACTCGAGTGACAATATGACCCAAATAGCCATTGTTCAACCCGCTGCCCCCCCAGCTCCACCGGCCGGTCCTCCTCCGGCAAACAGCGGATCGAAGCAATTCTCGAGCCATTTCGAAAAAGCCATTTCCGACCAAAAAGAGCAAGTCAGCTCCCGCGAAAGCAAGCCCGCCAAATCACCGGATAAATTGAAGGGGGAGGAGAAAACTCCTGCCGCCTCTACTGACAGTTCAGTCCAGGAAACCGCCCCCGCCGTTTCCCCGGCCCAGGATGTCGCAACGGATGATGCCGCTGTCCCGGCGGAGGATGAAAACCTCGGCATGCAGGACGTGCAAGATTTGGTAACGGCCCTGTCCTCCGAGAAACACCCGGCAGCGAATTCAACCGGTACGATAACAAGCTCAACCACCAACCCAGCCATTCCGGCCACCCCGGCCATTCCGGGCAACCTGGGTAACCCGTCAACTCCGGCCATTCCGGCAACTCCAGCGGTCTCCGGCCAGGGAGAAACTGTTGCGCTTTCGCAGATTGCCGCCCAGGATATCATCGCCTCTTCTCCGGCGTCTCGGAATGATATATCGCCTGCCCTTGCCGAAGAAGCGTCACGGTCGACCGCACCGCCAAACGGGCAAAAATCGACAACCGACACCCTTCTTGCTCAATTGCAGCTACTTATTGCAAATAGTGATGAAAAAGGCACAGTTACCATTACCCGGGAGAATACTCCCTCACCCCCCGCCAATGGAGCCAGACCCACGCAGATGGCTTGGCTGCAACAGGTCGGAGGCAACAACGCAAATCCAGCCAATGTTACGGTTACCTCGCAATATTCCGAGGTGGCCACGGAATCTCCTCACGCTGTGCTTGCCGATGGCTGGAACACTCCCGCCGAAAAATCTGAGCAGGGAACCTCTTTGCGCCAGAATACGCAGCAGCAGTATTACGAAGCGAAGATCAATCTGCAGGCATTCGACAACAACGAGGGCTCGATGGCCCAGGATCGCCAGCAAGGCAATGAATCTTCCGCCCAGGGACAGCTGGCAGCGGCCGGGCAGACCTCATCGACCGCGACGCCCCTTACCGGCGATCAAACCAACACCTTTGCCCAATCCCTTGCCACGACGCAGCCCTCTTCCGTCCAGCCGGCAACGGATACTGCCAAAACATTGACTCTCCCATCGGGCACAGTGGTTCGCGAAGAAGAAGTCATCCAGCAGGTAATTGAACGTTTTCAGATTTCCAGAAAAACGCTCGACACCCAGATCAATATCAAACTGCATCCGGCCGAACTCGGCGAACTGAAGATCGATCTCACGGTAAAAGAGGGCTCGATTCGGGCGAATGTGGTGGCCCAGAGCCAACATGCCCAGGAAATCTTAGAGAAAAACATGACGAAACTGAAAACCGTGCTGGAAGAACATGGCTTCACCGTCGAAAACATCACGGTCAGCTCAAAACACGATCCACCAACCGATGCGGGTTTATTCGACCGGCAACTCTTCAGCCAGAATGACTATACTCCCCAGGCGAAAAAACGGCGGCATGAAGCCGAAGCCGCCTTCCGGTTCGATGAAGCCTTCATTCCCGCTCAACCGGCCACAACCGGGGTAAATGTGAAGATCTGACAAGGATACGCCATGAGCAGCTATATCGATTCGATCAATCAGGCAGCCACTGCTTCCACCGGTAAAACCACCCCGAAAAGCAGTGATGATGCCGTGATGGGCAAACAGGATTTTCTCTCCCTGCTGGTCGCGCAACTGCAGAACCAGGACCCTTTGAATCCTGACGACCCCACCGAATTCACAGCCCAGCTTGCCCAGTTCAGTTCGCTGGAACAACTCTTCACCCTCAATGAGAGCATGAACAGTCTGGTCGAGTCGAATGCCAATTCCGATCGACTCTCCACTCTCAGCACCATCGGCAAGGAAGTGGCGTACAACGGCGGCGAATTCAACTTTTCCGGCGAACCGGTGGAGATAGGCTACCAGCTTGACAGCCCGGCCTCGCAAGTAACCCTCAACCTGCAATTGAACGGCGTCACGGTCAAGTCCTTCACCGGCACGGAACTGACCGCCGGCAATCATTACCTTACCTGGGATGGTTTGAATAAGGACGGTGTTGCCGCCCCGTCAGGAAAATATAAGATCGTCTTGAGCGCCAAGGCCCCGGACGGGGAAAGCACCGGAATAGCACCGTTGATCAAGTCGGAAGTAACCGGCGTCGATCTTGGCGGTACCGGTGGCGGCACGCTCATCACCAAAGCCGGAGAAATCGCCTACAGTTCGGTGATCGGCGTCTATGATCCCGGCAGTAATGCCGATACCACCGCGACATCTGACAAAGCCGAAGAAACCGAAGAAGATGAAACCAAAACAAGCGGCGACCTCGCCGACTCCGCTGCCGATGCAGCAAAATCTGCGGCCGATGCAACCAAGTCGGTTGCCGAAGCATCAAAAAATGTGAACGAGATCCTGGAATGATCATGACGAATGGAACCATGCAGGTTTTCATATCTGACTCTTGTGAGGGAAAAAGGAGATAAGTATGGGTATTTCAAGTGCATTGTATAGTGGAGT
>Ga0154407_1069_pt2 | contig 28048 bp, 26 predicted proteins | sample RifGroB2_FD_115911 | JGI IMG/M metagenome (GOLD analysis project Ga0154407, IMG submission 115911) | Desulfobacterales bacterium GWB2_56_26
AACCAGTGAATATATCACCGTCAAGGATGTTGCTGAGCTGATCAAGGCGGGGAGTAGGGTCGAGGTAAAGGATGCCAATACCGGTGAAGATGTAACGGCCCTGGTGCTCACCCAGATCATTATGGACAAGGCCAAAAACAACCAGGGCTTGTTACCGGTATCGCTGCTGCACCTGGTTATTCAGTTCGGGGAAAATCTCCTCCACGAATTTTTCGAAAAATACCTTGAGAGAACCATGGAAAATTATCTGGTCTACCGCAAGACGATGGACGATCAGGTTAATGCCTATCTCGATATGGGTATGGATTTTTCCAGCCTCGCCGAAAAAACCCTCAAAGATATGGAGTCATTGAATATCTTCAGTGAGACATTGAAGCACTACGGCATCAAGAAGTAGTTGTTCAGGAAACCGGGAAATCATTGTTGGTTCAACATACCTTAGTCGGTAAAAGGAGCTATGTATGACGGATACCACTACCCAGAGCAATGAAATCGGCAATTTTGTCGAATCGTGGATGACCATGGCCAAAAAGTTTTGGCCCGAACCCGGCAACAATCGGGAGGACGGCCTGGGCAGCTCGGGGCTGAAGTTCGATTCGGGCAATGGTGGCGGCCAGGCCGACGACGATAAATATAAGACCTACAAAACCTTTGAGAATTCGATCAATAACTCCATTGCCTTTATTAAGCTCATGATGGCCCCGGAAAACCGGGAAACGCTGCACCGGTCCGTTGCCGCCTACACCGAAGCGCTGACCGAGTCGGCCGGGGATTCCCTGGAGAACTTCATCGAGTTTCAGAGTCAGGCGGTCAAAAGTTTCGCCAAAGTCGGCGAGCACACCAAGGCCTATACCCTGGACGACCTCGATCATTCGGCCTTCGAATCGTTTCGCGAGTTGTACCGGAACGAACTGCAGAAATACCTTAAGATTCCGAAGATCGGGCTGCCCCGGGAGTACCATGAAAGAATGAGCGAACTCGTCGACAAATCCACCATTTTCTTCTCCCATCTCATTGAACTCATATATCAATTTACCACACCCTTCGAAAAGACTAACCGGGTGATGCAGGACAAGATCAAGAAGATGCTGGAAGGCGGCGAGGTCGTCGAGGACCCGAAGCAGGTGTACAACGACTGGATCAAAATTCTCGAAGGCCATTTCATGGACATGCTGAAATCCAAAGAATATACGGATGTCCTGAACGATACCATCACTTCCCTCGCAGCCTATAAAGGCGTGAAAAACAGTGTGACGGACGCTTTCCTGAAGGAGATGCAGATCCCCACCGGCCGGGAAATGGATGAGGTGTATAAGGATATTTATAACATGAAGAAAAAGATCAGAGATCTATCCAGGCAAGTAGCGAAACTGCAAAAAAAACAGGAGGCGTAAGACGGAACGGATTTTCCGGCAAAAAATTTTTGGAGGGAAACCTGAATGAATGCAAAGATTCCCGTTGACTTAATTCTTAGAAATATCGAGGAAAGCAGAAAAACCACCCGCAAAAAGCTGCGCAGGGCCACGGCGGTCCTGACCAGCAAACTCGATACCGATATCTCCACGACCCCCTACAGGATAGTCTATGAAGAGGATAGGGTCAAACTGAAGCACTACCGCCCGGAGCAGGTGAAATGTCAAACCCCCCTGCTCATCATCTATGCCCTGATCAACCGGGAGACCATGCTTGACCTGCAGCCGCGGCGGAGTGTGGTCGAGAGTCTTCTGGCCCAGGGCGTCGAGATCTATATGGTTGATTGGGGCTATCCGACCCGCAAGGATCAGTATCTGACCATCGGCGATCACGTCAACGGCTTTATCGCCAATATCGTCGATTTCATCTGCAAGGAAAAAAAGATAGAGCAACTCAATATCATGGGCATCTGCATGGGCGGGGTTTTCTCCATCATCTACACCGCGCTCAATCCGCATCGGGTAAAAAATCTCGTCACCACCGTGACCCCGAGCAATTTCGATACCGACAAGGGCCTGTTGAATGTCTGGATGAAGCAGACCGACGCCCAGATCCTGGGCGATGTCTACGCCAATATGCCCGGCGACATCATGAACCTTGGCTTTCTGCTGCTTAATCCTGCCAGGTTGATAATTGACAAATATGTCGGTTTCATCCAGAATATCGACGATAAAAACTATGTCGAGAATTTCATCCGCATGGAAAAGTGGATCTTCGACAGCCCCGATGTTCCGGCGGCTACCTTCCGGGAGTTTATCGACGAGCTCTACAAGAAAAACCTGCTGATCGACTCGAAACTCGTGATCGACGGGGAGAGGGTCGACCTGCAGAAGATCACCATGCCCGTGCTGAACTTTTACGGCAGGTTCGATCATCTTGTGCCCCCGGAGATGTGCGGCCTGCTGACCTCCAGGATCGGTTCGTCCGACAAGGAGGATATATGTTTCGATACCGGCCACATCGGTATCTATGTCAGTTCGAAGTGCCAGAGGGAGTTTGCCCCGAAGATCGCCGCCTGGCTGCTGGCCAGAGACAACAAAAATGAAAGCCTACAGAGTGAGGAGAAACATGGCCAAAAAAGACAAGCACTTCAAGCACTTCTGTAAGATTATCAAAGACATCCAGAAATCTTCCGATCGCGTGGAGATTTTCGATCTTATCGTCAAAAGCGCCGTCGAGGTGATGAAGGCCAAGGCGTGTTCGCTCTTTCTCATTCGCAGCAGACAGGACAGCGAGGGGCTGTTCTATCCGGTTGCGCAGATCGGTCTTTCCGATACCTACGTTCATGCCGTTCCGGCCAAAGGGCGTGAGGTCACCCGCGACATCCTCAAGCAGGGGGGCTACATGTTCACCAGGGATGCCACCACCGATCCCCGGGTGGATAACCATGAGGCCAAGATCAAAGAGGGGATAGCTTCACTGCTTGTTGTCCCGCTGGTCGCCGATGAAGACCCGATCGGCATTCTGGCCTTGTATACCGCCGAGCCCCGCGATTTTTCCGAGGAAGACGTGGATATGATGAAATGTCTGGCGGATCAGGGCGGCATTGCCATCATGCGGGCTCATCATGAATACAGAAGAAAGCGCGATCTGCAGCTGCTCACCACGGTGGCGGAAAATCTGAATTCTTCTCTCGATATCAAGGTCATCCTGCATCTCATGACTGCCGACCTGGCGCTGGCTTTCGATCTGCTTGGGGTAACAATCCGGCTGGTCGATGACCGATCGAGGGAGCTGAAGCTGGTCGCCAGCTACGGGCTCAGTGAAAAATACCTCAATAAGGGACCGGTTTCGGCGGACAGGATAATGACCGTACTGCACAATAAAGCAGAGGTTATCGACGATGTCGCCACGTACGATATCGATTACCGTGAGGAGCGCAAGGCGGAAGGAATTGTCACCATGCTGCACCTGCCGATATCCGTCAAGGGCAAGGTGATCGGCATCATGGGGTTGTACAGCGACAAAAAACGGGGCCTCCTGGACGAGGACGTCAGCCTCATGAGCTCCATCGCCCGGCAATGCGGGCTGGCCATCCAGAACGCTTCGCTCTACCTCCAGCTCGAACAGGACAAGAAAAGCCTGGAAGAGGAAATATGGGGACATAAGGCCTGGTTTTAGGCTATGTGCACGCTGAGAGGTTTGTGAGTGGGTTTGTAGGGGCGAACCTTGTGTTCGCCAGCAACCGAGCAAAAGCGAGCTCAGCTGATTTTTTCCCCATGCGAGGTTTCCGTACGTATATGAGGCCGGGAAAGCCTGGTGTACAAAGTGCACAAAAAAGAAGCGCCAACTTGAATATTCTTTGGAATGAGATGCTTGCAGTATCGGGCCTGAACGCTTACGATGTCAGCACCCCGCCTGCTTGAGCGGGATGGTCGATGTTCAAGAAGGGAATGATAAGAAAGGAAGTACTACATGAAGTTTTTTTTAACAGTTGCAGTGGTGGCGATGGCGCTTTCGGCATGTACGCAGGAAACACAGAACAAATTCGGCCGGGCGATGCAGAATTGGACAGGTACCGATGGAGTGCTGGAGGTCTACGCAGGGGAAAAACTGGTGAGGCGGTTCATGAAGATCGACAAACTATCCACCGCCGCTGCTACCCAGGGCAAGGCAGAAAGGCCCTACCGCTTTGGCTACGGGGTGCTCGACGAAAATCTGAACGGGGTGGTCGATGCCAACGAGAAGAAAGTGTATTTTGAATTCAGCGACTATTCGACTTCCTATATCTTTTTCGAAAAACCGTAAGTTACCGGAGCGACTTCTGCGACCCCGGACCGGTCTACGATTTGGTCCGTTCGGCGACTTGCCTGGCCAGATCCAGGTGAAAACGAACAGGACCGCGGTACTTGCCTGAACCGAACACCGCATCGGCCCCGGACACCGCACCGAATACCGCATCGAGTGCGTATTTCGTGCCGGGATGGGACCATGATGTGGCGATGGCGACATGGCCCTTGGGAAACGGGGTTACCTCGACGTCGATGAAATCCAGGGGGGCGAGCGCCACCTCCTTTTCTACCAGCTCGTCGGTTTCGCCGTAGCAGAGCAGCCAGGCGATCTTTTTTTCTTTTATCCCGTGGAAATTCAGCTTCCTGCCAAAGATCGAGACGGGCAGGGTGCCGTCGGCGGCGATCGGAATATTGTAGGATTTGAAACTCATTTCGGTCGCCGACAGGGGGATGTCGGTACGTTCATTCTGCAGCCAGTAGTTGATTGCTGCGACGGTCTTGTTGATCGGCGGCGGTTTGCCGTCCCGGCCTTTCAGCATGAGCATGTCCCGGAGAAAGGCGACCATCGGCCCGGAATTCTCGATGCCTTTCAATTTGTACACCCAGCCCATGAGTTCGCCGCTGGCGATTTTATTGCCGTTCGCAAGGGTCTTGGTGCCGTACTGCAGATCGTTGAACTGCTCCGGCAGTTCGTCTAGAAACCCACCGAGTCCTACGCTGCGGGTGCCGTCCATCGGCGCCACGCAGGTGATGAGAGAATCGACCAGGCCATCGAGTTCGCCGGTCAGGATATTGCAGAGGGCGGAGAAGCCTCCCTGGCAATAGCCGTTCAGGGTAACGGCATGGCCATGCTTTTCCTTGACCTTTTCGCAAAAATACTTGGTGTCCAGGGCATCGTCCTCCAGGCTCATAGTCTGGACCGCCGGCGTCCTGTGGATATCCTTCATGATCCGGATATAGGTGGGGATGGCCTTGTTGGCAAAACAGTGGGCGTAGCTCTTTTTCTCGCCGGGCAGAAATGCCAGGATGTTGGCGCCGAGGACAAAGGGCGGAATGATGATGAGCGGCTTCATCCGCTCGTCGGTCACGACTCCCGGCTCGTTCGGCTGCACCTTATGCAGGGTGAATCTGTCGGTTTCGGCGAAGAGGCTGTCCGGCTGCCTTTCGAAGTGGAAGCCGTATTCCGATTCGATCGCCTTGATCGCGCGGGGGAATTCACAGAGTACCTGATCCAGCACTTCTTTTTGGCGGATAAAGAATTCATCGAGTTTTTCGCCTTCGCGGTCCAAAATCGTCGAGAACCAGGCGGAAACCATCTTGGGCAGTTCCTGCTGATTGTACTGGTCGAGAACCTGTAGCGTGCCGAGGCTGTATCTGCTCATGAGATCGGCATTGAAAGTTAGAAGTTTTTCATACGATTCCAGGTTTTCCAGGGGAGTCCGTTGCCACAACCGGTTTGCTTCGACCTGATTGAAGATCGACATGGACTTGAGCAGGGGCCGGAGAAAATCGCCGTTATACGTATGAATACCTTCGACATACGCTTTGGCAACATCGACCTGCGCCGATATAACCCTCATCCAGGCATCGTATGCCGCAAACAGGTCGTACATTGTACTCTCTCCCTCCTGAGCAGTGATCGTTAAAAACAGTTCCCGCGAAAGCGGAACGCCGACAGGAATAACCTGTCGGCGCCATTGAAAATGGGTAGAGGTTATCCCTTCGCTTCCTCTTTTTGCCGACCTCGTTCCGCTTTTTCTTGACCTTGTCGTTCCTCTCTTTCCTGACCCTGTCGTTCCGCTCTTTCTTCGAGGAGTTCTTCAAACTTCCGGTAGCCGTCCTCCACCGCCTTTTTGAATTCAGTACGGGATTTCTTGGCCAGATCGACTGAATTCTGCAGCGATTTTTTGGCGTCTTCGGAGATCCATGGCAGTTGATCGAGATAGCTGCTCACGATTATTTCAGTCTGATCTTGAATCATGGCCATGGCGTTGAAGGTATTCTCGAAAAGTGTTTTCTGAAAAACCAGGGTCTGTTTTGCGAATCTTGCTGTTTCCATAATACTGCTCCTTTTACGTTTGTAATCATTTGTTTTGCTGTAACGGTGGGTTACCTGATTCAGCAGCTTCATTATTCCGTAAGGAACGCCGTTCATTCCTGTCAAACTAGTATAGTAATGGCAGGATGTAAGTCAAGCGGAAAATGTTGCAGTGCACAATTTCAGGTTGTTTGCAAAAGCACCGTTCAAGAGGAAGATCTGTGACCTCAGGAAGGATTTAATCCAGCCGTCGCCGGGCTGTTGCATCGGTCCCAGTGCAGGAATGTTGCAATGTAGCAAAACCTTCGGCTACTGCGGACACAGGGAGAACTTTTTCACCTTGCCTGTCTGACAGTTGGCATAGGCCACTGCAACGGCGCAGGAAGCGAGCCGCGATTTGGCGGAGTCGGCCCTGCTGGTGAGGATGATGGGCACCCTGGCGCCCATGACCAGCCCGGCCGTACGGAATCCGCCAGGTAGGTGAGTTGTTTGGCGAGGATGTTGCCCGCTTCGAGATCGGGTACCAGAAAAATATCGGCCAGGCCGGCCACCGGTGAAACTATGCCTTGATCCTCGCCGCTTCCTTGCTGATGGCATTGTCGAAGGCAAGAGGGCCGTCGATGACGGCGCCGGTGATCTGGCCCCGATCCGCCATTTTGCTGAGGGCGGTTGCGTCGATGGTTGCCGGAATCTTATAGTTGACCGTTTCCCCGCCGACAGGATCGCCACCTTCGGCTCCGGGTTGCCTCGATCGTTCCCAGCAGGGCATCTTCGGCGCAGGGATGACAGACGGCGGTGGGGTAACGGGGCGGCAGGTAGAGGGGGAGATCGGGGCCTACCATCTCCCTTCTTGGCAACTTGCCATTTCGTTGTTGACAATTAACTGGTCGATGTTCCGTAGTTGTCTGTTGACACGGGCAGGCGAAACGCACTTTCCCAGGGAGATTTTGTCAACATATAAAATGAGAGTATATAGTTGACAAAAACGGTGCTTTTCTCCCTCATTTCTGCTTCATCCCAGGGTGATTTGTCAGGTACCCTTGGTCGCCCGCAATGACTCGGCGGCAAGACGGCCCTGGATATAAAGAGAAAGGGCGGCAACCGCCCGGTCGCAGACGGTGAATACCGGGATGGCTGCGGCGACGAGGGCGTCGCGCAGGGGATCGAACATTCGGCCGCCGTCGACTACCGCCACCAGGGGTTTTTCGGTCTCCTTCGAAAGCCTTATGAGACGATTTCTGATGCTGTCCGGATTATCCATGGCATAGCGGGCGGGACTTTCGCCAGCCAGGGTCCGCATCATCGGCGAGAGCGGATCGAGGCTTACAATCAAGCCGTCTACCCCGGGATCGGTAAGGATACAGCGGGCGATTTCGGCATGGGCCTCATCGTCGGCGGCCGGGTTGATATCGAGGGGATTGGCGACGGTTACGAGCGCGGCCAGGTTTTTGCCCCGGAGCACCTCGGTAATTCCCTCCCGGGTGGCCTGGCTGAAGTCGGCCAACCGCATGGAATAGTCGTCCGATTCGATGGAGTCGGCCATGCCGACCGCCTCAAATCCGGCACCGCTGACGGCGGCTAATCGGTTGCCGAGCACCTTCTTGGCCGCCAGCGTCTCGGCCAGGAAAAACAGCTCCTGAAACTCGGTGAAAGTTCGCGCGACGATGGCCCCGGCCTGCCGGACGCAATTCTCGCAGACCATATAGTCGCCGGCCAGCGACGCGGTATGGCCGCTGGTGGCGGCCTTGCCTGCGGCGGTTCGGCCGGCCTTGTAGAAGATCACTTCCTTGCCGGCCAGCACCGCCTGCCGCACCGCCCGGCAGAAAGCGAGGCCGTCGAAATCGTTGAAACCTTCGGCGTAGACGGCGATCACATCAACCGCCTCCGACTCCTTGAAATAACTAACCATATCACCCAGCGTGAGGTCGGTCTGGTTACCCATGGAGATCATATAGGCCGGCCGCAATTCCGGGAACTGGTGGCTGCGATGCAGCATGAAGGCTCCGCTCTGGCTGATGAGGGCGGCCCGGTGCCAATTCGCCGTCCGATCCTTGACCAGCTTTTCTTCCGGGATGAACCAGGTATCGTACTTGCCCGGTCGGGAGATGACGCCCATGCAGTTGGCCCCGAGGATGAGCGGGCCGCCGCCTGGAGTGGAATGCGCCTCTCGCAGCATGGCGATCACCTGCGCGGCCCGTTCGCGGCTGTCCTTAGTCTCGCCCATGCCGCCCGAGATGAGCATGACCGAGGCGGCGCAGTCGCGGTCGATGATCTCTTCGAGAATTCCCGGCACCTCCGGGGCAGCCACGGCGACAATCAGCAAGTCGAGGGGTGTAGCCAGCCGATCAAGACCTGGAATGCAGGCGACGCCGGCGATCTGTTCTTCCCGGTCGTGGATCACGGTCACGTTTTCCGGGACAAAACCCTCGGCCAGAATATTGTCGAGGATGATCCTGCCGAAATTTTTCCGGGTGGCGGAAACCCCGATGAGGCCAATTCTCCCGGGATGGAGGAGGCGCTCTATTTTAACGATAGGCCGATCCGGCACCTTGGCCGCAGGTTTGCCGAAACGGCACAACCCGTCCAGCGGCACCATGAGATAATCGGTAAAGGCAAAGGGGTTGATTTCCAACTCCTCGATGACGAAGTCGGCCTCCGGCCGGAGCGGTGAAAAATGGTTGCCGATCCGGATAAAGGATTCGAAACACTCGATAAGCTGTTCGTCGGTGACGATGCGTCGCTGGCCGCGGGTCAGTCCCGCGAGCTTTTTATAGGCGATGGTCTTGCGGAACAGCTCGAAGAAGGAGTGCCCGTCGTGCATTTCGGTGGAGGCGGCGACAATGGCCTGACCTTTCCTGAACCGTTCGGCATAGAGTTCGGTATCGGTGCCGCCGAGTCCTGCGGTGATGATCATGCCGAACTCCCGGGTGGCCCGCAGGCCGACGATGAGCTCATTGCCGAAGGCCTCGGAGTCGGGAGGCATATACTGAACCAGCAACACCCCGCGAACGTCCCGGCTGACCGCGGCCGCCAGGGCCTCGCCCGCCAGACCCCGGTATTGCAGGGGCATGGCTGGCGGCTCCCGCTCCAGGAGGGCGGTATACTGTTCCGGCACCTCGTAGAGCATCCGCCTGATGGACGAACGGATCCTGCCTGGATCCCGGTCGACGACCCGTACGCCGCGGACTTCAGTCTTGTGGATGATGGTCGGCGATACGATCTTGAGGACTACATGCTCTCCGGGAAAGGCAGTCAATTCTTCGTCGGTAAGACGATCGTTGCGGCGGACCAGGAAGCACTTTGGCGGCGTTTCCGCCCCGGAAAGGGCGAGCAGGGAATACACTTCGTACTCGAAAAGCGAGTCCCGGCCCTCGGCCAGGGCCGCCTGGAGCAATTCGGTGATTGCCGGAAAATCGATATGAACCTGCATGGTTTCTCCCCGCGGCAAGGTAATGCCTCGTTATGGAAAAGGATCGGATGCAATCATCCGCGAATATCCCCAAAGAGTCGTTCGGTCGCCGGTACCTTACCTGTTTTACATGTAATGCGCAATTCCGAGGGGTGTCTGGAGTTGGAAAGAGGGGAGCGATCAGTTACAATGCGGCAAGGTACTTTGGCATATCAAATATTCAATCGAAAGGGGGGGCCATGCAAAGCCAGATCGCGCAACACCTGCAGTGCCGGCATCAACCTGTGGCCATTGTCTTCACAGACGACAAACCGGAGAATGCCAGGCAGTTTCAGGAAGGCAAATGGGGCTGTGTCATGTTCATGCTGGCCGCGGCAGTCAAGGGCGAGACCGTGGCTTTCGACAACCGGACCTTCGGCTGCCAGGGCGGCGGGACCGGCCTCGGCTTCGGCAACCAGTATAAAAACTTCGCCGGCGGCGAGGAGGGCTTCAAATACTTTCTTTCTACCGGCAACGACCAATGGGAGGCGGGGCGTCAGGCAGGAGAAAAGGTCAAACCGTACCTCAGGCCCGAGGCCTACCACCATTTCATGCACGGCGAACGGTATGTCAAGACGCCGGAACTGGTCGGGAAATTCATCGACTCACTGCCGATGACCGAGGTGCCGACAAAATACGTGGTCTTCAAGCCGCTTGCGGAGGTCGACGAGACGGCCGACGACCTGCGGGTGGTGATCTTTCTCGGCAACATGGATCAGATCGCGGCGCTCACGGTGCTCGCCAACTACGGCCGGGGCCATAACGAAAACGTCATCTTTCCGTTTGCCGCCGGCTGCCAGTCCATCGGCATCTACCCTTACCGGGAGGCCGAACGGCCCGAGCCGCGGGCGGTGCTGGGCTTAAACGACATCTCTGCCCGGGTCTATTTGAAACGGATGCTCAAAGACGATGTGATGACTTTTGCCATGCCGCTCGCGCTGTTTAAAGAGATGGAGGGGAATCTGGCCGGGAGTTTCCTTGAACAGGATACCTGGGCGCAGCTGCAAGCGCTGGCTTCCTGATCGGGTAATGCCTGCATCAGCAGCCGCAGCCGCTGGGCATCTTGCCTCTCACTTTGGCTATCCAGCTGTTGATGATGTAGGCGGCGCAGCCGCAGCCGTCGTCGGGGTTGACGTAGATGGCGTTTGTCGGGCAATTTTTGGAGCAGGCCCCGCATTCCATGCAGGCATTGGGGTCGAGGATCTCCGCCTTCTGGTCGCGGACCCGAAAGATCCGGTGCGGGCAGACCAGTTCACAGTTGCCGCAGCCGATGCATTTTTCTACGGTGAGCCGCAAAATTGCGGTGTTGTCGAGGTATCGGAAGTCTTGCACGAAATTCTCCTTGTTAAATAAAGGGTCCCGCCAGCCAGAAGATCGCGGCGAGCCCTGCCGACACAACCTGAAACGGCAGGCCCCGGCGCATCTCTTTGGCCACGCCGGAGAGCGAGGTGAAGGGGGTCGAGCCGGTGAAGTTCATGGCCAGATACGAGGCGCAGCCGGTGATCCACAGGAAGAGCGCCGCATTTTCGACCATGCCGGCTTCCGTTGTCCCGGCCGTGAACAAGACCGCGGCGATGCCACCGAGAATCGCCCCTTTCAGCCAGAACTGCCGGAAAGGTATCCATGGCAACAGGAGCGGGGTGAGCGCCGCCCCGGCGACAATCGCCGTAAGCGTCGCGAGGAGGAGAGTTGCCCCTCTGCTCCCCGCCGCGGAAAACGAAAAAAACTCCGGCGAAATCCCCGACAGGACAAAGAACAACAGCCCGGCAATCAAAAGCGGCTTGCCCACGATACAGAGTTCCAGCGGCACCAGCACCGCCCGCTCGCGCAAGGTGAAGGTGACCGTCCGCATCGCCTCCCCCGCCTGACCGGTCCGCAGAAACTCCGGCAGGTCTGCCGCGAGGATCGGCCCAAACCGGGCCTTAAAGCCGCAGAGCCGTTTCACCTCCCGGGCGGCGACGCCATTGGCCGACAACTGGGGCAGGATCAGCTCCCGGTGGCTGACCAGCTTGTCGAGCTGCGCCCGTTGCACCTGAAAGGCCACCTCCTCGGCGGAAAAAGTCCCCTTGCCCGCCGCACACCAGACGTTGATGCCGCGGGTGTCGACCACCAGAATCCAGGCATCGAGCCCAGCCAGCTCCCGGCGCAGGGCGTCAAAGGTTAATTTATAGTTGGCGGTGACCAGCACAGGCGTTGTCTCCGCAGGCTTCCCTACGCAATACAATCCCGGTGTCACTTTATAATTGTTGCGGGTCAGACCCGACCGGGCACCGATCGTGCCGAGACGGTCGCAGCGACTGAGGCTGGTGGCCACCCTCGGCACCGGGCCGATGACGGTTTCGATAAAGTCCTCGACGAAAGGGTTGATCGCATAGCCGGCACGTGCATGTCCACTGGACCGTGGAGGCGGTTTCGGGCCTCAGCAGGGGGCGTCCGGCACCTCGGTGGGGATGACGGGAAGCGGCCCGCCGGCCATCGGCGGCGGGCCGCTGTTCGTGAGTGGCAGTATCTGTTTTTGAAGGTTCATACTCATACGCTATGCTGCTCCGAATTCCGAATGCATGTAGGGTGCGCCGTGCGCACCGCTCTCCGAATGTTGGTGCGCACGGCGCACCCTACCAGGAACCGTGCCGAATGTTCCTCGTGAAAAACATCGTCCAGATCTATCTAAGCATGGTGAAGCCGTTTTCAAGGTCGGCGATCAAATCGGCGCATTCCTCCAGGCCGATATGCAGCCGGATTATGGTCTTACCGGCATATCGTGAGGGGGTAGCCCGCATGACTTTTGCCGCAGTGATGAGACTCTGGTAGCCGCCCCAGCTGTAGCCTAGCCGGAATAGGGTAAGGGAATCGATAAAGGCGGCCAGCTCGGAATCGGTATACTCTTTTTTGAAGGTGAAGGCAAAGAGCCCGGAAGAACCGCTGAAATCGCGCTGCCAGAGATGGTGTTCGGGGTGGCTGGGCAGGGCCGGATGGATCACCCGGTCGACCATGGGCAGGCTCTCCAGCCATTTGGCCACGGTCAGCGCCGACCGCTCGTGCTGCTTCAGCCGGGTGGCAAGCGACTGCAGGCCGCGGAGAGCCAGGTAGCATTCCTCGGCCGGCGTATAGATCTCCATCATCTTGTAAAAATTCTCGAAGGTGCGGGCATGCGTCTCCCCCACGGTCACAGTCCCGGCCAGGACATCGGAATAGCCGGAGATATATTTGGTCACCGAATGGATGGAGACGTCGACCCCCAGCTCAAACGGCTGCAGGTAGAGCGGCGTCGCCCAGGTGGAGTCGAGGACGGTGACGATGTTCTTCTCTCGGGCGACGGCGGTGACCGCCGGAATATCCTGGATCTCAAAGGTTATGGAACCCGGCGATTCGAGCAGGATCAGCCTGGTATTCGGCCGGATATACAGAGCGATATCCGCGCCCACATCGGGCGGCACCGGCGTGCACTCGACCCCGTATTTCTGCAGGACTTTGCGGCAGAAGCGCTGGCCCGGCCCATAGGCGTTGTCGCAGACGAGGATATGGTCGCCGCTTGCCGTAAAGGCCATCAGGGCGGTCTGGATGGCGGCGATGCCCGACTGAAAGACCCGGCAGACCGTCCCGCCTTCAAGCTCGCACATCGCCTCTTCAAACTGCCGCTGGGTGGGCAGCCGGTCGGTGCCATAGCTGATCCCTTCGTACTCGTGGCGGCCCGCCTTCAGCATATCGGCATAGCTGTTGAAAAGGACGGTGGAACCTTTGTAGAGGGGCGGATTGACGGTAACGGCCGGGGTTGCCTCCCTTGCCGGCCAGGGTTTGCTGAGTATCCGGGTTGTTCTGTTCATTTCAGGGCCTCGTTTTTCCGGTTCTTTGTACCGACTGCGCGGGATGATCCGGGATCGGAATAAATTTGAGTGAGCAAATGGTTTTACCTTGGTTAAGGACGATGGAAATTGTGCTATAATGTCTATTACCATATAGCATTGTCGGAGAGGAAGAAACAGGATACCTTGGCACGTCTGCCGGTCTGCTGGTGAGTCCGCAGGGTTGTTCCGGCAGAGCAACACGATACGATTATTGCCAGAAAGACCATTTTCTTCCGCTCACGATGAATAATAAGCCTGCTGCGATCTTTTTCGATAAGAACGATTACGAACTGCTCCGCATTGTCAACGAGGTCGTGGCGCGAGGCAGCAAAACCGAGGTGATGCGCTCGCTCTTGAGCGAGCACATGCATCCCCACGGCATCAAGGAGATGGCGGCCCCCAAGGGGTTACGCATCGCTTACGCCATCGCCGGTCTGCTCGGGTCGTTTGAACAGGGCAAGCCCCTCGACCGGATCAAAGCCCTGCGCTCCCTGCGCGACGAGGTGTTTCTCTCGTCGACCACCTTTTATCAGAAAAATACCGCCCGGGTCCTGGTGCAGATCATGAAGGATCTGCTGCGCTGCCAGGACAACGAGCTGCGCCAGCTGAAGCTCGCCCACGATTTCCGCATGGTCTCCACCGGCAATCCGCGGGTGGTGCGATCGGAACTGGCCAAGTATCATCTGCTCGAAATGCCGGAGGAGTGGAACCAGTTCGCCTTCGACGACCACGTCCACGATGCCAATACCAAAGGGCGTAAATCGCCGACCCATCTGGTCATGGATGCCTGGATCAAGGGCATCCGCCATCTGACAGTGGTCTATTACAATTATGTCGGCCCGGAGGTGGTGGAGGAACTGGTGGAGGCCAGCGCTATCCTCGACATGCGGGTCCAGGTGGGGATCGAGGTGTCGTCGCGCTTCCGCGACAAGTATGTCCGGATTACCTGGGAGCCTCACGGCTTTCACGACAACCGGGCCTTCCTCAAGTTCCTCGGCGGCGACGCGGTCAAAGAGATGATGGATGAAGGGCGGCATGTCTCGCATTACCAGCAGCGCTATATCTTCGAGGTGCTGGCGGTCTTCAATTCCCGGCACCGCTTCGATCTCAACGAGGAGCTGGAGCTGTCCCTCGAACCTCTGCAGGAGAGCGATTTCGTTCGCTTCGTCGGCGCCGGGCAGCCGTCGATTCTGCATCTGGCCCGCTTCATCCATAACGCCGTCGCCGGCCAGATGGAGGAGGCCCTGACCGCCTTTCGCCTGGAATCGGGAGAGGGTGCCGAGTGGCAGGCGAGGGCCCGGCTGCACCATGACCGGCTGAAAAAAATGGGGGTCGAGCGGATCATCGAGGAGTTCCTCATGCCCTCCCGCAACCCGGAAATCAGCAACCCCAGCCACCCGCGGGAAAGCCCGGACCTCCCCGATCTGCTCCGGCTCTCCGCGCCGGAACTGCTCAGGCGCCTTTTAGACCTGCATTCGAGTTCCAGGTTCACCCTCAATCTCAGTAACCTGACCGTCCAGGATACCCTGGAGCTGCTCTACGCCTGCGAGGGCATGATCAGCCATATCGAGGCCTACAACCTCAAGAACGCCGCCCACGGCATGTCCGCCAGCGTCATGGCGGGGAAAGGCGGGGTGGTCGGCGAAGCGGTGCACCTGAAGAGCCCCGAATATCATTACCGCCTGATCGGCGATCTGCAGAAGGCCTTGAACGAAGACAACGTCATCGGTCTCAAGCGGGCGATCCGGGCCATTATCTGGGATTTTGAGGAACAGCGTCTCAGCCTGGAAAAACAGGTCCAGCTGCTGCCCGTGGGCAGTGAAGACCAGGGAAGGCTGGACGACGAATACCATCAGATGCAGGAACGCAAACGGCAGCTGATGGATATTCTCTATCATCTTGAGACATTTCACAATTTTTACCGGAAACGGTCGCTCGGCTCGCGCATCGGCTCGGGCTCGACGGGGCAGGTCGAGGATCAGTACGGCATGGGCTTGATCGTCCTCGACACCCTCCCGGTGAGAGCCCGGAAAGAGGTGCGGGAAGGCGTGGCGGAAAAGAAGCGGATGCTCATTCCGGTCAGTGCCCTGTTAACCGGCAATACCCATCGCCGCTATCATGAGTTCGACGGCCTCGCCTCGCAAAAAGGGCTTCTCGCCAGACTCTGGCCGAGGTTCTTCGCCTGCCGGGAATGGCACGACTGGAACCTCGACGCCCTGCTGGTCCACCCCGGCACTGCCGGCAATATCGCTACCTTGGGCGGCCTCAGCCGGAACAATGAGAATGAAAAATCTTTCGCCGGGGGCAAAGCCGAGGAGAAGCTCGATCATCACTGGAAATACCTCAACACCAATCTGAAGAACAGCCTTAAAGTCCTGCTGGGCCTTATCCCGGCCTTTCTGACCTTTTTTCTCACCAAGGACTGGTGGGTGCTCGCCTATCTGGGTGCCTTCATCTGGTTCGGCATCACCGGCTCACGCAATATCATCCAGTCGGTGCTGGGCGGGGGCGGCCTGCGCCGTTCGCCGCTCTTACCGTGGAACTCCCTGGTCAGCTGGAGCCGGATCGCCGATTCGCTGCTCTATACCGGCTTTTCCGTGCCGCTGCTCGATTATCTGGTGAAAACCGTGCTGCTCGACCGGACCTTCGGCATCACCACCGCCAACAATCCGGTGCTCCTCTATGCGGCGATGGGACTTGCCAACGGCATATACATCTCCGGCCACAATGTCTTCCGCGGTCTGCCGCGGACCGCCGCGGTGGGTAATTTCTTTCGGTCGATCCTGGCCATTCCGCTGGCCATCGTCCTGAACGGGGCGATCGGCCTGATCCTGCAGTCCGTCGCCGTCCCCGATGTGGCGGGGGCGCTGCAGAAGTGGGCGGCGATTATCTCCAAGCTTGCCTCGGATTGCGTGGCGGCGGTAATCGAGGGGCTGGCCGACCGGCAGACCAACATCCGCTTGCGGCTCGCCGCCTACCGGACCAAACTGGCCCAGCTGTTCGGAGTCTTCGCCCGACTCGATCTCCTCTTCCCGGAAGAGGATGTCCTGGAAATGCTCCAGTCGCCGAAGATGATGATGGAGACCCTGAACTACGAGGCGAGGGAACAGGAACGCCTCATTATCGTCAATGCTCTGGATCTCATGTATCTGTGGATGTATCAGCCGCGGGCCAGGAAGGCCCTGATGATCGTCTTCCGCGGGATGTCCCGGGAGGAATGGCTGATTTTCTACCGCTCCCAGCTGGTGCTGAAACGATATCGGGAGATCAGTCAGATCTTTGTCGACGGCCTGGTGGGGAGAAACTTTTCCAAGGCCCTGTCCTTTTACCTCGATCGCTTCGAAGGCTATCTGGCGGACATGGAAAAACTCGGCCTATCGAAGAAATGGGTGTAAAAATGAGCACGTCGTCGAGGTTGCAGCGTAGGGGCGAAAAATTTTTCGCCCTTCGCCCATGATCAATGATTTCAACACAAAACTCAAAAAGGAGAGCACCATGTTAAACAAGAAAATGGCCCAGGCCCTGAACGAGCAGATCAACAAGGAAATGTATTCCGCCTATCTCTACATGTCGATGTCGGCCTGCTCGAATAAGATGGGGCTCAAGGGTTTTGCCAACTGGTTCATGGTCCAGTATCACGAAGAGATGTTCCATGCCATGAAGCTATTTGAGTACGTGCAGCGCCAGGGGGAAGATATCAAGCTCGAAGCCATCAAGGCGCCGCCCAAGGAATTCGCCTCGCAGCTCGACATGTTCACCCAGACACTCGCCCACGAGCAGTTCATCACCAAGTCGATCAACGATTTGATGGAACTGGCTATGGAGAAGAAAGATCATGCCACCCAGATTTTCCTTGAATGGTATATTACCGAGCAGGTAGAAGAGGAGGAAAACGACAACGACATCATCGCTCAGCTGAAATTGATCGGCGACAATCCCCATGCCCTCCTGATGCTCGACCGGGAACTGGCTGCCAGGATGACCACAATCCCCACCGACTTCAGCAAGGGCGTCGAGGCGGCGGCGAAAGGGGCCTGAGACGAGCGTCCACCCAAAAGGGCGAACACAAGGTTCGCCCCGGTGTCCAGAGCGCACCGTATAGTAGATCCAGAAATCAAGTTTGTGAAAGGAGTATGTGTTAATGAATCCCAGACCGCCCAAAAACATCTATCCGACATCAAAACAAGACGCCGCGGCGGCAGAACGGGAGGTGGTGGTCACGCCGCAGACGGTATCGCCCAGCTACCGGCTGTCTTATACCGACACCGATTTCCTGATGAAGGAAGAGTTGCGGCCGGTCCGGTTGCAGCTGGAGTTGTTGAAACCGGAACTGCTCCTCCAGGAGCATGGCATCGAAGGCACCGTGGTGGTCTTCGGCGGCAGCAGAATTCCCGAACCGAAGGCTGCGGCGGAGAAACTGGCCCTGCTGAAGGAAGCGGCGGCCCTCGACCCCGGCGACTCGGAACTGCAGCGGCATGTTGCCGTGGCCGAGCGGGTGGTGGCGAAGAGCCACTATTACGATGAGGCCCGGCGGCTGGGGGCGCTGGTGTCGGAGATCTGCGATCACCGCTCCGGCTGCAATCTCATCGTCATCACCGGCGGGGGCCCTGGCATCATGGAGGCGGCCAACCGCGGGGCTTACGATATGGGGGCAAAGACCATGGGGCTCAATATCGTCCTGCCGCACGAACAGGCGCCAAATACCTACATCAGCCCGGAACTCTGTTTCCAGTTCCATTATTTTTCCATCAGGAAGATGCACTTTCTCATGCGCGCCCAGGCCCTGGTTGCCTTTCCCGGCGGCTTCGGCACCCTGGACGAGTTGTTCGAAACCCTGACCCTCATTCAGACCAAGAAAATCGAGCCGCTGCCGGTGCTGCTGTTCGGCCGGGAATTCTGGCAGAAGGTCATCAACTTCGATTTTCTCGTGGAAGAGGGCGTCATCTCACCGGAAGATCTGAGTATTTTCCAGTTTGTCGAGACGGCCGAGGAAGCGGCGACGATCATCGAAACATTCTTTGCCCGGGAAAAAAGCGGTCGTCAGGACTGACAGCGGAAAATGGCCAAAGCGAAACAAAGTAAAAACACAACAGGGAGCAAGCGAGTTGCCGCCAGCTTTTTCGGTGGTTTCTTCTTCCAGAGGAGGAGCAAAAATGGTTTTCTGGCAGGCCGATGACCTGAAGCTGGCGGAATTCAGGCCGGGGATCATGAGCCGGGCGGCAACCGGCGACAATCTCATCATGGTATGCATGCAGATCGATCCGGACAAGGAAGACACCGGGCATGTCCATGCCTTCGACCAGTGCGGCATGGTTATCGAGGGCCGGCTGGAGATGTTTATCGGCGAGGAGCGGAAGGTGCTCGGCGCCCACGACTGCTATTTCATTCCGGCAGACATTCGCCACGGCTGGAAGACCTTTGACCAACCGGTCAGACTGCTGGATGTCTGCCCGAAGCAGCCGGCCTGATAACCGTGGACGTCCGGCTCCGACAGGGGCGGCGGTATATCGTCATCTCCGCGCTCCTGGCCCTGTTTCTCGGGGCCATGGATGCCCTGGTCGTGTCGGCCGCCATGCCCACCATCGTCGCCGAACTCGGCTCCCTGCATCTGTACAGCTGGGTCTACTCCGCCTATTTTCTGGCGCGTGCCGTCTCGCTGCCGGTTTTCGGCAAACTCGCCGATCTCTTCAGCACGAGGACCATTTTTCTGTTCTCCATCGCCCTGTTCCTCATCTCCTCGGTTGCGGCCGGCGCCGCCCCGTCCATGGCTTTTCTGGTCGGCGCACGAGTCTTCCAGGGGATCGGGGCCGGGGGAATCTTTGCCCTTGTCTATATCATCCTCTCCGATATTTCGCCGCCCGGCGAACGAGGCAAGACCCTCTCCTTTGCCAGCTCGGTCTGGGGAATCGCCAGCATCATCGGGCCGACCCTCGGCGGTTTTATCGTCACCTACATGTCGTGGCGGTGGATTTTTTTTATCAACCTGCCGATCGGCGTTTTCTGCCTGGCCGGGATCGGGTTTTTCCTGCAGGATCGACGCCGGCGCGACAAAGAGGTTCATCTCGATATCGCCGGCATCCTCTGTCTTACCGGCTTCATCCTCAGTTTTCTGCTGGTGTTTATCGCCGGCGGCAGAAACTATGCCTGGCTCTCCTATGAGATGGGGCTGCTCGCGGCGCTGGCCGCGGTATTTTTCATTGTTTTCGTGGTAGTCGAACTGAAAGCCAAAGATCCTGTGCTCGATCTGCGGTTTTTCAGGCGGCGTGATTTCGGTCTGGGCAACACCGCCACATTTTTCAGCAGCTTTGCCATTTTTTCGCTGTTTGCCTATGCTCCGCTCTTCATTCAGGGCGCGCTGGCCAAAACGCCGATGGATGTGGGGCTGGCCATGCTGTCCCTCAGCCTGGGCTGGTCCTGCGGCTCACTGGTGCTCGGCCGCTTCGTCGACGGTGCGGGCGGCAAGGCGGCGGCAGCAACCGGCGGCGCTATGCTGCTTGCAAGCGGCGTCATGCTGCTGTTCTTCAGTCCGGCGACGACGATGCTGCACTGCTTTCTGGTCTTTCTGCTGGTTGGACTCGGCATGGGATTCGTCACCCTGTCGACCCTGCTGCTGGTGCAGGCCAGCGTCGGCGCAGGGGACCTCGGGGTGGCCACTTCCTTCCATCAGTTTGCCCGGACGCTCGGCGGCACGGTCGGCGTAGGCATCTGCGGCGGCATCATGACCACCGGCCTCATCCGCAGGCTGAACGAAAGTGCGGTATCGCTCCCCGAAGCTGTCACCCGCCGGCTGCAGGAGTCGACGGAGAATATTTTCCGGCCGGAGTTCCAGGCGCTTCTGGGTCCGGAAGAAAAAACCGCCCTGTACGGGGCGGTTTCCCAGGCAATGGCAGGTGTTTTCTGGATTGTGCTCGGAGCCTCGGCCCTCTGCCTGGTAAGTGCGCTGCTACTCGGGCAAAAACGGCTGGAGAAAAAAATCGGCGGCTGAGGCTTGGGAGTTTCGCGACGGCCGTAGGGGCGAAAAATCTTTCGCCCTCCAAGTTCCGAAGAAATGAAAAAGAGAGGTGCACAATGATCGAAATACTCATCCCAGGTGCCGACCCGCTGCGAATTGAACATCTGATCCTGGATTACAACGGCACCATTGCCGAAGACGGTGAACTCATCGAAGGCGTAGTCGAGAAAATAGGCGAGCTCGCCCGGCACCTGCAGCTTCACGTCCTGACAGCCGACACGCACGGCACGGTTGCGGAAAAGCTTGCCGGCCTGGCCTGTTCGTTGACGGTCATCGGCGCCGAGGCGCAGGACCTGCTAAAAAGGGAATATGTGGTTGCGGTCGGACAGGAGACGGCGGCGGCCGTCGGCAATGGCCGAAACGATCATCTGATGCTGCAGACGGCGGCGCTCGGCATCTGCTTGATCCAGAAAGAAGGCGCAAGCGGAAGGGCGCTGCAGGCAGCGGATGTGGTCTGCACGAACATTCTCGATGTCTTCGATCTCTTTTTGCATCCCGCCCGCCTTATCGCGACGCTGCGTAATTGACGGAGAGCGGCGCTGGGGATTTATTAGTACCTTAGAAATTCATTTCTTGCTTTTTGGAAAGGAATTTCGTGAAGGTACTTATACCCCTCAAGGGGGTACTGAAAAGAGTCCTCCTTGTGGGGGTACGTGTGATAGGATTACGGGCAACGCCCTTACCGAAGGTGGCAACAACAACTTATCTGCAACCATGGCTGAATCACTCTACACCTCGTCCGCAAAGGTCGGCCTTCCCCCCGGCGCCATCGTCCATGTGGGGGACGTCCATCAGGCGGAAACCAGGATTTCCCTCGTCGACTACGGCCGTGATCATACCGAGGAGCGTCGGCTCGAGACCCTGGACGACCTCATCCCGTACAGAGAACGTGAGTCGGTTACCTGGATCATCGTCGAGGGGCTGGCGGATGCCGAACTGGTCGGCCGGCTGGGTGAGTTCTTCGCCATCCATCCCCTGGTGGTCGAGGACATTCTCAACGTCCACCAGCGGCCGAAGTTCGAAGAGCATGAGCAGTTCCTGTTTATCGTCCTCAAAAGCCTGATCGCTTCGGGCGACGGGTGCCGGGCGGAGCATGAGCAGGTCAGTATCGTGCTGCTCGAAAATTTTGTCCTGGTCTTCAAGGAAAAGTCCGACGAACTGCTGGACCCGCTCATCCAGCGCATCCGGACCAGCAAGGGGCGTCTACGCAGCCTGGGGGCGGATTATCTGGCCTACGCCATTCTCGATCTCATCGTCGACGGCTTCTTCTGCCTGGTCGATTCGCTCGACGAGGCCGTCAATTCCCTCGAAGATACACTGCTCACGGCCGAACCGACGCACGACACCCTGCTCGCCCTCCAGCGGGTGAAGAGGGAGCTCATTCATATCCGGCGCTATGTCGCGCCGATCCGAGAAGTGATGGCGGCGATGCTGCGCAGCGAATCCGAGCTGATTCAGGAAAAGACCCGGATCTACCTGCGGGACGTGTCGGACCACGCCATCCGGGTCGCCGAGTCCATCGACTCCTTCAAGGACATCCTGGCCAGCCTCATGGATATCTACGTCTCGAGCGTCAGCAACAGATTGAACGAGGTGATGAAGGTGTTGACCATTTTTGCCTCGATCTTCATCCCGCTGACCTTTTTGACCGGCATCTACGGCATGAATTTCGAGTATATGCCGGAGCTGAAATGGAAATATGCCTATTTTTGTCTGTGGGGCCTGTTCCTGGTCATTCCCCTGGCGCTGTTGCGCTACTTCAAGAAAAAGAAATGGCTGTAAGGCAGCCGGCATCAACCCGAGGAACAAGCATGAAGAAAGAGACGCTGGAACGGCTCCTGGCGAGTTTTCCCGGAGCGGAAGAGACCTATCCCTTCGGGCCAGAGGCCCTGGTTTTCAAGGTAGTGAGTAAGATGTTCGCGTTGGTCTCACAGGACGAGGAGCCTGCAAGGGTCAACCTGAAGTGCGACCCCGTCGACGGCGCGAATCTGGTAGGCCAATATGAATCGGTGACCCCTGGCTACCACATGAACAAGAAACACTGGATTACCGTTTCCCTCGCCGGCGATCTGCCCGACGAATTGCTCGTCGACCTCGCCCGCGGTTCCTACGAGCGGGTGGTGCGGGGGTTGAGCAAGGTCGACCGGCAGAAACTCGCGGGGGAAGAGTCTCGGCCGAAGAAATAGACACGGGTGCACTCTGTGCACCATCATGGTGTCCCTGGTGCGCGGATCACACAAACCAATTCTTTTGAATGCAACTTGGAATAAGATCTGGTTCTAAGGTTTCAGCGGACGCGGGTGGGTTCGTAGGCCGGGACCTTGCATTTTTGGGCGGCCTTCACGAGGAGTGCGTCCTTCCTCGATCATGTCGCGGATGGAAAGCCCGTCGAGGCGATGGCCGCTTCGAAACTGCTTCAACTGATCGATGACGTCGCGTACGGGCGTCTTTTTCGATGAATCGGCGGGTTGCAAGGTCGCCACGGGCATGCCGTGCTTGGTGATTGTTATTTTCTCACCCTTGCGAACACGCTCAAGAAGTTTATTGAAATGGGTTTTCGCCTCATAAGTTCCAACTGTTTCCAATCATCACCTCCATAGGGACTGGTCTATAACTAGTCTAATTCGCGCCACCTGAAGAAGCAAGTTGGATTTCCCCTCCGCTCTCGATCACAGGCCATTCGTACGGTTGATAAACGTAGCCGATGGCCTGCTCTCGCAATTTTGGGGGTAGTAGACTCATCGTTCGTGCGCATGGATTTTTTTCGCCATAATTTAACTCCTCATGTTATCGGAAAAATTGGTGAAGCAGCGGAATCATAAGTGTGTGGCGCACAATGGCAATTTGGGCCAAATGAATGGCGCTAAAAATAATTTACGCGCCAAAGGAAGTGGCGTGTTACTTCCTTTCCTCGGTGTCCCAATCGAAACCATGTGCGACCAGCGTCTGTGATCGATCATGGCGTTCCAAAATGGTACATGCGGTCGCCTGCTGCTCTGCGGCAACGGTAATACAGTGGCTGCTGCCAGAATTTTTTTTCGGCATTTGCTCATTGATTTTTTCATTGAATGTTTCGGGGACGTTGTTTAATTATTGAATAATTTGTGCATTTTATTTTACTCTCACCCCTGTACTGCTTATTCTGTTTTTCACAAACCTGTGAAGCCATGCCCATTCCTGGCTAGCGTGCATTTTTGACTGAGATTAATCGGCATTACGGGAGGTTAACTCATCCATATTTGCATGATGTTAACCGGTAACTATGTTTTTTGACATTTGGGTATTGCAAGTGTTAGCCTCAATAAGAGTACTATTCTGCCATACTACGTGAGCGGCCGGCATTTGTCGAATAACAGACTTTTCCCTTAAGGTGCGTGGTGGTATGAGAACGATCTTCGTGGAAATTCTGATTGCTGTACTGATGCTGACAAGTTCCCTGGCATGCGGATCGTCTGCGGAACATGTCGGTATCGTCAAATCGATGGCCGGGGAAGTTGAAATAGCCAGGGGCGACCTGACACTCAACGCCGAGCCAAATCTTAAGCTGTTCGAGGGTGATATTGTTCAAACAGGCCCAAATGGCAAGGCCGGCCTGATCCTGGAAGACGATACGGTAATCTCCATGGGCAACAACAGCAAAATTGCCATCAAAAGCTTCATGTTTCAGCCGAACGAAAAGAAACTGTCGTTGATTGCCAGGATCTTTCAGGGAACGGTTTCTTTTTTATCCGGTCGGATTACCCAGCTGGCGCCGGATCAGGTGCGCATCGAAACGCCGCATGCAACGGTCGGAACACGAGGCACGCACGTTCTAATCCGGGTGGATTGAAGGTTGTCCCGCGCAGTTCTACACGAAAGAGGACCGATACATGAGCAGGATGGCACGATTTACACTGCTGTTTTTTCTGATCGCTCTTGCAAGCGGCTGCGCCAAAAAGACGCTGGTGGCAATGGCGCCCGATCCGGATGGCAAGCCAGGCATAATCACCGTTCTGAATGAAGCTGGCAGCGTCACCATAGAAACCCCTTACCAGGCGACCAAAATCGGAGATGCCAAGGATCAGCCTGACGCGCCGGTACAACTCGGCAAAGAAGCTGTCGAAAAGATATTCAAAGAGGCCCTCTCCGTTCAACCTCAACGCCCCCTTCATTACCTGCTCTATTTTAAAGGAGAAACCACTCTTACCTCTGATTCGGCAAAGCTTCTTCCTGATATCATCGCCACCATCAGGAAGCGCAACTCCAACGATATTTCGGTGGTAGGGCACACCGATACACTCGGCAGCAAAGAATTCAATACAACACTCTCACACGACAGGGCAAAGGCGGTAAAAGCTCTGCTGGTCGGACAGGGAGTGGAAGAGAACTCCATCCGGACCACCTCGCACGGCAAGGAAAACCCCTTGATTCCAACCGGAGACAACGTATATGAACCAAAAAATCGCCGAGTCGAGGTTGTCGTCAAGTAGTGGAACACATGGATCCGTCTGAGTCCTTTCATAACGAGAACGGAGTAACCAGGGTCCTTCTGATCACGGCATTTCTTTTGAGTATGGCTTTGAGTGCGGCTTATCTGATCCATCCCGCCCTTATCAGCTCGACAAACAACAGAACAACCGACGTCGTGATGGCCCTTGTGCAAGCCAAACCGGCATCGGATTTAATCGTCATAGTTGACATTGACGACAAAAGCCTGGCCGAATATGGCCAGTGGCCCTGGCCCCGTTTCCACCTTGCACAGCTCCTCCGGACTCTGGGCGCCGCGGGTGCGGCCAGTATAGGATTGGATGTAATCCTGGCCGAACCCGATCGCACCTCCCAAGACAACCTCGGAATCGATCGTAGTCGCAAACCCGACTATGCTATCGGTGCCGCCGGAAGCCCAATCGAGCAGATGGATCCCGACCTCTACCTTGCCGACACCCTGGCCAAAGGACCGTTTGTTCTCGGCTACGAATTTTTGTTTCGGAACGGTTTTATGCCGGAAACCTCATGTGGGCTTCATCCTCCGGGCCTTGTCCGGGTGAACGCTCCCGATGCGGATCATGATCAAACCAGCTTTTTCAAGGCTCAGGGGGTGGCCTGCAACCTTCGGATCTTCTCCGATGCAGTGACGCACTCAGGCTTTTTAAACGCAACCCCCGATGCCGATGGAGTTCTGCGGCGGGTACCGATGCTGATACGGTTCGATGACCGGCTCTACCCCTCTTTGGCACTGGCCATGCTGATGAGGTACGGCAACAGCAACCAGCTTGGGATACACTACCGAGGAGTCGGCCGCCTTGAGCTGAGTGTGAATAACAGTTCGATTGCAATCGACACGCTGGGGAACATGATCGTGCAGTTTCCCCGTCTGGCAGATACATTTCCACGGATCTCAGCCGGCGACCTTCTCAGCGGGAAAATCTCACCGCACCGGCTCAACGGCAAAATAATCCTGATCGGCGCCTCGGCTGCCGGGTTGAGACATGTTTATCAGACTCCCACCGCACCGGTCCACACCCATGTGGGTGTTCATGCCCAGGTGCTGGACAACCTGTTGACCGGCCGGCAGGTCAGCCGGCCCAACGATTTTCTGATTTGGGAAGCCCTGTTCGGAATGTCTGTCGCAATAGGTGCCGGTCTGTCTGTCGCCTTTCTTGGAATTCTGCCAAGCGCTGCGGTATGCCTGGCACTTATTGCCGGCGGCTGGATCGGCGCGCTGCTCTTCCTCCAGGCGTGGGGCTATTTGCTTTCACCCTTATTGCCGACCGTCCTGGTCGTGTCGAACTATGCCATCCTCACCATCGTAAAAACCTGGAAAAACCAGCTCGCTGCCCGCCAAGGGGTCATCGACACCCTGCTCCTGCTGAAGTCCAGCGAAAAAAATCTCAATTCGATTATCAATGCTGTACCGGATATCATCTTTCGCCTTGATCCAAGCGGACGCATATCGTTCATCAGTCCGGCCGTGTCGAAATATATTGCTTCACCCGACACCCTGCTCGGCCACTCGATTTTCGATCTGGTGGCACCGGACGACCGGTCGAAAGCACAATACTGTTTAAACGAGAAGAGGACGGGAGAACGAGCCACTCACGGCCTGGAACTGCGCCTGCTGCTGCCGCACAAACAGGACGGAATCACCGAAGAAGCGGGATACTTCAGCGTCTCGGCGGAAGGAATTTATCAGGAAGACACACCTTCGCCCAATCAGTTCATTGGGACGCAAGGGATAATCCGCGACATTACCAAACAGAAGAAACTGGAAGAAAAACTGCTGCAGGCCAAGAAATTGGAGGCAATAGGCAGCCTTGCCGCCGGAGTTGCCCATGATCTGAATAATATTCTGGCCGGCCTTGTGTCGTATCCCGATCTTCTCTTGATGGAATTGTCGCCGGACAATCCTCTGTACTCCAAAATCGCCCTCATGCAACGATCCGGACAGAGGGCGGCTGCGGTCGTCCAGGATCTCCTCACCCTGGGCAGACGCGGCGTAATAACCGGCGAAATCATCAATCTGAATATGATTATTTCCGACTACCTGGCATCCATCGAATTCAATACTGTACTGAAAAGCCATCCCAATACGACGCTCGAGAGCAGTCTTGCGCCGGATCTCCTTAATATCAAGGGATCCAGGTCCCATCTGACCAAGGCGATTATGAACCTTTTGTTAAATGCCGCCGAGGCCATGCCCGTCGGCGGCAAGATCAAGCTTTCCTCATACAACAACTATCTCGATACCCCACTCATGAAATACGAGGAGATCCCAGCCGGAGAGTACGTCTGCGTCAGCGTTGCCGATGAAGGCATCGGCATTTCCAGCGAGGATTTCCACAGAATTTTCGAGCCGTTCTACAGCAAGAAGTCGCTGGGCCGAAGTGGCTCCGGGCTGGGGATGACCGTCATCTGGGCCACCACCAAAGATCATGGCGGCTTTGTCGATCTCCAAAGCCGTGAGGGGGAAGGAACCTGTTTTGTGCTTTATCTGCCGGCAACCCGCGATCAGACCGAGATTTTCCTCAAACGGAACGTTCTGGAGGATTATGTCGGCAGAGAAAAGGTCCTGGTCGTCGATGACGTGCCGGAACAACTGCAGATTGCCAGCAGCATGCTGACCAAGCTCGGTTATGCAGTGACTGCCGTGGCCAGCGGCGAGGAGGCTGTTGAATATCTGCGCTCGCACACTATCGATCTGGTAGTACTTGACATGGTCATGCCCAATGGCATTGACGGCCTGGAGACGTATAAGCGGATCATCGAGATCCATGCAGGACAAAGAGCAATCATCGCCAGCGGTTATTCCGAATCGGAAAGGGTCAAAGCACTCCAGCGCATGGGTGTCGGAGTGTACGTTCAAAAACCATATACTCTTGAAAAATTAGGCGTAGCGGTCAGGAGGGAACTCAACCGAGCTTGAACTATTTCACCGAGGCCCCCTGCGCGTGCGAAGACATCACTCGTGTGCCGCGCCTTAATCGAAGACCACAGTCTCCTGGCCAACCTCTACCTCCCCGT